>Ga0255098_1000021_pt1 | contig 75401 bp, 59 predicted proteins | sample Colum_Atlam_RepC_2_FD_188440 | JGI IMG/M metagenome (GOLD analysis project Ga0255098, IMG submission 188440) | Freshwater microbial communities from Columbia River, Oregon, United States - Colum_Atlam_RepC_8d | ecosystem: Environmental > Aquatic > Freshwater > River | place: USA: Oregon... | reverse complement strand
AACCAAAAGCAAAGAAAAATATTGCGGTTACCCGAAGTTTTGAAAAAGATATTTCTGACTTTAACGAACTCAAAGAACGCGTGACCACTTTTGCAAGTGTTTGTTCTGAAAAATTGCGAAAACAAAATTCTTGCTGTTATGGTGTAATTTTATATTTGAGTAAAGATAGATTTCGTGCAAATGGCGCAAAATATAGCTTTTATCGTTTACAAACATTGGCTTTTCCAAGTAATTCCGTATTTTCGATTAGTGATTTAGCAGTAAAAATGCTGAAAGAAGTATATGAACAAGGAGCTATTTATAAAAAGGCAGGTGTAATTGTTACCGAAATCATCCCAGCCAATCAAAAACAGTTTCATTTATTTGATGATGAAAATCCAAAGTTTCAAAAACTAATGGAAGTGATGGATGCTTATCACGAGAAAGTAGGTGAACGTAAAATTAAGCTTGCTTCTCAAGATTTGAAACATACTTGGAAGATGAAACAGAATTATTTATCAAAACGATATACTACTAACTTTAATGAATTACTAGAAGTGCGATGCAAGTAATAAAACCTAAAATAACATTTTTCATTCCTAATTTAGATACTCCAATTCCCATTTCTTTTATTTCAGAAGGAATAAAAGCAGGTTTTCCATCACCAGCGGCTGATTTTGAAGAATTGAAATTGAGTTTGGACCACTTGTTAGTTAAAAATAGAGAAGCAACGTTTTATGCTAAAGCCAGTGGAAATTCCATGATAGGAGCAGGGATTGATGATGGTGATATTTTAGTAATCGACAGAAGTTTAGAGCCTAGGAATAATGCTATCGCAGTTTGTCTTATTGACGGAGAGTTTACCGTAAAAAGAATTAAGAAAGATCATGACGAAGTTTATTTAATGCCTGAAAATGCGCAGTACCAATCCATAAAAATTGAAGAACAAAACGAGTTGATTATTTGGGGAATTGTAACCTATGCTATCAAACAAATGAAATAAAAAAAGAGGCTTATGAAAATCAGCCTCTTTTTTTATGTTGAATCAAATGATATTAGAAATTAGCTCTATTATCTTTAATCTCTGCTTTGTCTTTTAAAGCGGTGTATGCTTTAGAAGTTGCATATGATTGATTTTGTGTTCTATCTTGTGTAATGTATGTGGCGTAACTTGGAACTTCTGGCGCTTTAGTTACCGCTTTAGCTCTAACCATGAACATTCCAGAATTACCTTCAATAATTTCAGAAGTTTTACCCGCTGCTAAACCAAATGCTCTACCTACAACTTTAGGTTCGTTACCAATATTTGGAAGTACTGGTGATTTCATTGAAACGCCAATAGCAGGTTGAACAGTAGCTCCAGACTTTTGAGCAACTGCTTCTAAAGAAGCACCACTCATTTTTTTCTTGATAATTTCAGCTCTTTTCTGGTTTTTTAAGATAGGTTCAACAGTTTGTTTTGCAACATCAATTGGTAATAAACCACTAGTGTTTTTATCTTTTAATTTTGCAATTACAAAACCTTGAGGAACTTCAAAACGTCTTACATCACCTATTTCAGTATCTTCATTAAATGACCATCTAACAATTTCTCTTTGAGCACCTACACCTTGAATGTATTCGTCAAATCCTTTTAAGTTAGTTGCTGCAATTACTTCTAAACCTGATTTTTTAGCCAAAGCAGCAAAATCTGAATTTTCATTTGCACCAGCTTCTAATTGACTTGCTTTAGTATAAATTGCGTCAATAGTTGCTTCAGATGGTTGAATTTTTTGAGCTACAGTTCCCATTAAAACAGCCTCATATTTATCTAATACTTGAATAACGTGGAAACCATAATCTGTTTCAACAACACCAATTGTACCTGTAGCATTATTAAATACAAAGTCATTAAATTTTGGAACCATTTGTCCTGGAGTAATATTGTCATAAACTCCACCATTATTTTTAGATCCTGGGTCATCAGAATTAGTCATGGCTAACATAGCAAAGTTTCCTGGATTAGCTTTTACTTGTGCTAATAAATCATTTGCTAAAGCTTGTGCTTCTTCTTTAGTTCTAGTTGCTGCGGATTGAGGAGCGCCTTTATAAGCTAATAAAATATGGCTTGCTTTGGCACTAGCGTTACCTTTTCTTCCAATCATTCTAGAAATGCATTGATTTCCGTTAGAAACATAAGGTCCATAAACTGCACCAACAGGTAAGTTGAATAATGCTTCTTGATGCTCAATAGGTAAATCTTTTTTAGCAACGTAAGTTGAATCAAATTTAATGTCTGAGTTTGCATTTACAAATTCTCCAACATTTGCAACAGAATCAAATTTAACTTTTACATCACCAATAGAAGTTAACATAGCTTGTTCATCTTCTTTAGATGGTTTGTTTTCTATTAAAACAAAATCAACACTAGTTGTATTGTCTGATTTGTATTTTTTTGGTGATTTTTTCATGAAATCGATAATCTCGGCATCAGTAACTTTTACTTGGTCGTCATTGATAGTTGAAAAGCCAACCGTTACAAAGTCAAAATCTACTTTGTCATTTTCTAATTTGTATTGAAATTTTCCTTCAGCTTTAGTTGTGTAAACACCCGATTTAATCATCGTGTTATACATTTGTTCAACAGCATAAATTTCAATATTTTTTTCAAATTCTTTCCATTGCAACCATTGTGTTTGGTCAGGAGCGTTTTTGATTCCTTTTAAAGATTCTTTAAATTTATTTTCGTCAAACTGACCTGCAGCATTCAAAAATTGAGGATTTTGAGATAAACTCGGATTTTGTTTAATTACGTTAATTAATTGTTCATTACCGATTTTTAATCCTAATTTCTCAAATTCTTCTGTAAGGATAATTCTTCTAACTTCTTGTTCCCAAGCACTATTCATAGCTTGTGTAGAGCTGGTTCCTTGACCTTGTTTTTCAATATTTGCAACACTTTGCATAAATTGTTGTGATTCAATATCGGTTCCGTTAACAGATCCTACGTTGTCAGCACCTGCGCTAAATGTACCACTTTGAATAACATCTGCCAAAACAAATGAAAACAAAGCTAATGCAATGATGATAATTAGGAAGAATGAACGCTGTCTAATTTTAGATAAAACTGCCATTTTTATTTGTGTTTAATTTTTTTCAGAAGGCGAAAATACAATTATCTATTTAATAATAAAATAGTAAAGACATATTTTACTCTAATTTTTTAAAAGATTTTTATCTTTTTTCTTCTTTTACAGAAAAACGAACCAATTCAATCTTTTTATTACTTGCTGAATGAATGATTATTTCAAAATTTTCAATTAACATTTTTTCTTCATTTGAAGGAATTTCTTTAGTGTGGTTTACTATAAATCCTCCTAAAGTTGAATATGAATCAGATTCAGGTATTTGTAAACTATATTTTTCGTTTAGAAATTCTACATCTAGTCTAGCTGAAAATAAATAGGTGTTTTCTTCTAGTATTTCGTCTATTAGCGTTTCTTCTAAATCATGTTCATCTTCAATCTCCCCAAAAAGCTGTTCTATAATATCTTCGATTGTTATAATTCCAGAAGTTCCACCATATTCATCTAAAACTACAGCAATGCTTTTTCTTTTTTTTGTAAGTAAATCAAGCGCATCTTTAATAAAAATTGTTTCTGGGATATATTCAACAGGTATCATTATATTTTTAATTGTTTTGGGTTTGTTAAACAATTCAAATGAATGAACATATCCTAAAATATCATCAATAGAGTTCTGATAAATAAGTAATTTTGAATAGCCCGTTTTTATAAAAGTGTTTTTAAGTTCTGTAATTGAGTCTAAAATTTCTACGCCGTTTATTTCAGTTCTAGGAGTCATAATGTCTCTTGCTTTTAAATTTGAAAATTCAAGGGCGTTTTGAAAAATTTGAATTTCAGAATCAATTTCGTTTTCGCGAGAAACATTGTTCATTTGCTCGGTAATATAGTTGCCTAATTCTACTTTGCTAAAATAATATTGGATTTGATCACCTGGCGTTTTAAAGAATTTTCTTAAGATAATATCTGAAATCCAGATGATAAATTTAGTTGGCCAGAAAAATAATTGATAAAAAAAATAGGTTGGTACAGCAAAAAATTTGATGAATGAATTCGCATAAATTTGAAAGAAAACCTTTGGAAGAAATTCAGCGGTTACTAATATGATTGCTGTTGAAATTAAGGTTTGAAGTAGTAAGCCTATAAAAGCGGTAAGTTGAAAATAACCTTCAAGCCAGTTAATGATTAAATCACCAGAGTAAATACCATAAACTACTAAAACAGCGTTGTTGCCAACGAGCATTGCTGTAATAAATTGAGATGGTTTCTCGGTAAGTTTGTTTAGTATGGATGCATTAAAGTTTTGTTGTCTTTTCTCTATAGATAAATATACTTTGTTTGAAGAAACATAAGCAATTTCCATTCCTGAAAAGAAAGCTGATAGGAGTAAGCAAATTACAATAATGGTGAGCTCCATTTATAATTTACTTTTTTTGGTATTTGTTGTGAAAATGCCTTCTAAAGAAAAACATTCCAATGGCAACAGCTGCAATTACAATACTTAAAAGTATATCGTTAAGTTCTTTGCCTTCTTGATATTTTTTAAATGCATCGTAAAAGAAGAACAAAGAAAAAACTAAATAAATGTACTGAATGAATTTCAAATAAGCCATGGTGTGTTAAATTTATCAAATGTAATAAAAAGGAAAATGCAAAACAATTATTTATCAGATGTGTTTACTTCGCCACTACTTTGTTGCATGTTGAAGATTTTGAAGTCTTTACTAAAATCAACTCCTGGTCCTTCTAAATAACCGCCATTTTCGTCGGTGTATTTAAATTGTTTTTCTGTAAAAAACCATTCGTTTTTTTGGTCGAAATACAATTGTGAGGTTTCTAGTTTTTTGCCGTTTTGTGAGCTTATGGTAACATTACCTTGTAAGTCAATAATGCTGGTTTTTTTATAAGAAATGGCATAATCTGAAACAATGGTTGTGGCGTTGCCTTTGTTGTCAAAAAGGGTCACATGTATTCCTTTTGGAAATTCCGTAAAAGGATTAAGAATACTGCTGTAATCTAGCATTTTTGGACTTTTTAAAATAGATTTAATTTGTCCAGAATCTGTGTATTTTAAATTTATAGTGTCGGCTTCACCTGTTGGTATAAAACTTGTTTCGTTAAGTTGTTGTACTTTTTTGATGTCGCTTTCACATGAAAAAAACATAGTCACGATAAAAATCGTGACCATGTTAAAAATATTATTTTTACTAAAGAATTTCATCTTATAAGTTTGGAACTACAATACTTTCTCCAACCCAACAGTTAAATGCAATTCTTTGTCCTGCTTTTCCAGATTGGAAAATTTCTGTTTTTGAAGGGGCTGCAGCTCTGTATTTTGCAGCATCATTGTTTGCTTTGGCTTTAATAGTTGAATCAACAGCCGCCGCTTTACTACAATATTGAGCAGCTAACCAATACATTGCTCTTTTTTCAAATTGATCGTTTCCACATTCGTTAATGCTACTTCCGTATAATGATGCAATTAATAAGTAAGCTTTACCGTATGATGGTTTTACTTGTAGTGCTTTCCTAGCGTAATTACGAGATTGTACCTTGTTTGATTTACTATATAAACTTGCTATTTTGTAATAAATGTTAGCTTTTTTAGTGTTGTCTGTGTGTAAATTAGCAGCTTGGTTGAAATATTCCATAGCTTTTGTCATGTTCTTTCTTTGATACTCAACAACGCCTAATTTTTCTGCAGCTTCAGCACTTGGATTTAATTTATAAAGCGCTTCAGACATTTTAGAGAACAATGGGTCAGAATCACACTCTTTAGCTTCTAAACGATTAGTTGCTCTTTTTAACCATTCTTCGTTAGTTTTGTTTTGTTCAAAACCTTTTTGATAGAATGGAATTAATTTTGCGCAAGTAGATAATTCTAAGATAACGTTATCCATATCGTTTCTAACGTTTTCAAAAATATCTAAGTTGTTTTCAAGTCTAGCTTTTCTAGCGTTTTCCTTATCTGATAAAGCTTGACCAGCTTCTTCTTTATTTAATAAAACATCTTTTTCATTAGACAATTCTTCTTCCTCTTCATCTAATTTCTTAGTCAAATCATCATATTTATCAAATACTTGTTGTAATTCAACTCCTTTGTTTGCTTTGTGATTACTAACTAAGATTTCAAAATAAACATAGATAGCTTTAGCAAATTTAAAGTTAGAGTAATCAGTTTTAAAAGCAACATCTAATAATTGAAAAACTTCATCTGATGTTCCAACTTTATTTTCAAATAAAGCTAACCCTTTTTTCATTTTATTTCCAGCGCCATTGTTTGGGAAATACTGGTCATGCTCGTCGTAAAATTTCAATAAATCACGAACATATTTTTCTTTATCTCCTGGATTAGTTGCTTTTTCAATTTTCAATTTAATCGCAAATTCACCTTGTGAGTAAATACTTTTGTGAAAAGAAGGGCAATCTTTTCTTAAAGTAGTTAAATAATCATAACCAGATACATCTTTTGATTTTACTGAAGTTGTCATTAAACTCAATGTTTCAGTGCAAGCTTCAGTGTTTTGAGCTTGGGTAAAAAAACTAGCTGTAGCTATAAGTAGTAATGTTAATTTAGTTTTCATTTTTAATGCTTATAAAATTTATTAATCAATTTTTCTTCTTTCAAACCATTTAGCGCTTAGGTTTAATCCAATGCTTATGTTAAAATAGTTTTCTTCAATTAGGTTGTTTGTTGTTGTTCCTCTTTTTCCAAATTCAAAGCCTAAGTCAACTTTTGAAAAGCCTAGTGGTATTCCTAGACCAAAATTCATGCCATAGTCTTTAATGCTTTCGTTATTTAATATTAAACCTGTGTTTTCGTATTTAAAACCAGCTCTGTAAACAATTCTTTCAAGATAATTTGAAAATGAATCATACTTTGGAATATAGTATCCGCCTAGTGCAACCCTAGTAGAGTTTTCAAATGAAACATTCGTGTTGTCAGAAAATCTATTTACTAAATTTTTATTTTGAGTAAAAGTAATTTCAGAACCAATTAACCATTTTTTATTTTCACCTAAACCAAAACCAAAACTTAGTTTACTTGGAATAATTAAATCTTTGTTAGGAACGGTTATGTCTTCATCATCACTTGATAATTCAGTTCCCGATGAAGTATAGATAACAGTAGCTATGTTTCTTGTGTTGTCAGTGGTTAATTTACTTTCTGGACTATACGTTAAGCTAGAATGAAAAGTCAGTTTGCTGTTTATTTTAGTATTGTATAGCATTCCTAAATTATATGAAATACCGTTTACTTGACTTATGTTTTTTTCTCTGGTTAAATATTGAGAAAAATCGGGTTCTAGGATTCTTTCTGTAAATTCATTAGTAATATCTCCAAAGTGATAATTTATATCAATTCCAAAACTAAATTTTTCATTAAAAGCATAAGAAGTTCCAAAGAAAACTTTATTGATGTAGCCATTCCCTTGGGATTTAAAATATCTAGTATCGTCCGTATTTACAATAGTACTCTCGTTTTTATATCCAACAGCAGAATAGGGCATTAAACCAAATGCTACACCAAATTTTCCTAAAGGTAATCCAATTGCTAAATAATCAAAACTAGTTCTTTTTGCTTTTTCTTTTTCTGTTTCGGTACTGAATTTTGCTGATGAATTTGTTGCTCCAACGGCAAAAGTTGTTAGTTTTAATTTAGAATAAGATGCTGGATTCATTAAGCTCAACTGAATACTATCTCCAGTTATTGCCAATCCTCCCATCGATCTAGTATCTTGTGTTCCCTTGAATTTTACTTCTCCTAATCCATAATACGAATAAGGTGAAGCGGTGTTATCTTGACCCCAAGCAGTTATGGAAACAAAAATACTAGCAAATACTATAAGTTTTTTAATCATTTTTGATGTATGTATAGTGATAATAAGTTCAAACTTTCTAATAAGAAATTTGAATTGGCAAATATGGTGCTTTTTAATCTTTTAGCCAAAAAATCTGCATCTCCTCCTGTTAAAATTATTGTTAAATCTTGATTTTTAAGAGAATATTGGGAAATAAACCCGTCAATTTCATGGCAAACACCATTAATTATTCCGCTATGAATAGCATTTTCTGTTGAGTCTCCAATAAAAAAGTCAACCTCTTTTTTTTCTAGTAACGGTAAATTTGCTGTGTAATTGTTTAAGCTATCGTAGCGTATTTTTATTCCTGGAGAAATTGCTCCTCCTAAATAATTATTTTTATTATCCACAAAATCATAGGTTATACAAGTGCCTGCATCAATTATTAATATGTTTTTATTGGGATAACGGAGTGAAGCACCAGCTGCTAATACCATTCGGTCTATTCCTAAAGTTGTAGGAGTAGTATATAAATTAGTAAAAGGAAATTTTGAATTATGATTGATTATTTCTGTTGGGATACTGTTTTTAAGAAAATCCATGACGCTTTTGTCCAGTTTTCCAACCGAAGAAAGTATGATTTTTTCGAGATTAGAATATTTTTCAAAAATATTTTTAAATTTTTTTAAGGCGTATTCAGTATCAAAAACATAAAAGTCGAGTTGCTTATTGTGTTCAAATACAGCAACTTTAATTCTTGAATTCCCAACATCTATTGTTAAAAGCATGGTTTGTTTTTTGGAATTGCAAATATACAAATTGATTTTTTTTATTAATTGTTTTGGAAAATATAAAAATGGTTATATATTTGCACCCGCAATCAGCAAGCAGTAATGCTTAAAATTGTAAAGGTACCTTAGCTCAGATGGTAGAGCAATGGACTGAAAATCCATGTGTCCCTGGTTCGATCCCTGGAGGTACCACAAAAACCACTCATTTGAGTGGTTTTTTTGTTTTATATTCTTTTGAAAGTGAACTTATAAAATCATTTCTTCGTAAGAAAGTACAACAGGATATCCTTTTTCTTTGAAATAATCTTTAGGATTTTCTTTTGAAATGGCCATTACAAAATCGCCTCCCCAAGCACCTAAACTTTTTATTACACCTTTAAAATCGGGAAATAATTTTTCTTTAACGGTTTTTGTTTCCAAAACATCGCTCATCATTATTTCGTGAAGCTCCATTAATTTAGCAAAATCTTTTCCGTCTTTACAATCAATGGCTTGATAAGTAATTGTATTTATTTTTGTAATTATTTTCCCTGTTTTATGACGTTGCGTCATGTAGTTTGAAATTGCAGATTTGCTACTTTGTTTTTGATTCAAATAAACAAAATGTATGTTTTCTTTAAATTGCGGATTAAAATGAACACCTTTAAAATGAGGAATTTCGTTTTCTAATTGATAGATGATGGGCATATTTGTTTGCGCACATGCTACGTCATAACCGCTGCCGCCAAAACTTTTGGTTAATAATTCAAAGGCATCAATTTGTAGCCATTGTCCAATATTATTAATCAAAGTTGAAGAAGTTCCTAACCCCCAAATGCGAGGAAATGTTAAATGCGTTTCAATTTCATAGCCTTCTTTATTTAAAAAATCAGGATTTTGAATATAGGCTTGATGTAAAATTTCTATTAAAGTGTTTTTTACAGATGGATTTTTTTCGGAAAGTTGCTTGTTTATTATCTCATGGAATGCAATGCTGTCTTGAAACCAGATGCTTTTATCTGCATCAAAACTTGTCCATTTTATTTGTTGATTATTTACTTTTTTTACAATTAAATTTTGTCCAAAACGGGTAGGAACAGCTAATGCTTTTGCGCCGTCTAGTACAACATATTCGCCTGTGAGTAATAGTTTTCCGTTACTGTAAAACATTTGAGTTTCCATTAACTTCTGATTTTTTCTAAATAGTCAATTACCAAACTATGCGAAACGTTTGTGTCTTTAAAATAGTCTAAAACTTTATTCTTTTCTTCTTTTGTGGCTTGATGTTGATTTAAAATATTCATTAGGTGCATTTTCATGTGTCCTTGTTGAATACCTGTTGTGGTTAATGAACGTAAAGCGGCAAAATTTTGTGCTAAACCCGCAGCAGCAACAATTTGCATTAGTTCTTCTGCGGATGGTTTTTGTAATAATTCCATAGAAAATTTCACTAACGGATGTAATGAGGTTAATCCTCCGACTGTTCCTAGTGCCAAAGGAACGTCCATCCAAAAAGTAAAAATGCCGTTTTCTATTTTAACATGTGATAAGCTTGAATAGTGTCCTGTTTTACTTGCATAAGCATGAATCCCCGCTTCTACAGCTCTAAAATCGTTTCCTGTGGCTAAAACTACGGCATCAATTCCGTTCATGATGCCTTTGTTGTGAGTTACTGCTCGGTAAGGTTCAATTTCTGCTATTTTAACTGCTGTTGCAAATTTTTGAGCAAATTCATTGGCATCAATGGTTGCCGATTCTGAAAGTTGTTCCACTGGACATGAAACTTCGGCTCTAACCACACAATTTGGCAAATAATTACTCAAAATACTCATGATAATTTGTACGTTTTTTTCCTCTGGAGAAAATCCGTCAAAATCATTTGCTTGTGTTTCAAGTGTTTTGGCAAATTGTTCTAAACAGGTGTTAATAAAATTCGCACCCATACTATCTTTAGTGTTAAAAGTAGCATGTAATTGAAAGTAATTTGCAATTTCTGAAGTTTTGTCTCTTAATTCAATGTCTAAAATACCGCCACCGCGCTTTCGCATGTTTTTGGTAATTTCATGAGTGTCTGAAAAAAAAGATGGCTTTGTTTGGTTGAAAAATGTAGTTAATTTTTCGACCGACCCATTAAAAAGGAAATGCACTTGACCAATTTTTTCTGTATTGATAATTGTAGTTTTAAAACCACCACGTTCGCCCCAAAATTTAGCAGCTTTTGATGCTGCAGCAACTACTGAGCTTTCTTCAATCGCCATTGGAATAGTATAATCTTTTCCGTTTATAATAAAATTAGGTGCTACACCATAAGGCAAGTAGAAATTTGTTAACGTATTTTCTATGAATTCGTCGTGTAATTTTTGCAAATTTTCATCCGAATTCCAATATTTAGTTAGGCTTTCCTTTGCTTCAGTAGGATTTAAAAAATAAGCATTTGTTATCCAGTTTATTTTTTCTTCTTTAGAAAGTTTTGAAAAACCTTTTATATTTTGATTCATAATTTATTCAATAAAAAACAAAGATAACAAATTTGATTTTATTCAGTTTTTAATAAATGCAGTTAAAATTATGGTTAATTCATATATTTTCACTAAAATTGGGGTCTTTTAAGAATTTATAAAATGAGAAAAATAAGATTATTCGTATTGTTTTTTGTATTGAGCTCAGTATCAATACTAGCACAACAAAAAATCACTTTAGAAGAAATTTGGGGTGGCGCCTTTAGAACCAAAGGAATGGATGCTTTGAGTGCCATGAAGAACACCAATCAGTACACGGTGTTAAATTTTGATAGAGCAACAAAAAGTTATCAAATTGATTTATATGATTTTGCAACTTTAGAAAAAGTTAGCACTCTTTTTGATACCAAAAATCATCCCGAAATCAAAGAAATTGATAGTTATTCATTTGACAAAAACGAAAAAAAGATTTTAATTGCTACAAATTCAACTCCTATTTTTCGTCATTCTTTTACGGCACAGTATTATGTATATGATATGCCTTCAAAAAGTTTAAATAATTTTACATCAAATTCTATTCAAGAACCTACTTTTAGTTCTGATGGAACAAAAATCGCATATGCTTTTGAAAATAATTTACATGTTCATGATTTAAGTTCAGGTGTAAAAATTCAAATTACAAATGATGGCCAGAAAAATAAGATTATTAATGGTATTACCGATTGGGTATATGAAGAAGAATTTGCTTTCGTAAAAGCATATGATTGGAATGCTTCAGGAAACAAAATTGCCTATATTAAATTTGATGAATCCGAAGTGCCAGAATTTTCTATGGATATGTATAATGAAGGGTTATATCCAACACAAAATGTTTTCAAGTATCCAAAGGCGGGTGAAAAAAACGCTATTGTATCCTTACATATTTTTGATTTAAAATCGGGGACAACTAAAAAAATCAATTTAGGAGATTATAAAGATTTTTATATTCCAAGAATTAAATGGACGAATGATGTCACTACTTTAAGCGTTCAAGTAATGAATCGTCACCAAAACAATCTAGACTTACACTTTGTAGATGCAAATGCTGGAACTACAAAAATCATTCTAAACGAAAAAGACGCTGCTTATATTGACGTAACAGATAACCTAACGTTTTTAAAAGACAATAGCTTTATTTGGACATCTGAAAAAGATGGTTATAATCATATTTATCATTATGATCGTTCAGGAAAATTAAAAAAACAAATTACTTCAGGAAAATGGGAGGTAACTAGTTATTATGGTTTTGATGAAAAATCGGGTATGATTTACTATCAGTCTGTAGAAAATGGTTCTATTAATCGAGATGTTTATGCTATCAAAGTTGATGGAAAATCAAAAGTGAGATTGTCTTCTAAATCAGGAACAAATTCGGCAACGTTTAGTCCAAATTTCCAATTCTTTATTAATACTTATTCAAGTGCAACTTCGGCACCAATCTATACTTTAAACGATTCAAAAACTGGAGCGGTTGTTAAAACTATTGTTTCTAATGAAGCGGTAGAGCAAAAATTAGCAAAATACGATGTAACTCCAAAAGAATTCTTTGTATTAACTACTGAAAAGGGGCAACAATTAAATGCTTGGATGATTAAACCAAAGAATTTTGATGCTTCTAAGAAATATCCTGTTTTTATGTTTCAATATTCAGGACCGGGTTCTCAACAAGTTGCAAATACTTGGAATGGAGCAAATGATTATTGGTTTATGCTATTAGCACAACAAGGTTATATTGTAGCTTGTGTTGACGGAAGAGGAACTGGTTTCAAAGGAGCTGCTTTCAAAAAGTGCACACAAAAAGAATTAGGTAAATATGAAGTAGAAGATCAAATTGATGCGGCTAAAATAATTGGTAAATACAATTATGTGGATGCTACTAGAATTGGAATTTTTGGTTGGAGTTATGGTGGATTCATGTCGTCAAACTGTTTGTTCCAAGGTGCTGATGTATTCAAAATGGCCATTGCAGTAGCTCCAGTAACTTCATGGAGATATTACGACAGTATTTATACCGAACGTTACATGCAAACACCACAAGAAAACGCTAGTGGTTATGATAACAACTCACCAATCAATCACGTAAGTAAATTAAAAGGTAATTTCTTATTAATTCATGGAACGGCTGATGATAACGTTCATGTGCAAAATACAATGAAAATGGTGGAAGCATTAGTACAGGCTAACAAGCAATTTGATTGGGCAATTTATCCTGATAAAAACCATGGAATTTACGGCGGGAAAACGCGTCTGCAATTGTACACAAAAATGACAAATTTTATTAAAGAAAAATTATAACAAACCAAACTAAAACTATCTAATATGAACAAAAATGTTGTAAAAACAGGACATCCAAAAGGGTTGTACTTTTTATTCTTCACTGAAATGTGGGAACGATTTAGTTATTATGGAATGAGAGCAATTTTCATTCTGTTTATGACAAAAGTTTTATTAATGAAAGATGCTGATGCTTCAGAAATTTATGGAAGCTATACAGGTTTAGTATATTTAACGCCACTTTTAGGTGGTTATTTATGTGATAAATTTTTAGGAAATAGACGAAGCATTGTTATTGGGGGTTTATTAATGGCAATAGGTCAATTCTTTATGTTTTTTAGTGCTTCAGTTGGTGCAAATGGTGGTGTTTCATTAATGTGGATGGGATTAACTGCAATTATTATTGGTAATGGTTTCTTTAAACCGAATATTTCAACTATGGTAGGACAATTATATCCTGCCAACGACAGAAGAATAGATAGCGCATTTACTATTTTTTACATGGGAATCAACTTAGGAGCCTTCTTTTCTCCTTTAGTTTGTGGTTCAATGGATTTTAAATGGGGTTTCTTAGCGGCTGGTATAGGAATGTTGCTTGGGTTAGTCGCTTTTATATTAGGTCAAAAAAAATATTTAATTTCTGAAGAAGGAAATGAAATTGGACTTCCAGTAAAAAAACTAGATGTAAAAAGTATTGGAATGATAATAGGTTCAATAGCTATAATTTTCTTTATGTTGAATTTTAAACAAATGTTTAAAAGTGATGTAGATATTATTAGTTATTTTATTTATGGCGCAATGGTGGCTATGCCAATATTAATTTTTAGCGATAAAAGTTTGTCAAAAATAGAAACACAAAGAATAACTGTAATTTTTCTTTTAGCATTTTTCGTGATTTTCTTTTGGGGTGCTTTTGAACAAGCGGGAGCTTCACTAACATTATTTGCCGATAGACAAACAGAAAGAACTATTTTTGGATGGGAAATGCCAGCATCATATTTTCAATCTGTAAATCCATTAGCGGTAATATCATTAGCGCCAATTATGACAATTATATGGGGCTTTTTATATGCGAGAAAATTAGAGCCATCATCTCCTAAAAAAATGGCAATAGGTCTTGGATTAGTGGCGTTAGGATATGTAGTTATTGCAATTGCTGTTAAAGGTTTAGGTTTAGGTGAAAAAGTCTCTATGTGGTGGTTAATTGGATTATATGTAATTCATACAATTGGAGAGTTATGTTTATCGCCAATTGGTTTATCGATGGTTTCTAAATTAGCACCTTTACGTCTGTCTTCATTAATGATGGGGACTTGGTTCTTAGCCAATGCTGCAGCTAATAAATTTGCAGGAACATTAAGCGCTTTGATTCCTGGCGGAGAAGACGGAACAGGTGGAGCAACTTCATTTTTAGGTTTTCAAATTACTAATTTATATGAATTTTTCATTTTGTTTATCATCATGTCTGGAGCGGCAGCGGCAATTCTTTTTGTGTTGAGTTCTTGGTTAGAAAAAAGAATGCACAACGATCATATTGAAGGTAAAACCGAATAGATAATATATTTTAAAAATATTTTTTATATCTTTCAAACCTACAAGAAACCCTTGTAGGTTTGTTTTTTTAATACAATAAATTATGTGGAAAAGTCATCCTAAAGCATTGCCTTACTTGTTTTTATCTGAAATGTGGGAGCGTTTCGGTTATTATTTAATGATTGGTATTTTTACCTTATATCTTAAAGATGTAGAAGCTGGATTCGCTATGACCGAGAAAGAAGCATCCGATTTATACGGTACTTTTATCGCTTTGGTATTTTTAACACCTTTTATTGGCGGTTTAGTTGCCGATAGATATTGGGGCTATAAAAAATCCATTGTAATTGGTGGTTTAATGATGGGAGCCGGTTATTTCATGATGGGTATTCATGATATTACCATGCTATACATTGCTATGACATTAGTGATTATTGGTAATGGTTTTTTCAAACCAAATATTTCAACACTTTTAGGTAATTTTTATTCAGAAGATAAATTTAAAGATAAGAAAGATGAAGGCTACAATATTTTCTATATGGGGATCAATGTGGGAGCTTTCATTTGTAACTTCTTTGGTGCGGCTTTGCAAATTTTATTAGGTTGGCAATATGCTTTTATGGCAGCTGGTATTGGGATGTTTATCGGAGTTGTGGTTTTCTTATTAGGAACCAAACACTATGGAAATCAAACGGAGAAAAAAGGAGTACAGCCTGGTGACATGCCATTTTATAAAATTGTACTTTTCATTTTACTACCATCAGCAGTTTTTGGAGTAATTGGTTGGTTACTAAAAGGAATTACTTCTGAAGCCAATCCAAACGGATATATCTTTGGTTCTGATAGTACTGATGCCTTTATTTTTGCGTGTATTCCAGTAATTTTCTTCTATGGAAGTTTGTATTTCAAAGCCAAAGTGGAAGACAAAAGACCAATAGGTGCTTTATTAACCATTTTCGCAGTAGTTATTTTATTTTGGGGAGTATTCAAATTAAATGGCTCTGCGTTGAACACTTGGGCAGACCGTTATACCGATAGAGAAATTACAGGAACCACTCAAACGGTTTTCAACGGATTAAAACTAGCTAAAGAGGTAGAATACAAAAAAGATACAGTTGAATTATATGATGCGAGTTTCCGAATCCAAAAAGTAGATGGAGAAGTTCAAAAAACGGTCGATTATCCAGTTTATTTTAGAAACGTAGCGAAAGATAAATTACCAGAAGAAGGTTCAAAAGTATCGCTTTGGGCAACTAACCTAAGTCAGTCTATCAATCCTGGTTGGGTGATTATTTTAACGCCTTTAGTTGTGGCCTTCTTTACGTTTTTAAGAAGTAGAAAGAAAGAACCATCAACACCAACAAAAATCGCTTTCGGATTATTGATTTCAGCTTTATCAGTATTAGTAATGATTGCTGCGGTAAATATGGGAGCAAACGGTTCTGAAAAAGTAAGTGTTTGGTGGTTAGTTGCTAATTATGGTGTTATCACTATCGGAGAATTATTTTTGAGTCCGATGGGTTTATCAGTAGTTTCAAAATTGAGTCCAACCAATATTACGTCTTTAATGATGGGTGGTTGGTTTTTATCCACTTCAATCGGGAATAAATTAAGTGGTGTGTTAGCAAGTCTTTGGGACACATACGACAACAAACAAGATTTCTTTTGGATTAACTTCGGATTATTACTATTTGCTACTATGTTAATGTTTATTTTATTGAAACAATTAAACAAAGTAATGCAAGAAAAAGGAATTCATTAAGATGCAAACAATAGAACAAATTCAGGATTTTAAAGGAAAATATCCAAAACAACTTTGGTATTTATTCTTTAGTGAAATGTGGGAGCGTTTCTGCTTCTACGGAATGCGCGGTATGTTAACTTTTTTCATGGTTCACGAATTGTTCATGAAAGAAGATGTGGCTAATTTACAATACGGAGCAACACAAGCCTTCGTTTATGCTTTTACATTTGTTGGGGGATTATTTGCTGATAAAATTTTAGGATATAGAAAATCCTTGTTTTGGGGTGGAATTATGATGATTGTTGGAAGTGTAATTTTAGCAATTGATCCAAAACAATTTTTCTTTTTAGGAATTGCTTTTACAGTTATTGGTACAGGTTTTTTTAAGCCTAATATTTCAACAATGGTTGGGACTTTGTATAAATCAAATGATGCTAGAAGAGATGCTGGTTTCTCATTGTTTTACTCTGGAATTAATATTGGCGCACTTTTAGGAGGTTATGCTTGTATTTATTTAGGTAAAAATTATTCATGGAATTTAGCTTTCGGTTTAGCCGGAATTGTAATGACAATTAGTTTGGTTACTTTTCTATTTACTCAAAAAAGTCTAGCAACTATCGGACTATCTCCTTTATTACATTTGAAAGATTCTAAAAGAAAATTATATGAATATGCTACATATATTGGAACAATAGTGGCAATTCCTTTAATTATGACAATGGTTTCTAATCCTCAATATACGGATTATTTTATGTACACCATTGGTCCAGTTACATTGCTGTATTTAGTTTATGAAATGCGAAATTTTTCTTTACATGAAAATAAAAAATTGATTGCTGCTATGGTTTTCATTGTTTTTTCAATTTTCTTTTGGGCTTTTTTCGAACAAAGTGGAGGTTCATTGAGTTTATTTGCAGCTAATAATTTAGACAATGATTTTTTTGGCGTTAATTTAGATCCAAACGGAGTAAATAATGCTGCAAATTCTTTATTTGTTATCATATTTGCACCACTTTTAGGTCTAGTTTGGGTTTGGTTAAATTCAAGGAAAGCAGAACCTAATACTGTTGTTAAATTTGGTTTAGGTTTTTTGTTTTTAGCATTAGCTTTTTATACGTTCTATTTTACACGTTTTTTCGCAAATTTTAATGGCATGACTTCATTAGAAATGTTTACATTGGCTTACTTCATAATAACATTTGGAGAACTTTGTTTGTCGCCAATTGGACTTTCTATTATGACTAAACTTTCTCCTTTAAAGCTACAAGGTGTTATGATGGGAATGTGGTTTTTAGCAAGTGCTTATGGTCAATATGTTGCTGGAATTTTAGGGGCTGGTATGTCAAGTGCCAACGAAAATGCTACTAAGGCTGAAAAATTAATTACTTATACAGATGGATATCAACAATTAGCTATTTATGCATTAATTGCTGGAGTTATTTTAATTGTAATTTCACCATTAGTTAAAAAATTAATGCAAGAAGTTAAGTAAAGGATAATTTTTGGCATCTAATTTGATTATTTTTGTTTTATAAATTTACAATATGAAGAAGATTTTAGTAATAGCGTTTTTAACATTGACAAGTATGTCAATGCAAGCGCAAGAAGAATTAACTTGGCATACAGATATGTCAAAAGCAACGGATATTTCAATAAAAGAAAACAAACCAATGTTTTTGTTTTTTACAGGTTCAGATTGGTGTGGTTGGTGTATTCGTTTGCAGAAAGAAGTATTCAAAACCCCAGAATTTATTAAATGGGCTAAAGAAAGTGTTGTTTTGGTTGAGTTAGATTTTCCCAGAAAAAATAATCAAACTGAAGAAGTAAAAGCACAAAACGCACAATTACAACAACAACTTCAAGTTAGAGGTTATCCAACAGTTTGGTTTGTAGAGGCTACAAAAACTGCTGATGCTAAAGTGAATTTGAATGCCTTAGGGAGTACAGGTTATGTGGCTGGTGGTCCACAAGCTTGGCTAAGTGTTGCAAATCAAATCATTAAGAAAAAATAAATATTTTATTCTAGTTTATAAAATCCCTTTTCGGCTATGGCATGGAAAGGGATTTTTTCTTTTCTGCAAGTCGTTTCCCAACGTTTAATGCTGTTTTTATAATTACTTTTATCAGCAATAATTACTTTAGGAGAAACATCTTGGATTAATCGCAATAAATTTATTTTCGGATTTTGAGTCAATACTATAATGTCAGGTCGAATCGAGGTTTTATAAATTCCTAAACTATCCACTACTAAAATTCTTTTATTTTTAAACGATATGGTGTTTTCCAATGAAAAAACCTCTAGCGAATCTGAAAAGGTTCCTCTTTTATAGTGATTTAAAGTGGCGGAATGATGTTCTGGTGCATCACTAAAAGCAATCACATTTTTTTGATTTTTAATACCAATTAATGTTGCTTTTTCGTTAAAAATCACCAATTCATTTCGGTGGTTTTCATTCCATTTAACTGTAATATAACTGCATTGAAAAATTAAAATCGTGAGTAAAATATATTTCACGTTTTTTGCTTTCGTATGATACAACCCATAAATTAAAGCCACAATAACCAAATACATTGAAAACGTTAGCCAGCCTGAAAAAGAGATATTTGTTATTATTCCACTTTTAAATTGTGCAATCCAATGAATATAATTGTTCATGAATTGAATGCTATATTCTAAAACATTACCCAAGAATACTGCTATCGAAGGAAAAACATAGTTTAAAGGTAAAATCACAATTCCAACAATTAATACTAGACTCGAAAGTGGAATTATTATCAAATTAGCTAATAAAAACAACAAAGGCAATTGATTGAAATAATAAAGGCTCAAAGGCAAGACGCCTATTTGTGCTGCTAATGAAACCAAAATAGTATCAATAAAGTAGATGCCAATTTTGTTTTCTGTAAAATAAAATTTTTTATAAAACGGTTGAAATAAAACAATGGATAAAACCGCTGCATAACTCAATTGGAAACCTACATCAAAAATTGCGTTGGGATTTACCAATAATATAAGAAAAGCTGAAATGGCTAATGCATTATAAATAGCTTTGGGTTGGTTAAAATAGTTTCCAATGCTAATAAAACTAAATAAAGTCACTGCTCTTGTAACTGAAGCTGGTAAGCCTGTTAGAAAGGCAAAAAGCCATAAGATAGCTAAAACAATAAGTAATTGAATTTCGGCTCCAAATCGGACTCTTTTTAAAGGTTTTAACAAGAAAACAATAAAGAAATAAATAATTGAAATATGGAGTCCAGATATTGCTAAAATATGAATAACACCCGCATTGGAATAATCGGCAATGGTTTCTTTGTCTAGTTCTAGTCGTTGTCCTAAAATTAATGCGTCAATAATCGCTTTGGTTTTGGGTTCAAAATCATGAATATCAAAACTTTTACTCAGATTATTTCTTAATTTTTCAATATAAAAATCAAAGTTTTTGTGCGTTTGTATGATTTTAATTTGGTTTTCACGAGTATAAATTTGATGATAAACGTTTTGTTTTTCCAAATAGTTCGCATAATCAAATTGATACGGATTAAAGGCTTTTGGAATGGGATAAACTGAATTTTTCAACCAAATTTCATCACCTGTGCTTAATTTTGTGGTGTTGATTTTTGGAACATAAAGCAACATTTTTCCCGAAGCGACAGAATCATTAAAATGCGAAAGAGAGATGAAATATTTATTATATTTTACATTTGGTTTTAAAGCACTAGTTACAATTGCCCGAATAGAATTGGTTTCTTCAATAGTGTTTTTTGTGTAATGATTCGCATTGTTTGTATCAGAATGCACATAAAAACTAAGCATTCCTAATGTATAAGCAAGTAGGTAAGTAGTAATTCCAAAACTTATATTTTGAAGCAATACTTTTTTACTTTTCCAAAACAGAAAGAAAAAAGCACCAAAGCAAAAAATAAGTAAAGTTATAAGCTTAGAAAATGTCCATTCCAAATAATATTCTGCAATAATTCCAATTGCAAAACTAATGGTAATGGTGAGTAAAGGAAACTTTAATACTTTCAACGCTTAATCTGATTATTTCCGTAAACTATTCACTATCAATTCTGCTGTTTTTTGACTAGCACCATGCCCGCCTAAATTTTGTTTCAACTCGGCGTAATTTTGTAATAAAATGGTGCGGCTTTCAGAATTCAGAATTTTTTCCAATTCAATTTTTAAATTTTTCGTGTTCAATTCTTCCTGAATTAACTCTTTTACCACTTCTTTATCCATAATCAAATTGACTAATGATATGTATTTTAAAGTAATAATGCGTTTGGCAATTTGGTACGAAATGTAACTTCCTTTATAACAAACCACTTCAGGAACATTAAACAATGCGGTTTCTAAAGTTGCAGTTCCAGAAGTTACTAAAGCAGCATGTGAATGACTCAATAAATCATAGGTTTTATTGGAAATAAATTTCACATTTTCATTCGTTAAAAACGTTTTGTAAAATTCATATTCCTGACTTGGAGCACCCGCAATTACAAATTGATAATTAGGAAAATCTTTTACTACCGATAACATAATAGAAAGCATTTTAGAAATTTCTTGCTTTCTACTTCCTGGTAAAAGAGCAATGATAGGTTTTTCAGATAACTGATTTTCTTTTCTAAAAATTTCATCAGAAACTTCCGTTCTGTTTGCAATAGCATCAATAAGAGGATGTCCAACAAAATGTACTGGGAAATTATGTTTTTTCTCGTAAAAATCTTTTTCAAACGGAAGAATCACGTACATATAATCTACATCACGCTTAATTGCCTTGATGCGATTTTCTTTCCAAGCCCAAATTTGAGGCGAAATGTAATAATGTGTTGGGATATTTCGCTCTTTTGCCCAAGTAGCAATGCGCATGTTAAAACCAGGATAGTCGATAAAAATAATAGCATCCGGTTGAAATGCTTCAATGTCTTTTTTGCAAATTTTGATGTTATTCAAAATCGTTTTTAGGTTCAAAATAACTTCAATAAAACCCATAAACGCTAATTCGCGATAGTGTTTGACTAAAGTTCCGCCTAAATTTTGCATTAAATCGCCACCCCAAAAACGAATTTCAGCTGTTGGATCTTTTTCAATCAACGCTTTCATTAAGTTGGAACCATGTAAATCGCCAGAAGCTTCTCCAGCAATGATGTAATATTTCATTATGTTTTTCTTTATAAATCCCAAGCATTCAATTGCTGAATGGCATGATGCGCAGTTAAATCAAATTGTACTGGAACAATAGAAATATAGCCGTTTTCTAACGCCCATTCATCGGTATCCGTTCCTTTGTCTTGATTAACAAATTTCCCTGTTAGCCAGTAATATTCTTTCCCTTGCGGATTGGTTCGTTTGTCAAATTCTTCTTGCCACATAGCTTTTGCTTGGCGACAAATTTTAATGCCTTTGATATCTTCTTTACTTAATTTGGGAAAATTCACGTTTAGTATCACACCTTCAGGTAATCCTTTTTCTAAAACCCCTTGCGCAATTTGCTTTACATAACTTTTTACAGGTTCAAAATTGGCGTCCCAACTGTAATCTAATAATGAAAATCCGATAGCAGGAATTCCTTCGATTCCAGCTTCCACTGCCGCGCTCATTGTTCCTGAATAAATTACATTAATGGAAGAATTTGAGCCATGATTAATACCTGATACACATAAATCGGGTTTTCTATTTAAAACTTCATTAACGGCAATTTTTACACAATCTACTGGGGTGCCACTACAACTAAATTCTTGAGAGAGGTCTTTATCTATATGTACTTTTTCTAATTTTAGTGTACTGTTTATTGTAATAGCATGACCCATTGCGCTTTGTGGGCTGTCTGGAGCAACTACAACTACATCTCCAAGTTCTTTCATTACTTCAATTAAAGTTCGAATTCCTGGAGCAACAATACCATCATCGTTTGTTACTAGTATTAGAGGTCTTGCCATATTTACATTTTTTGCTAAATTAAATAATTTATGCCGAATCCTTTTTTTAGAATCCTTTTTTTTATTGGTTTAACAAAAATTTATAGTAATTTGCACACTTGTGGCATGATTTTTTGTGTAATTTAGTTGAAAATTTTTCAATGAAACGAATAGTTGAATTTATGAAAAGAAATTATAAGGTTATATTGTTGGTAACTGCTTTATCTGCAATACTGTGGAGTTTTATCCCAAGTGAGAAAAAAGAAGATCCTGAAAAAGACAAACTTTTATTGGAGTTGTTGGCCTTTGTATTAGAAAAAGGACATTATAGCCCTGTGGAGTTAAATGATGATTTCTCTAAAAAAGTTTATAAAAAATATTTAGATAATCTTGATCCTACTAGACGCTTTTTTCTACAAAGCGATATGAATGAGTTCAGTAAATATGAAACTTCTATCGACGACATGATTAAGAATAAAGACATTTCATTTTTTAATCTAACAAATGAGCGTTTGTCACAAAGAATGAAAGAGTCAAGAGCTATTTATGAAGATGTTTTAAGTAAACCATTCGATTTTACTTTGCAAGAAACCATCAATGTCGACTATGATAAACTACCTTACAGTAAAAATAAGGCAGAGTTGATGGATCGATGGAGAAAACAATTAAAGTTATCGGCACTTTCTACCATTTCAGATAAACAAAAACTTGAAGAAGATAAAAAGAAAGATGATGCTAAATATCAAGTAAAAAGTTTTGATGTAATTGAAAAAGAAGTTCGTGAAAATTCTTTAAAATCCTTAAACGAATATTTTGACTTTATTGAAAAGGAACTAGATAGAGATGATTGGTATGCTATTTTCTTAAATTCTATAGTGGAGCGATTTGACCCGCATACGTTTTATTTTTCTCCTGACGACAAAGAAAAATTTGATGTTAGCATGAGTGGAACTTTCCAAGGAATAGGCGCTCGTTTACAAAAGAAAGAATCTGGTGTTGAAGTTTCGGAATTAATTTCAGGTGGACCTGCATGGAGAGGAAAAGAGTTAGAAGCCGGTGATTTAATTTTAAAAGTTGCTCAAGGAAAAGAAGAACCTCTTGATATTGCAGGAATGCGTTTAGACGACGTTGTGAAGAAAATTAAAGGACCAAAAGGAACGGAAGTTCGCTTAACGGTTAAAAAAGTTGATGGTTCTATTAAGGTAATTTCAATTATTAGAGACGAAGTTGAAACGGAAGAAACTTTTGCGAAATCTAGTATAGTAATGAAAGATGGTAAAAAATATGGGATTATTTATTTACCAAAATTTTATATTAGTTTTGAAAATAAACTCAATAGAGATGCCTTTAAGGATGTCGCTTTAGAAGTTGAAAAACTGAAAGCACAAAATATCGACGGTCTTATAATGGATTTAAGAGATAATGGAGGAGGCTCTTTAGAAACGGTAGTTAAAATGGTTGGATTATTTATTCCTGAAGGACCAGTTGTACAAGTTAAGGCACCTGGCAGAAGTCCTGAAATTTTACCAGACCCTGATAAAAAAGTTCAGTATGATGGGCCTTTAGTAGTAATGATTAATAATTTTTCAGCTTCAGCTTCTGAAATTTTTGCTGCAGCAATTCAAGATTATAAACGAGGTATTGTGGTTGGAAGTAATCATTCTTATGGTAAAGGAACAGTTCAAAATGTTATCGATTTAAATCAATTTATTAGAGGTAATTCTTTTGGTGATTTAGGAGCTTTAAAAACTACAATTCAAAAGTTTTATAGAATTAATGGTGGTTCAACCCAAAGAGAAGGAGTTAAAAGTGATATCGTTTTTCCTGATCGATTTGCTTATTTAGATATGGGCGAACGTGATGAGGAAAGTGCTTTGCCTTGGGATAAGATAGCACCAGCAAAATATGAGCCTTTACAAATTAATTATGATAATGTTATTGCTAATAGCAAGAAAAGAATTGCTGCTAATTCAACATTTAATTTAATTGACGAAAATGCAAAATGGATTTTTGAACGTAAAGACGAGAATGTTTTTAGTTTAAATTTAAATGATTTTAATAACGAAATTAATGCTACCGATGCTAAAATTAAAAAGTTTAAAGCAATTTCAGATTACAATAATAAATTTCAATTTGTTTCATTACCTGATGAAATAGCTTTATTTGAAAAAGATACTTTATTAAAGCAAAAAAGAGAGCGTTGGCATGAAGAAATGCAAAAAGATATTTATATCGAGGAAACTTTAAATGTTATTTCAGATATAAAATTACTCACAAAAGGTAAAAGTTTCACGCAAAAATTAAGCATGAATTAATTTACAAAGTCCCTTTAATTAGGGACTTTTTTTGTTTAATGAATTATAAGTTATACGATGATTAAATTCGTTTTGTTTTTTTTAGTATTACTCTTTACTTCTTGTAGAGAAAGTAATCAATTAGTAAATGAAGTTGATGATTTTACTTCGAATGATGCTAATGTTAGAACTGAATTTGATTTTTTACCAACTTCTACTACAAATGCTATTTATCACCGCTCTGCTTATGTTTTTTCTTATTCTGAAGCACATGAGCAAAGTGAGTGGGTGGCTTATTATTTAGATGTTGATGATATAAATTCAACCCATTTTGATAGACCTTTTTTCACACAAGATCCTTTAGTTAAATCCACTTCCGCTGATTGGAGAAACTACAAAAATTCAGGTTATGATAAAGGACATTTATGTCCTGCTGGTGATAGAAAAGAATCTTACGAATCATTTGAAGAAACTTTTTTTACCTCTAATATTAGTCCGCAAGACCATGACTTTAATTCAGGGGTTTGGAATCGATTGGAAGATAAAATTCGGTATTGGGCAGCTGCAAAGGAAGGTTTGTATGTTGTTACAGGAGGTGTTTTAACAGATGATTTGAAAACTATTGGAAAAGAGAAGGTTTCAGTTCCTAATTATTTTTATAAAGTACTTTTATCAAAAGACGGTACTCAAATGATTGGTTTTTTAGTGCCCCATGAAAATTCAAATAAACCTTTGTATGAATTTGTGCTTACTGTTGATGAAATAGAAAAAATGACTGGAATTGATTTTTATCCTAATTTGTCTGACGAAATCGAAAATCAACTTGAATCTCAGTTTGATTATAAAAAATGGAGTTTTTAATTACCACTCATTTACTTTATTAGCATCTAATTTAATAAAGATAAAAAGCAAAATTGTAAACGCCCATAAACTCGAACCTCCATATGAGAAAAAGGGTAGAGGAACCCCAATGGTTGGGAATAACTTAATTAACATGGCGATATTTACAAAGAAATGGGTGAATAAATAAGTTGCCACACAATAACCGTAGACCCTGCTGAATTTTGTTTTCTGATTTTCAGCTAAATAGATTATTCTTAAAAACAAGGCAACAAACAAAAGAATTACCGTTATACTTCCAATAAATCCCCATTCTTCACCTACAGTTGTGAAAATATAATCCGTATGTTGTTCTGGAACAAATCCTCCTTTAGTTTGCGTTCCTTCTAAATATCCTTTACCTAGTAATCCTCCAGAACCAATAGCAATCATAGACTGGTTTAAGTTGTAGCCTTCTCTTTTCATGTCTACATCATCGCCAATTAATACATTAATTCGGTCTTTTTGATGAGGTTCTAAAACACTATCATAAACATAGCTTACAGAAAACGAAAATCCTGTCATAACCAAGTAAAGCAATCCATAAACAATTGGGTTTCTAGATATTTTTCTGTTGAAAATATAATGAATGATCATAATTACAAAAAGAACAGAAACTAAGTATATAGGTTGTATTACAAGAGATAAAAAGAACAAGGCAATTGCAATTATTCCAGAAAAGAAATACCAACTAGGTAATCCTTCTCTGTTTAAAACAAAGATTAATGATACAAATATCATGGCACTACCAGCATCAGGTTGCATTAATATTAGAAGAATTGGAAGTCCAACAATTGCTAATCCAATGATTTGATGTTTGGTAAATTTTAAATTAATTTGCGAATAACTTAGGTATTTTGCTAATAATAGAGCGGTAGCTGTTTTAACAAATTCTGATGGCTGAAAACCAAAACCTCCAAATTGATACCAATTGGTTTGTCCTTTTTTGGTAACCCCAAAAACAAATAAACCTAGTAAAAGTATGATTCCTAAACTATAAAAAACAAACGACAATCGTTCAAATATCTTAGCATCAGCAAATAATATTATAAATATAAGTGGAATAGTTAGACCAATGAATAACATCTGTCTTCCATATATTTGAGAAATATCAAAAATAGAAGTTTCTTCTAAAGGTAAAGAAGCAGAATATATAGTCATCCAGCCCATGATTACTAATACGATGTAAAGTAATATGGAGATATAGTCGATTCTATTTCCTACGCTTTGATTTTTCATTTAGTTTTCTTCCTCTTCTTTTTTGGCTTCGCTAATTTCAACTTTTACTTTGTTTAAAGAATCTTGAACTTTAGTTGGGTCCACTTTTCTCTGAAAAATAATATTTTCAATCTTTTTATATTCTTCTAATAAACTGCCATTCAGCATTGTAGTTTCTAAATCTTTTCGAGTAATTTTCCCTGTAATATATTTTTCAGCCATTAAAGTGGCAATCGGACCTGCCCATCTATTTCCCCAATATCCATTTTCAACTACTACTGCAATTGCTATTGTTGGGTTTTCTCTTGGAGCAAAAGCTACAAAAATAGAATGGTCTTTTAGTTGGTATGTTTTTCCTGCAACCCTAATTTTATTTTCTGCCGTACCTGTTTTACCACAAATGTCTAATCCTTCAACTTTTAAATTCCAAGCGGTTCCTACTTTGTAAACATCAGATAATCCTTGAATCATTGGATCAAAATATTGCTTATCAATGGTTGTGTAGTGCTTTGTTGTAAATTTTTTATCTAAGACTTGACCTTTTATTTTTTTAACGATGTGAGGTGTGTAATAATAACCTTTATTTGCTACAACAGCCATCATATTTGCTAATTGAATCGTAGAGGTTGATACTTCTCCTTGTCCAATAGAGTTAGAAATAATGTAAGAACTTCTAATTTTTGCACCATTGTACATTCTTTTATACATCTTAGAATCAGGTACTAACCCTTTTGAGCCAATAGGCATGTCTGTTCCTAAAAATTGCCCTAATCCAAAACTTTTAACATGATTTGCCCAATTGTCAACACTATAGTATGAATTTTTGTATTTTTCAATGGTTCTTTTATAGGTGTTTCCAAAGTAACTATTACAAGATTTATAAGTTCCGTTATTTAATTGTAAAGTGTGTAATCCGCAATGGCATTTCATAAAACGTCCAAAATTAGCACCGTGATTACAGTAAAAAGTGCTTTGTTCATCAATAACCTCTTCTTGTAATCCGATTAATCCTGTTACAATTTTAAATGGCGATCCTGGCGGATAGGTAGCTTGTAATCCTCTGTCATACAATGGTTTTGCAATTGAGTCGTTGTATAAAGCGGTATAGTTTTTCGAACGCTGTCTACCTACCAATAAAGCAGGATCGAACGTTGGAGCTGAAACTAGAGCCAAAATTTCCCCTGTTTTAGGTTCAATGGCAACAATTCCTCCTCTTTTATTAATCATTAACTCAGTACCATATTTTTGTAACGCATGGTCAATGGTTAGGGTTAAGTCTTTTCCCTGTTGCGCAATGGTATCAAATTGACCTTTTTTATAGGGACCAATAATTTTATTGTGCTTGTCGCGAAGTAAATATTTTACTCCTTTTACGCCTCTTAATATTTCTTCGTATTGTTGTTCAACACCTTGTTTTCCTATTAAATCTCCACTATTGTAGTATTTTTTTTTGTTTAAAATAGCTTCGTTAACCTGTGTAATGAATCCAAAAATGTTGGCGCCTTCTTTTACTTGATAGTCTCGCAACGAACGTTTTTGGGTATAAAAACCTTCAAATTTTCTTTCTTTTTCTTGAAAGGCTGCATATTCTGCTTTGTTTAACTGTGATAAGAAAACAGAAGGTAATATTGGACTATATACGTTAGCCTTTTCAATTTTTTTAATAAAAAACTCCTTTGTTATGTGAAGTAAATTACAAAATTCGGTTGTGTCTATATCTTTAATTTCTCTAGGCACTACCATGATATCATACGACGGCTGATTGGCAACTAAAAGTTTGCCATTTCGGTCATAGATATAACCTCTTTCGGGAAAATCAAATACTTTTTTAATGGCATTATTTTCTGATTGCAGTTTTAAATTTTCATCAATAACTTGAAGATAGAAAATTCGAACAATCAGAAGAAGTGAAGTAATAATGATAACGGCGGGTAAAACAGCTTTTCTCATCGTCTATTGCTTGGCTTAATTAAATAAATGGTTAGCAAACATATAATAAACGTAAATAAAGTACTTGTTAAGGATCTAGATAATATTGTAAGTAATAAATCGAATCTAAAATATTCAAAAAAGAATAAGATAAAATGATGTATAAAAATAGCTAATAGCAATAAAGTAATTCGCTCAGGTGAAATTTTATCAGCAATTTTTACGGTTTGATATTCGTAACTCAATCCAAATGCAAATTTAAAAAGCGACGGTCTTATGTAGGCTAAAATTAAAGATGCCATGGTGTGAATGCCTCCCGAATTACAAAACATGTCTAAAAGAATTCCCATGGAAAAACTGCTCAATAACAAAACGTTTTTGTTACTGTTAACAGGGAATAATAATATAAATAGCACATAAGCATAAGGGTTTAAATACCCAAACAGATTAATATTGTCAAATATTAAAATCTGAAGCAGTAAAAAAACTACAAATCGGATGCTATTTAAAATGTTGTTATTCACTATTTTTTAGGTGCTGTGGTTTCTAATTCTAATTGTTTTTTTTCTTTTTTTCTCTTATTTTCAATCACATATACATAGCCAAGCGATGTCATGTCGTTGAATAAACGAATATTGATGGTATAGTAATTCGTTTTTTTATCAATATAAATTTTATCAATTTTACCAATAGGAATATTCTCTGGAAAAATATCAGAATTTCCACCAGTTACAATTGAATCTCCGTGTTTTAGAGAAGCTAATCTTGGTACATCAATTAATTGCGCAAAACCTACATTGCGTCCGTCCCAAATTAAAGATCCAAAGTGATTTGAATTTTTAATTTTAGCATTGATTTTTGATTTAGTATTTAGAACACTTTGAATCGTAGCAAAGTCAGGCGAGGTTTTTTCAATTAATCCTACAATTCCTTTATCATTTACAACACCCATGTCTACTTCAATGCCCGCATTTTTACCAGTATTGATAGTAATATAATTTTCACGAGAGTTAAAAGAGTTTTTTACGACTTTAGAAACCACTACATTATAATTATTAAGGTCGTTTCTAAAAAGAGTTTTTGTTGTTAAAATCGTGTCTTTTTTATTAAAAAGTAATTCTTTTAACAAAGCGTTCTCTGAAGCAAGGTCTTTGTTTTTTTGTTTTAAACTGAAATACTCATTTACTTCATTTACCTTTTCGTAATAGGCACCCGTTACCGCGTTAGCCGAATTAACATATTCACTACGGTGGTAGGAATGCGACTTTACAACCAAAGAAAATGAGAAGCCCAAAAGCAGCAAAAACAGCAATCTATAGCTGTTTTTTATGATAAAATTAATTATTTGCTGCATGTGCTATTTTTTATTTAATCAGGATTCCTTTGTATTTGTTGATGTTCTTTAAGGTCATTCCCGTTCCTCTTACAACGGCTCTTAAAGGGTCTTCTGCGATGTAAACAGGTAAATCTGTTTTCATAGATATTCGTTTGTCTAAACCTCTTAGCATTGAACCTCCACCTGCTAAGTAAATACCGGTGTTATAAATGTCGGCAGATAATTCGGGTGGTGTTTGTGATAAGGTTTCCATAACCGCATCTTCAATACGTTGAATCGATTTGTCTAGTGCTTTCGCAATTTCTCGGTAAGATACATCTACACGTTTTGGTTTTCCGGTAAGTAAGTCTCTACCGTCAACTGCCATGTCTTCTGGTGGGCTGTCTAAATCTTCCATGGCTGCACCAATTTGAATTTTTACTTTTTCAGCTGTAGTCTCTCCAACAAATAAATTGTGTTGCGTTCTCATGTAGTAAATAATATCGTTTGTGAAAACGTCTCCGGCAATTTTAACCGATTTATCACAAACAATTCCACCTAATGCAATAACCGCAATTTCTGTTGTCCCACCACCTATATCTACAATCATGTTTCCTTTAGGTTGCATGATATCTAAACCGATACCAATTGCAGCTGCCATAGGTTCATGAATTAAGTATACTTCTTTTCCGTTTACACGCTCAGCGGATTCTTTTACCGCACGCATTTCCACTTCAGTAATTCCAGAAGGAATACAAATCACCATACGAAGTGCTGGCGTAAATAATTTCTTCTTTAATGCCGGAATACTTTTAATAAACATTTTAATCATCTGCTCTGAGGCATCAAAGTCAGCGATAACTCCATCTTTTAATGGGCGAATGGTTTTTATGTTTTCATGAGTTTTACCTTGCATCATATTTGCTTCCTTACCTACAGCAATAATTTTTCCTGTAATACGGTCTCTGGCTACAATAGATGGACTATCAATCACAACTTTATCATTGTGAATGATTAGGGTGTTTGCGGTACCAAGGTCGATAGCGATGTCCTCGGTCATGAAATCAAAAAATCCCATAAGTTTGAGTAGTATTTAGAGTTTTATGAATGATAGTATTCAACTCGCAAAATTATAAAAATAATCTGGAATAATTCAAAATAAAAGCGTATTAAAATATTATTTTTTAATACGCTTTTAAATTATGTTAATTTAAGTAAATATTAGTGTTTGAAATGACGGATTCCAGTGAATACCATTGCCATATTATTATCGTTACAATAAGAAATACTTAACTCATCTTTTATAGAACCTCCTGGTTGAATCACCGCTGTAATTCCTGCTTTATTTGCGATTTCTACACAATCTGGGAAAGGGAAAAATGCATCACTTGCCATCACAGCTCCGGTTAAATCAAATTCAAATGAAGTTGCTTTTTCAATTGCATGGCGTAAAGCATCTACTCTTGAAGTTTGTCCTGTTCCAGAAGCACACAATTGTTTGTTTTTTGCAAATACAATCGTGTTTGATTTTGTGTGTTTACAAATCTTTGAAGCAAATAATAAATCTTCAATTTCTTCTTCGGTTGGAACTGCCGTTGTAACCGTTTTTAAATGATCTTTTGAATCGGTAACATTGTCTTTATCCTGAACTAAAACACCGTTTAAACAAGTACGAACCGTTGTTTGTGGTAATTCTACTTCGTTTTGGATTAAGATAATTCTGTTTTTCTTTTCTTCTAAAATATCAATCGCCTCTTGGTCATACGCTGGAGCAATTACCACTTCGCAGAACAATTGATTGATTTCATTTGCTGTAGTAACATCAATTTTTCCATTCGCAATTAAAACACCGCCAAAAGCTGAAGTTGGATCACCTGCTAAAGCATCTAAATACGCATCTTTCATCGTATTTCTTGTTGCTAAACCACAAGCGTTATTGTGTTTTAAAATTGCAAAAGTTGGATTGTCATTTTTGAATTCGTTCATTAAGTTTACGGCAGCATCAACGTCTAATAAATTGTTGTACGACAATTCTTTTCCGTGAACTTTGGTAAACATTTTATCGAAATCGCCATAGAAAAATCCTTTTTGATGTGGATTTTCACCATAACGCAATACGTTTCCGTTTTGCTCGCTGATTTTTAAAACTGGTTCTTCAAAAACTTGATTGAAGTAGTTAAAAATAGCCGAATCATAATGTGAAGAAACATTAAAAGCTCTTGAAGCTAATAATTTTCTATTTTCTAAAGTAGTAGCTCCGTTGTTTTCCGTGTAGAAATTCAAAAAGGGCGCATATTGTTCAACAGAAGGAACAATTACCGTGTCTTTGAAATTTTTAGCAGCTGCTCTAATTAACGAAATTCCACCGATATCAATTTTCTCGATAATATCTTGTTCTCCAGCACCAGAAGCAACCGTTTTTTCAAAAGGATACAAATCCACAATTACTAAATCAATTTGCGGAATATTGAATTCTTTCATTTGCTCCACATCACCTGCATGATCTTGACGGTTTAAAATACCACCGAAGATTTTTGGATGCAACGTTTTTACTCTTCCTCCTAAAATTTCTGGAAAAGCCGTAATATCTTCTACAGCAACTACTGGAATGCCTAAATCTTTAATAAAAGTTTCAGTTCCGCCCGTAGAATAAATGGTTACATTGTTTTGGTGAAGCGCTTTAACAATAGGTTCTAAACCGTTTTTGTCAAATACAGAAATCAATGCCGAAGCAATTTTTTTTGTTGTGTTCATGGTGTTGTGTTGTTGTATCTGAATAGGTCTCAGATATATGTTGTTGTTTTCGTGGTGCAAAAGTAGTTATACTTCTTAAAATAGTCAAACTTTATTGGAGGGGATTTTTATTAAAATTATTGTAACATTTTCATACATAACTCTACTTATATTAATAGCTCAGTATTATGCTTTTATATTTACGATTACTTTCAGAGAGTTTCAGTTTTGCCATTAACGCGTTGCGCAACAATAGATTGCGAACACTTTTGTCGTTGTTAGGTGTTACCATTGGTATTTTTTCCATAATTGCGGTGTTGGCTGCGGTAGATTCTATGGATAAAAAAATCAAGGAAGATTTGAGTGATATGGATATGAATACCATATACTTAATGAATTTTTCTTTTGGACCGTCTGAAATTCCACGTTGGAAGAGAGAACAATTTCCAAAAGTAACCTATGATGAATTTGAATTTTTGAAAAAAAATATTCCTAGCATAGATAAAATTTCCTTTAATTTTTTTGCCAGAAACGAAAGTGTAAAATACGAATCGAATACAGTGAATTCTATTCGAATGAAGCCTTCTACTGAGGAATTTTTTGATATTGAGCCTATTAAAATTGAAAACGGTCGTTTGTTTAATGAAGCTGAGTCCAATTCGGGTAGTCCTGTTGTTGTAATTGGTAGTGAAGTGGCAATAGGTTTATTTGAAAATAGCGATCCTATTGGTAAGAAAATACGTTTGTATGGTCAAAAACTAACAGTTATAGGTGTGCTAAAAAAACAAGGTCAAGGAATGTTTGGTGATAGTAATGATGTAGCGGTATTTTTTCCTGTAAATTTTTTAAGAAGAATGTATGGAGATGAAAATGATGCTTTGCGTTCTGCTATTCTAATAAAACCTGAAAAAGGAGTTGACATTGAAGAGTTTAAAGCCGAATTGACTCAAAAATTAAGAAATTTTAGAGGTGTAAAAACCGGAGATATTGATAATTTTTTCCTTAATGTATTGTCTGGTTTTACCGATTTTATTGATAACATCATTGGTCAAATGAATATGATAGGTTGGATTATCAGTGCTTTTTCGCTTTTAGTAGGTGGATTTGGTATTGCCAATATCATGTTTGTATCGGTAAAAGAGCGTACTAACTTAATTGGAATACAAAAAGCGCTTGGTGCTAAAAATAAATTCATCTTGTTTCAATTCTTGTTTGAAGCCATTATTTTATCTTTAATAGGTGGAATGGTAGGTATGTTTTTAGTTTGGATTATTGCTTTAATTCTTTCTTCGGCATTGGATTTTGAATTTGTATTGAGTGCAGCAAACATGTTGTTAGGTTCAGGATTAGCAGCTTTTATTGGGTTAATTTCTGGAATTATTCCTGCTATTTCTGCTTCTAAATTAGATCCAGTAGAGGCTATTAGAAGTGGCATGTAATTTGTGGCAATAAGTGACAATCATTTTGTAAATTTGTTCACACTAATTATTTAAACAATTCGAAATAATGCTAAAGCAATTATTAGGAATCTTATTTTTTGGTTTTACCGCTATATCGTTTTCTCAAAATATTACCATAAAAGACAAAGAATCGGGTGAGCCATTAGAATCGGTTACACTTGCTTCCGAAGACAGAAAGGTCTACGTCGTTACCAATAATAAAGGGCAAGCTGATGTTTCTGATTTTGTTGGGTTTACTAAAATTGTTGTCCAATCTTTAGGATATGAAACTCAAATTGTGAGTTATAATCAATTGGAATTGGCTTCTTTTCAATTGAGTTTAGAATCGTCATTATTGGCAATGGATGAAATTATTGTGGCGGCAAATCGTTGGAAACAACACAGCCGAGACATTCCGGTAAAAATTACTTCAATTTCTAAAAAAGATATTCAATTGCAAAATCCCCAAACGGCTGCTGATTTACTAACCGTTTCTGGAAAAGTGTTTATGCAAAAAAGTCAGCAAGGTGGTGGAAGTCCAATGATTCGTGGTTTTGCAACCAATAGATTATTGTATGCTGTTGACGGAATAAGAATGAATACCGCCATTTTTAGAGGTGGAAATATTCAAAATGTAATATCATTAGATCCTTTTGCAACGGAAAGTACCGAAGTATTATTTGGACCTGGTTCTGTAATGTATGGAAGTGATGCTATTGGAGGTGTTATGAGTTTTCAAACCTTAACGCCACAATTTTCTATTGAAGACAAAACACTTATTTCTGGTAGCGCTACCACTCGATATTCTTCTGCTAATAATGAAAAAACAGGTCATTTTGATGTAAATGTAGGTTGGAAAAAATGGGCTTCGATTACTAGTATCAGTTCTAATGATTTTGGTGATTTACGAATGGGAAGTCACGGACCTGAGGAATATTTACGACCGTTTTACGTCCAACGACAAAATGGGGTAGATGTAGTGGTTACTAATGATAACCCATTGGTTCAAAAACCAACTGCTTATTCGCAAATTAATTTGATGCAAAAAGTGCGTTTTCAGCCTAATGAAAATTGGGATTTTCAATACGGTTTGCATTTTTCAGAAACCTCAAGTTATTCGCGCTACGACAGACATATTCGTTATAACAGTGCTGGTTTGCCTCGTTATGGAGAATTTTATTATGGTCCGCAAAAATGGATTATGAATAATTTGAATATCACGCATCAATCAAAATCTAAGTTGTTTGATGAGATGTCTATGCGATTAGCTCATCAGTTTTTTGAGGAAAGTCGGGTAAGTCGAACCATTAATAATTCAAACCGAGAAATTAGAACTGAAAAAGTAAACGCTTATTCGTTGAATACCGACTTTACGAAAGCTACGGGTGCCAATAACAAAGTTTTCTACGGATTTGAATATGTTTTTAACGATGTAAATTCAACTGGAGTGAATGAAGATATTGTGGTTGAAACAAGCACAGTAGGTCCAGCAAGATATCCGCAATCCACTTGGCAATCTATAGGTGTTTATTTGAACAATCAATATAAAATTTCTGAAAAGGCTTTGCTTCAAGGAGGGTTACGATATAATCAATTTATTTTGAAAGCTGATTTTGATACTACATTTTATCCCTTCCCATTTACAGAAGCCAATATTGATAACGGTTCTTTAACAGGCAGTGCGGGAATTGTTTTTCGTCCAACAGAAAAATGGGTGATTAGTTCAAATGTGGCTACTGCTTTCCGTTCACCAAATGTGGATGATGTGGGAAAAGTATTCGATTCTGAACCGGGTTCTGTTGTAATTCCTAATCCTGATTTAGATGCAGAATATGCCTATAATATAGATTTGAATGTAGCGAAGTTGTTCGGAAAAAGTGTAAAATTAGATGTTTCAACATATTATACTTTATTAGACAATGCTTTAGTTCGTAGAGATTTTACTTTGAACGGTGCTTCTGAAATTGTTTACGATGGTGAGTTGAGTCAAGTACAAGCAATTCAAAATGCTGCGAAAGCTAATGTATATGGAATTCAAGCTGGTGTTGAGGTGAAATTGCCTACGGGATTTCGATTTTCAACTGATTTAAATTTCCAAAAGGGAGAAGAAGAATTGGATAATGGTGATAAAAGTCCGTCGCGTCACGCAGCACCCTTTTTTGGTGTTTCTAGAGTGGGTTATGTTAATTCTAAGTTAGATTTGGAAGTGAATCTTCAATTTAGTGATGAAGTTGCTTATGAAGATTTAGCCGAGGAAGAAAAAGGAAAAAAAGAAATTTATGCAATTGATGGCAATGGAAATCCTTATTCTCCAAGCTGGTATACCTTGAATTTAAAATCGATGTATAAGTTGAATGAAAATTTCACGCTTACGGCTGGTTTAGAAAACATAACCGATCAACGTTATCGTCCGTATAGTTCAGGAATTGTAGCACCTGGAAAGAATTTTATTCTAGCATTGAGAGCTAAATTTTAAACATAAAAAATCCCGATATCACTATCGGGATTTTTATTTTTATCTTATTGGTTGATTTTGAATCAAATCTAAATACAAGTTAATTTTATCTTTCAACTCTTTTCTTGGAGCAATGAAATCTAAAAATCCGTGTTCTAATAAAAATTCTGAAGTTTGAAAACCTTCTGGTAAATCTTTACCGGTTGTATCTCTTACAATACGAGGTCCAGCGAAGCCAATTAAAGCGCCTGGTTCTCCAATATTGATGTCTCCTAACATGGCGTATGAAGCAGTAGTTCCACCCGTTGTAGGGTCAGTACATAATGAAATGTATGGAATTTGTTCTTCTGCTAATTGCGCTAATTTAGCCGACGTTTTTGCTAATTGCATTAATGAATAAGCAGCTTCCATCATACGAGCTCCTCCTGATTTTGAAATCAAAACAAACGGAATTCTGTGTTTGATAGAATAGTCAATTGCTCTAGAAATTTTTTCTCCAACAACTGCTCCCATTGAACCACCAATAAAAGCAAAATCCATACAAGAAACCACTAAGTCTTTTCCTTTAGATTTTCCGACACCAGTTCTAATTGCGTCTTTTAATTTGGTTTTGTCCATTACATCTTTTAAACGATCACTATATTTTTTAGTGTCTTCAAATTTTAATGGATCTTTTGATGTTAATTTTGCATCAAGTTCAGTGAATTCGTTGTTATCGAATAAAATTTCGAAATATTCTTTACTGCCAATTCGTACATGATAATCGTCTTCTGGACTTACCCATAGATTTCTTGCCAATTCATCTTGGTCAATGATTTTTCCTGTTGGAGATTTATACCATAAACCCTTTGGAACATCTTTTTTGTCCTCAGTTGCGGTGGTGATTCCTTTTTCTTTTCTTTTAAACCAAGCCATAATTAAGTTAGAAGTTAGAAGTTAGAAGTTGGAAGGCTAACCTTATCTTCATCTAATTTCAATTAATAATAAATTTTAAACTTCGTACTTTGTACCTCGTACTTCGTACTTATAAAGTATTCACGTTATTTAAATCGGCAAAAGCTTGTTCTAATCTAGTGTTGAACGTAACTTCTCCTTCACGAACCCATTTTCTTGGATCGTAGTGTTTTTTGTTTGGGCTATCTGCTCCGTCTGGACTTCCAATTTGAGTTCTTAAGTAATCGATTTTATTTACCATATAATCACGAATTCCTTCAGTAAAAGCAAATTGTAAATCGGTATCAATATTCATTTTAATTACTCCGTAAGAAATAGCTTCTCTAATTTCTTCTAAAGTAGAACCAGAACCACCGTGGAAAACAAAATCAACTGGATTATTTCCTGTGTTGAATTTATTTTGAACGTATTCTTGTGAGTTTTTAAGAATTTTTGGAGTCAATTTTACATTTCCTGGTTTGTAAACGCCATGCACATTTCCAAAAGAAGCCGCAATCGTAAATCTTGGACTCACTTTCATTAATTCTTCGTAAGCGTAAGCTACTTCATCAGGTTGTGTGTATAATTTTGAGCTATCTACATCTGAATTATCTACACCGTCTTCTTCGCCACCTGTAATTCCTAATTCAATTTCTAACGTCATGCCCATTTTACTCATTCTCTCTAAATATTTTTTAGAAATTTCTAAGTTTTCTTCAATTGGCTCTTCTGATAAATCAATCATGTGAGAACTATATAATGGTTTTCCAGTTTCTGCGAAATGTTTTTCCGAAGCATCTAATAAACCATCAATCCAAGGTAATAAATTTTTAGCACAATGGTCTGTGTGTAAAATTACAGTAGCGCCATAAGCTTCTGCTAAAGTATGAATGTGTTTTGCACCAGCAACAGCTCCTAAAATAGCAGCTTTTTGATTTTCATTTGATAAACCTTTTCCAGCGTTGAATTGCGCTCCACCATTAGAAAACTGAATAATAACAGGTGCGTTTAATTTAGCAGCAGTTTCTAAAACACCATTAATAGTGCTAGATCCTACAACGTTTACTGCTGGTAATGCAAATCCTTTTTGTTTTGCATAATTAAATATTTCTTTTACTTGATCTCCGGTAGCAACACCAGGTTTAATATTGTGACTCATAGTTGATTGTTTTTATAATGGTTTTGCAAAAATAATAATTTAAAAAATTAGAATGGATAATTAATACCAAAATTTAGCACTGTTTTGCTAAAGTTAATCCCTTTTAACCATCTATCTCCCATTTCTCTCCCCGGGTCATAAGCTTTGTAGCCTAAATCAAAGCGAAAGACAAAGAAGTCAAAATCGTATCGTAAACCAATACCAGAACCTACTGCTAAGTCTTCAAACGAACTAAATCCATTAAAGGTATAATCTTCATCGGTAATGTTATCAAATATGTTCCAAATATTTCCAATATCAGCAAAGAAAGCGCTGTGAAAATTTCCACCAACTCTAAAACGATATTCTAAGCTATAAGCTAATTTAAAGTTGGCTTCATTGAAATCATTAATTCCTCCACTTCTTCCGGGGCCTAAACTATACGCTTGCCATCCTCTATTGTCATTGGATCCGCCCGAAAAATAACTTCGTGAAAATGGGATTGATTGTGCATTACCAAATGGCACAGCTAATCCAGCAAATGCTCGCATAGCCAATGTGTTTTTCTTGCCAAAATCCCAATGTTTAATATAGTCTATTTCTCCTTTTATATATTGAGAATATTCAATACCAAACATAGTTTTATTACCATTTTGGTTCAAATCTTCATTTTTTGAATCGGCTAATAGTGAAAGTACATTTCCTGCAGACTCAATTTTGGTTCGTATCGAATAAAAATTATTATCCAATAAATTGGCTTTTGTGTTTCTAAAAAAAGTAATGCTCGATGAAACAATTAAGTTGTTTTCAATTAAACGTTCTCTTCTTTCGCCAATACTTCTAATTGTTTTGTATTCTGGGTCAGTTGGCGATAATGAAGTTTGTCCACTCTCTACATCATCAATAAAATTTACGGCTCCTTCCGTAGTTAAATTTCCGTTTTCTAAATTAGCAGGGTCAACATTATACGTTTGAGCTAAATCATTTAAAGTATTGTAAGAAGAAGTATATACATTAAAGTAATTTTCTGGATTTAGATTTTTAATAAATTGGATATTTAATAAATCAAATCGGAAGTTATGTTTTTGTTTTGGAATCCAACTATAGTTAAAAACACCTGTTAAATTTTCTTTATCTAATCCAATATTTCGTTGACTCGTTAAACTGATATTTGCATTAGTAGTAGGAAGCATTTCTTTTTTAATGATATTGCGAGTATTTGCCGGAAAAACAATCCTTGGAAAGCTAAGTTTTCCTTCAATTCCATACTCTGAAATATTAAAAAACACATTGTTCGGATTTGCTAAATCTTTTGATGAGCCAATGTTTCCCTTAGCAGCTAATTCGAATGTTTCGGCTCTTTTAAATAAATTTCGCCATGTAAATGCCATTCTTCCACTAATTCCTAATTCTTGAACATCTGATGTGGTAACATCAAATGAAGGTTGCCAAACAAACTTAGGCTTACTCATTAAGTAAATGTTTGCAATTAAAGATGTTTTTGTGGTGTCATTTGGATCTTCAATATATTCAATATTCGGGTAATTGAATACTTTTAAATTACTTAAAGATTTTGATGTTAATGTTCTATCATTGTCACTAAACAGTTTGCCTTTTTCAATAAAAATGGCATTTGTGATGGCTTTAGGTTTGTATTTTAATTTACCAGAACTGTATATAGTAAAATTTTTGTACGTTACGCTATCGTTTAATTTGTTGCTTTCTTTTTTAGAAGTATTGTATGTAAAAATGTTAACCTGATTAATTTTATAAATTGAAAATGGTTTTTTTACCAATTCGTCCCCGTTTTTGACGTATCGGTCTTCAATTTTTAAGTCAATATTCATTTTTTGAGTGGAATCATCAAATATGGCATTGTATTTAATGTTGCTTTCTTGAAAATGATATACACCATTATTTCTTAAATATTGTGTTATTCTTTTACGTTCATTGTCGAAATTACTAAAATTATATTGATCTCCTTTTTTTATGAAAGTTTTACTTTCTTGAATAGAATATAGGCTATCTACAACTGGACTCTCAATGTATTTAAATATCGAATCTATAAAATAAGGTTTGCCAGTTGTTATTTTGTAGACAACTTTTCCTCTTTTATTTCCTACAGAGTCAATAGACATGGAAACTTTATTTCTTATGTAGCCGTTGTTATAATAATATCCACTAAGGCGATCTTTTGATTTTAGGGCTTTTCTTTCATCTATAATTACGGGAGCTTCACCTGTTTCTTTCATAAAGCGGTGTATTCCACTAACAAAAAATGATTTTCCTAATCGTTCTACTTGTTTAGTCGATAAAAATCGGTTTAGTCTTTTAATTCGGTTAGGTTTTTTGTTCAACCAAACTTGGTAGGTAGAATCAGGATTTGGTTTAGCGGTATTGTATAATGTAAGTCCAAAAGGATAATTTAAAAACTTGGTATTAGGTTGTTGAACTACTAAATTATTAACTCGGTCTTCCTTATTTAGTTCGTCATTAACATAAACCTCGTTTTTGGTTAATAATTTTTTACTTTCGGGTACTCGCTTTACTAACGAACACGAATAAATTATTGTACCAATTACAAATAATAATGTTATTTTTGATAAATTATTTCTCAAAGCGCTATTTAAAGGTTAGTCAAAAATACAATTTTTATGCTTAGTAAAAACCAAATTAAGTTAATTACAAGCTTACAACAAAAAAAATACAGAAAACAAGAACAACTTTTCTTTGCCGAAGGCGTAAAGGTAGTTCAAGAATTGTTACAATCTAACTTCGAATTACAAGATTTGTTTACTACAAAGCAAGATTTTATTTCTGTTTCAAAAACCAAAGTTCATGCCATTTCTGATGCTGAATTAAAAAAAATTAGTGCTTTAGCTACACCAAATTCTTGTTTGGCTGTTTTTAAAATTCCAAAGGATAAAGAAATGAAGGAAAGTGGCTTAATTTTGGCATTAGACGATGTTCGAGACCCTGGAAATTTAGGAACTATTATACGTTTGTGCGATTGGTTTGGCATTGAAACATTGTTTTGTTCAGATGAAACGGTTGATGTTTACAATCCTAAAGTTGTACAGGCTACAATGGGTTCAATCAGTAGAGTTAATGTTGTTTATGGAGATTTAGATAACTTTTTAGTAAAAACCAAATTAACTGTATTTGGTACTTTTATGGATGGAAAAAACATTTACCAAGAATCACTTCCAAAAGAAGGTATTATTGTAATGGGTAATGAAGCGAATGGAATTTCTGAAGCAGTTGAAAAGTTAGTTACTGATCGAATAGCAATTCCTAGATTTGGCAACTTACAAATTACAGAAAGTTTAAATGTTGCAACTGCAACCGCTATTATTTTGAGTGAATTTAAACGAAACTAAAAGGATTAGTGAAACGAAAAATTAATAAAAAACCCTCTAGTTTTCATTTCCTGAATATTCCCTGTCCATTGGCTGTTAGGATCGTTGTCACGAATTAATTCATCATTCATACTAAACACACCTCGAATTGAAGGTGAAAAAATAAAATATTCAAAATATAAATCGATACCAAATCCTACTTCGTAAAAATTAGTCCATTTGGTTGTTCTAAAACGATTATTAAGATTGTCATCAGGTGAATCTGAATTACTTCCTAAGTTTAAGGCTGTTGAAACACCTCCTAATAAGTAAGGTCTAACATTTCCAGTTCGTAAAGCAGAATATTTCAATAGCACAGGAAAGAAAATATAAGTGGACTTAACTTCTCTTAAACGATCGCCAGAGTCAATAATATTTGGATAAATAAAATTTCGTTGGGTTACATATAGTCCAGGCTCAAACCGTAAATCAAAATATTCTACTAATCTTAGATTTCCGATTAAACCTACATTAAAACCAGTTGTTGTGCCAACTTCAATATCCTCGGTAACTGTTTTGTAATCAAATTTAAAGTCTAAATTATTGAATCCAAGGTAATATCCCCAATGCACGCGTTGTTTGTTCCAATTTTCTTTGTTGATAATTGGGTTTTTACTAAACATTCCTTCTTGAGCAAAAAGAAGTGGTGTGAAAAGTAATAAAAATAAAAACTTCTTCATATTATTTTTTTAGATGCTTGGTAAATTGTAGCTACTCCAAATGTTTGAGGTAGATGTTTTACATCTATAAACCCAATTTTTCTTAAAATATTGTTTAATACTTCTCCAAAAGGAAATTCATTTGCAGAATTTGATAAATAAGTATAAGCAGATTGATCTTTTGAAAACAATTTTCCTACCAAAGGAAGAATTACTTTTGAATGAAAAGCATACCCTTGCTTAAATGGAAACTGAGTTGGTACAGATGTTTCTAAGATAATAAATTGTCCGCCAGGTTTTAATGTTCTTAAGATTTCCATCAAGCCTTTTTCAAGATTTTCAAAATTACGCACACCATAAGCAACTGTAATTACATCAAAATAATTATCTGGATAAGGAATGTTTTCACCATCGCCTAAGACCATTTGAATTTTTGAGTCTAATTTTTGCACTTCAATTTTTTTCTTCCCAATGTCTAACATGCCTTGAGAAATATCTAAACCTATAATTTCTTCAGCTGTAGTGCTGGCAAATAAAATAGCCAAATCGCCCGTACCTGTTGCAATATCTAAAATTGATTTAGGTTGTTTTGCAGCTACCATTTTTAAGATTTTTTGCTTCCATTTAGCATCGGTTCCAAAAGAAATTACGCGATTTAATCCGTCGTAATTACCCGAAATGGTATCAAACATTTGAGCAACTTGTTCTTTTTTGCCTAAATCTGAATCTTTGTATGGTTTTATAATTTTGGACATTTTCTTGTTTTTGGATAACAAAAGTACTGATAAAAAATCAAATACAATTGCAAAATACAATTTCAATAGCAACTTCAAAAATCAATTTCATGAAACATTTTATTTTTTTAGGAACACGGATTTAAGAAATTTAAAAAATCTGTGGAAATCCGTCAAATCTGTGTTCCGAAAAACTTGAAATTATTTTTTAACGTACGTCAAAAACGTAAAATCGTAATCATGTTTTTCGTCTTTAGTATGGAATTCTTCAAAGACTAATTCCCACTTATCAGTATCGATTTCTGGAAAAAAAGTATCGGCTTCAATGGTCGTATGCACACGCGTTAAATCGATTTTATTGGCAATTTCTATGGATTGATTGTATATTTCGCCTCCGCCAATGATGAAAACTTCTTCATTTTTTGGGCATAAATCAATTGCTTTTTGTAAACTGCTCGCTACCAAACAACCTTCTGGCACTTCATACTCTTTTTGTCGAGTAATAACTACATGTGTGCGATTAGGTAAGGGTTTCGGAAAGCTTTCAAAAGTTTTTCTTCCCATCACAATAAAATGACCAGACGTTAAACTTTTAAAACGTTTGAAATCATCTGGCAAATGCCAAACCAATTGATTGTCTTTCCCTAAAGCATTGTTTTCGGATGCGGCTGCGATTATGGTGAGCATATGTCTAAATTTGTATTGCTAATGTAAGAAATTTAATTTTAAAATAATTGGAATGTTTTTGTTATCTAATTATTTAATTGCGCTGATCTAAAGGTTTACCTTCAATGCCTGTCATAACTTTTACTGCTCAGTAAATTTTTTTTGTTAGTCTGAAATTAGTAGCTTATCTACTTTTATGATTTTGTTTTCTTCAGTCAGACTAATGATATAAAGTCCTCTTTGAAGATGACCCTTTGAAATAGTAAAAGTCTGCCCAAAAATATTGTTTACTTGCTTTACTATTTGTCCGATTGAGTTATAAATCGTCAAAGTTGCATTTTTAAGATCGAAATTTGTTTGTATTGATGTCGAGTAAATCATAGGGTTGGGAAATATTGAAAAAATACTTTTATTTGAGTTTTCATTAATGGTTAAGTTTCCTTGTCCTGACAGAATGCAAGCATTTGGAGTGCTTTCGTAAGCATAATCTTTTATGGTAAAAGATGAGGATGTTGCTTGTAAATCTATACGCGCCCAGCCGAAGTAAGTGTTTGTTCCTTCAATTAATTTCAGTGCTAAATATTTATCTGTTTCTCCAGCCCAGTAACCCTGATTCACTCCCAAAGCCATTATGCCAGGCGTGTTAGAATCATACCATGTTGCTAATGAAACACAAATAGTATTTGATTCTGCTAATGCCCAAGGTAAATATGTACCGTTAAAAAAATTCCCTGAATAAGCATTGTTGTCTTGAGGATAACAAATAATTCCAACTATACCTGCACTTTCGGCATGTTGAATTATGAAATCAACGACGGTGTCATTATTCAAATCCAAAGGATATGTAGCATTTGGAGTTGTGTCAGGTATATCAGTATATATAATTTGCGAGTATAATCCAATATTATAAAAAAATAATATCAATATTAAGTGTATGAAACTTTTTTTATTCAAAAACATCATTTTTTCATTTATATGTTTTCGTGATTAATTACCTGCCTGATCACTTTTAATACTAAATTGTTATTTTTTTCTTACACCGCCACAATTCCTTTAATATGAGGATGAGGGTCATAACCTTCTAACGTGAAATCTTCAAATTTGAAATCGAAAATATTTTTGATTTCAGGATTTAATTTCATCGTTGGCAAAGGTCGGCACTCGCGAGATAATTGTAATTCTAATTGTTCCATGTGGTTGTTGTAAATGTGTGCATCGCCAAAGGTATGGATGAAATCGCCTACTTGTAAATCACAAACTTGCGCAATCATCATCGTAAACAAAGCATAAGACGAAATATTAAATGGAACACCTAAGAAAATATCAGCACTGCGTTGGTACAACTGACAACTTAATTTCCCATCGGTAACATAAAACTGAAAAAAGGCATGACATGGAGGCAAGGCAGCTTTTCCATTAGCAACGTTTTCTACAAACGAAACCGAAGTATCCGGTAAAACACTAGGATTCCAAGCAGAAACCAACATTCTTCTGCTGTTTGGATTGGTTTTTAGCGTTTCGATTAATTCGGTAATTTGGTCAATTTCTTCGCTGTTCCAATTGCGCCATTGATGTCCATAAACCGGACCTAAATCGCCATTTTCATCGGCCCATTCGTCCCAAATTTTAACACCGTTTTCTTGTAAATATTTGATATTCGTGTCGCCATTTAAAAACCACAACAATTCGTAAATAATCGATTTTAAATGTAGTTTTTTAGTGGTTACCATTGGGAAACCTTCGCTTAAATCAAAACGCATTTGGTAACCAAAAACACTTAAAGTTCCAGTTCCTGTACGGTCGCCTTTTTGGTTGCCGTTTGCTAATACGTGTTTTACTAAATCGTGATATTGTTGCATATTATTTTAGTTCAAACCTGACAGGTTTCAGAAACCTGTCAGGTTTTTAATTTAATGTTTAAAAGTCTCTACTTCTTTTGGATTATGTTTGTGTTTGAATAAAACAGCAAATGCGATTGTGATAACAGCTGCATAAGCAGCAAATGTTAACCAGATGTTGTGCCAATCTTTTTCTCCAGTTGCTGCATCGGTAAAATACAGGCTGATGATTTGACCACTTACTACACTTCCTAAAACCGCTCCAAATCCATTGGTCATCATCATGAATAAACCTTGAGCCGAAGAACGAATTTTAGAATCGGTAGAAGTTTCTACGAATAACGAACCTGAAATGTTGAAGAAATCAAATGCCATTCCGTAAACGATACACGATAAAATAATCATCCATAAACCATCACCAGGATTTCCGTAAGCGAATAATCCGAAACGTAAAACCCACGCAATCATACTAAACAACATAACTTGTTTGATTCCGAAACGTTTTAAGAAAAAAGGAATCGCTAAGATGAATAAGGTTTCTGAAATTTGAGAAATCGACATAATTAAAGTCGAATATTTTACTACTAATGAATCGGCATAAATAGGATCATGTTTAAAGTCATCTAAAAAGACATCTCCATAAGCATTTGTTAATTGTAAAGCTGCTCCAAGGAACATACTAAATACAAAGAATAAGGCTAATTTATAATCGGCAAATAATTTGAATGAGCTTAAACCAATAAGTTCAACGAATGATTTGTTTTCAGTGGTATTTCCTTCTGGTTTGCATTTTGGTAATGTAAAGGAATATATTCCTAAGAAAATAGCAGCAATAGCCGCAATGTAAAATTGATTTTCCGAAGCTTTATTTCCTGTTAAGTTAGTAATCCACATCGCTACAATAAAACCAATAGTTCCCCAAACGCGAATAGGTGGAAAATCTTTCACTACATCTAAACCTCCTTTTTTCAAAGCGTTGTAAGCAACTGAATTAGAAAGAGCAATCGTTGGCATGTAAAAAATCATGGCTACTAAAATCACCCAAAAGAAATCAGATGGATTGCTTACTTGTGGGACATATAGTAAAGTTAATCCTCCTAAAATATGAAGTGCACCGTATAGTTTTTCGGCATTTATCCAACGGTCGGCAACAATTCCGCATAACGTTGGCATAAAAATCGAAGCAATTCCCATAGTAGAGAAAATAGCACCAAATTGTGCTCCATCCCAGTTTTTAGTTCCGAACCAATAATTTGCTACTGTAATTAGCCATGCTCCCCAAACGAAGAACTGGAAAAAGTTCATTATCGTTAATCTGAATTTTACATTCATGTTAGTTTCGTTAAAGTTTTAAGATTCTTTTTTTGATATTTCATCTCTAATTTTTGCGGCTTTTTCGTAATCTTCATTTTGTACCGCTTCATCTAGTTTTTCGTATAATTCTTTTAACGAATAGCCCGAATAACTATCGGCAGGAACAACTACCTCTTCTTGTCCAAAAGTTTCTGGAGTTGAAAGAATGTCATCGTTTTCTTGGTTTTCGCTATTTTCAGAAGGATTGATACTTAGGTATATTCCGGCTTTGTCTAAAATATTTTTGTAAGTAAAAATAGGAGCATTAAAGCGTAAAGCTAATGCAATAGCATCAGAAGTTCTAGCATCGATGATTTCTTCGATTTTATCTCTTTCGCAAATTATGCTCGAATAGAAAACGCCATCTACTAATTTATGAATAATTACTTGTTTGACCACGATATCAAATCGGTCAGCAAAGCTTTTAAATAAATCGTGTGTAAGTGGGCGTGGAGGTTTAATTTCTTTTTCTAAAGCAATAGCAATTGATTGGGCTTCAAAAGCACCAATAACAATTGGAAGTTTTCGATCACCATCTACTTCATTTAAGATTAAGGCATAGGCTCCATTTTGTGTTTGACTGTAGGAAATGCCTTTTATAGCTAATTTTACTAAACTCATTTTAATTTTTAAATTATCATTTCTTTGATGTTCTAATTTTGGATTTTATACTACATCGCAAAGTCAGAAAATGGCTAACTGAAAAACGGTTAGCCATTTGCTCCAAAAATAAAAAAAAGAGCTATCTAAACAAAGATAACTCTAATTTTAATTTAATATATTTTTTAAACAACTATTTTATTAAGAGTTGCTCGCTTTAAATGCTTTTAATTTTTCAATTAATTGAGGAACTACAGTGAAGGCGTCACCTAAAACTCCATAATCAGCTACTTTAAAGAAAGGTGCTTCAGGATCAGTGTTGATAACTACTTTTACTTTTGATGAGTTGATTCCAGCGATATGTTGGATAGCTCCAGAGATTCCAACTGCAATATACAAGTTAGAAGCGACTGGTTTTCCAGTTTGTCCAACGTGCTCACTGTGAGGTCTCCATCCAATATCAGAAACTGGTTTAGAACATGCTGTTGCAGCACCTAAAACAGAAGCTAATTCTTCAATCATTCCCCAGTTTTCTGGACCTTTCATTCCACGACCTGCAGAAACCACGATTTCAGCATCAGCAATCGTTACTTTTCCAGAAACTTTTTCTACGTTTTCAACTTTGATTCCGAAATCTGCATCGTTTAATGATGGTGCAAATGCTTCTTCTGTCATAGCAGCTGTGTTTTCTACTAATCCGAATGAGTTTTTAGCAATTCCTAATACTTTTACTGCTGTTGAGATTTCGGTAATATTAAATGCTTTGTTTGAAAAAGCAGTTCTTTTTACTTGGAACGGCGAAGTGCTTTCTGGTAAAGCTACAACATTTGAAGCGTAACCAGCCTCTAAAGCTACTGCTACAAGTGGTGCTAAATACAAACTGTCTGTTGATGAAGAAACTAAAACAATTTGAGTTCCTTCTTTTTTAGCTGCTTGAACAATTACATCAGCAAATGCTTTTGCGCTAAAGTTGTTTAATTTGTCGTTTGAAACGTTTAATACTTTATCTACTCCGTAAGCAGCTAAAGCACTGTTATCAGAGTTGTTAATAGTTACAGCTGTAACCGTTGTTCCCATTGAAGCAGCTACTTTCTTTGCGTAAGAAGCTAATTCAAATGCTACTTTTTTTATTTTTCCTTCTGCTGATTCAGCATATATTAATATCGACATGATTTTTTAATTTAATGATTTGAAATTAGATAACTTTTGCTTCGTTATGTAATAAGTTAATTAACTCATCTAAATTGTCAGCATTTATTAATTTAACTGCTGATTTAGCAGCTGGTTTTTCAAATTTAACCGCTTTAGTTGCTGTTGCGTCTGCAGTTGGTTCTACTAAAGTTAAGGCTTTAGTTCTCGCCATCATGATACCTCTCATGTTTGGAATACGTAAATCTTTTTCTTCTACTAAACCTTTTTGACCACCAATAATTAATGGTAAACTTGCAGAAACTGTTTCTTTACCACCATCAATTTCTCTTGTTACCTTTGCTTCGTTTCCGTTTACATCAACACCAACACAAGCGTTTACGAAATTGTAACCTAATAACCCGGCAACCATTCCTGGAACCATTCCTCCATTATAGTCTAAGGATTCTTTTCCAGCAATTACTAAATCATAACCTCCGTTTTTAACTACTTCGGCTAATTGTTTTGCTACAAACATTCCGTCAGTCGGATTTGCATTAATACGAATTGCTTCGTCAGCTCCAATTGCTAATGCTTTTCTTAAAGTTGCCTCAGCGTCAGCTCCACCCACATTTACAACCGTAACATTTGCTCCTTGTTGCTCTTTAAACCAAATAGCTCTTGTTAGGCCAAATTCGTCATTAGGATTAATTACAAACTGAACACCATTAGTGTCAAACTCGCTATCACCATTGGTGAAATTAATTTTTGAAGTAGTATCAGGCACGTGACTGATGCAAACTAATATTTTCATTTTTAGGTATTTTGTTAGTGAATATTTTCAGACCCAAAAATACAAATTAATTTCTAAATAAAAACTATGCATGCATAATAAATATGTATTTCTTAGATAAATTAGCTTTTTTTTATGAATAGTTTAATTGTAAAGTCTTGTTTTATGGTTTTGTTGAATATATTTAACGCTAAAACGTTTTAGTAGAAAGAAGTGCCATTTTTTTTTTAATCGATTAGTAATAATTATATTTTTCTTACTTTTGTCAATCATAATTCAAAGAAATTACTTTTATGAGAACGATACAATTTAGAGAAGCTATTTGTGAAGCGATGAGCGAAGAAATGCGTCGCGATGAATCAATATATTTAATGGGTGAAGAAGTAGCAGAATATAATGGAGCGTACAAAGCTTCAAAAGGTATGCTAGATGAATTTGGACCAAAGCGTGTAATCGATACTCCAATTGCAGAGTTAGGATTTGCAGGAATTGCTGTAGGTTCGGCTATGAATGGAAATCGTCCTATTGTAGAATTTATGACGTTCAACTTCTCATTAGTAGGAATTGACCAAATTATTAACAACGCTGCAAAAATGCGCCAAATGTCTGCTGGACAATTTCCAATGCCAATGGTATTTAGAGGTCCAACAGCTTCTGCAGGGCAATTAGGAGCAACTCACTCACAAGCTTTTGAAAACTGGTTTGCGAACACACCAGGATTAAAAGTAGTAGTTCCATCAACTGTTTATGATGCTAAAGGTTTATTAAAATCAGCAATTCGTGATAATGACCCAGTTATTTTCATGGAATCAGAACAAATGTATGGAGATAAAGGCGAAGTACCAGAAGGAGAATATACTATTCCATTAGGTGTTGCTGATATTAAAAGAGAAGGAACTGATGTAACAATTGTTTCTTTCGGTAAAATTATTAAAGAAGCTTTCTTGGCTGCTGATGAATTAGCAAAAGAAAATATTTCTTGTGAAATTATCGATTTAAGAACGGTTCGTCCTATGGATTATGATACGATTTTAAATTCAGTTAAAAAAACAAATAGATTGGTAGTTTTAGAAGAAGCTTGGCCATTTGCTTCAGTTGCTTCTGAGATAACTTACATGGTGCAAGAAAAAGCATTTGATTACTTGGATGCTCCAGTTCAAAGAATTACAACAGCTGACACTCCAGCTCCTTATTCACCAACTTTATTAAAAGAATGGTTGCCTAACGCACAAGATGTTGTTAAAGCTGTTAAAAAAGTTTTGTATAAATAACAATTAACTTATTATATTTGAAACTTCATCAGTGTTTTTCTGATGAAGTTTTTTTTTTCCTATGAAGACAAAAATTGTATTATTATTTTTATTTGTAAGCTCAGTCCTTCTGGGGCAAACTAAAGTAGGTGGTAAAGTAACTGATGAATTTGGTGAGCCTATTGCTTTCGCTAATGTTATTTTTAAAAACTCAAAAGAAGGCGTTATTACCGATGAAAATGGGACTTTTTATTTTGAGTCTAAAGAAAATTATTCTACACTAGTGGTTTCCTATGTAGGATTTGATAAGAAAGAAATTACTCTAAAGCCAGGATTAAATACGGGTTTAAAAATACAATTAAAGTCGGGAACAGAGCTTAAAGAAGTAGTTATTTATACTGGTAAAACTTCAAAAAAGAACAATCCAGCACTAGATATTTTACGTAAAATATGGGAACGTAGACGTAAGAATGGTCTCAAAATGTTTAAGCAATATGAATATGAAAAATATGAAAAGGTTGAGTTTGATTTGAATACCATTGATTCTGCTTTTATGAGTAGTAAGGTGTTCAAAGGGATGGAGTTTATCTTCAATCAAATAGATACTTCAAGTATTTCAGGAAAAACATTTTTGCCTATTTTTATCAATGAAACACTTAGTGAAGTGTATGGAGATAATGAAGCTAAAAAAACAAAAGAAATTACAAAAGCCAATAAAAATTCTGGTTTGGGAAGTGGAGATGGAGTTAATACATTTATAAAGGACTTGTATGCCGATTTTGACATCTATGATAATTATCTTAAGTTTTTTGATAAAGATTTTGTTAGTCCGCTTTCAAAAACAGGAATCAATGTTTACAATTATGTTTTAAACGACAGTATGTATATTGATAACAAATGGTGTTATAACATTGTTTATTATCCAAGACGAAAAAACGAATTGACATTTAAAGGAGATTTTTGGGTAAATGACACCACTTTTGCAATTAAAAAAATTAATCTTGAAGCCAGTAAAAGTGCTAATATCAACTGGGTAAAAGAAATTTATATTGAACAAGAATATGAAGTAATGAACGATTCTGTTTTCTTGCTAAAACGAGATTACATGATGTCTGATTTTAGTTTTTCTAAAAAAGAAGAATCAAAAGGAGTTTATGGAAAAAGAACTACTTTGGCAAAGAATCATAAGTTTGATATTAAAAAAGAAGACAAATTTTACAAGGAAGAAGTTAATTTTTACGACAATGCAGTATTCAATAAGCCAGATGAATATTGGGAAAAAAACAGGTTTGAAGCCTTAAATAAAAACGAAGCGGGTATTTATAAAATGTTAGACACTTTAAAAGAAGTGCCTCGATTTAAACGTATTTATAATTTAGCTTCAATTTTAGGGAGTGGTTATATTGAAATTCCAAAATGGAAAATGGATTACGGACCTATTTTTTCAACTTTTGGGTACAACGATGTTGAAGGACAACGAATAAGAGCTGGAGGTAGAACTTATTTTGGCTCTAATGATACTTGGCGAATCCAAGGATACACTGCTTATGGTTTTAAAGATAATCAATTCAAATACGGAATTTCTGGCCGATGGATGGTGAATCCAAATAAAAGAGTAATTCTATCTGTTGGAAATCGTCGTGATGTAGAACAAATGGGCGTGAGTTTAACAACGTCTAACGATGTATTAGGTAGGAGTTTTGCCTCATCGGCACTTTTTGCAAGTGGAGTAAATAACCAATTAACTTCTGTGAATCTTACAACTTTAGGATTTGAAATTGAGCCTATCAAGAATTTTACTTTTCAAACGAATTTTACCTATCGAACATTAAAATCAGCATCAAGCGAGTTTAGTTTAGATTATTATACCGATTTGACTCAAACGGAAATTAAAAGCGAAGTAAAACAATCAGAAATTAACTTAGTTGCCGAGTATACTCCAAACCGAAAAACGGTGGGTTATGGGGTAGATCGTATGGACGTTGATTTTAATTACGCTCGTTTTTTTGTGAGTTATAGTAACGGAATTAAAGGGATTTTAAACAGTGATTTTAATTATCAAAAGTTGCAATTGTATTACCGTCAACCAGCATTAATTGGTGGTTTTGGAAGATTATTTACGACTTTCGAAACTGGAAAAATATTTGGGGAAGTTCCATTAGGTTTAATGGGTATAATTCCTGGAAATCAATCATGGTTTGTTATTGAAAACACCTATAATTTATTAAATTACTACGATTTTGTAGCTGATGAATATGCTTCATTGCATTTTGAACATCATTTTAATGGAAGGTTGTTCTCAAGGGTTCCACTCTTGCGAAAATTGAACTTACGCGAAATCATTGGAATTAAAGGTGTTTATGGTAGAGTTTCTGATGAAAATAGGTTGTTAAATGCTTCTGGTTTAACCTATACTGCACCTGAAGATATTTATTGGGAATATCATGCAGGAGTGGGAAATATCTTTAAAGTGTTACGAGTAGATTTTGCTTGGAGAGGAAGTTATTTAGAAATGCCCGATGCTCGAAAATTTGCTATTAGAGCTTCTTTTGGATTCTATTTCTAAAACCTATACTTTTTTTGCAAAACTCTTTTGTTTCTAATGTTTTATAATGGTAACTTTGCACCGTTTAAAAAACATAAGTAAATGACAGCAGATAAAATTACTACATTTGATGTATTGATTGAGATTCCAAGAGGAAGTAGAAACAAATACGAGTACGATTTTGAATTAAAAAGAATGCGTTTTGACAGAATGTTATTTTCGTCAATGATGTATCCAGCAGATTACGGATTTATTCCTGAAACGTTAGCATTAGATGGGGATCCATTAGATGTTTTAGTGTTAGTAACAAAACCTACTTTTCCTGGTTGTGTTATTGAAGTAAAACCTATTGGCGTTTTCCACATGGCTGACGATAAAGGACCAGACGAAAAAGTAATTTGTGTTCCCGTTTCAGATCCAATTTGGAATTCGTTAAACGATTTATCAGATATAAACCCACATTTGCTAAAAGAAATTGAGCACTTTTTTCAAGTATACAAAGATTTAGAAAAAAAGAGAGTAGATGTAGAAGGATGGGGCGATGTAAACGAAGCGAGAGCTATCATTAAAGAATGTACCGACCGTTTTGAAGCAATCGAAAATAAACCAGAAGGATTGTTTAGTATTAAATAATTTTCGGTTATAAATAAATAAAAAGACAGTATTTTTTTAAAAATATTGTCTTTTTTGTTTTATTTTCTTAATATTACCATAAAATAATCAAACAAAAAAACTAAATTATATTTTATGGGATCAATCATGATTTATGTGCCAATTGTTATGGCAGTTATTGGCTTACTATTTATGTGGGCTAAACGAGCATGGGTATTAAAACAAGATGCCGGAGATGGTAAAATGAAAGAAATTTCAGATTACATCTACGAGGGTGCTTTAGCTTTCTTAAAAGCAGAATATAGATTATTAACATTTTTTGTAATTGGTGCAAGTATTGTCTTAGCTGCCGTTTCTCAAGTTGTTGAAACAACAAGTATTTTAATCGTAGTAGCTTTTATCTTTGGAGCTATTTTTTCTGCATTAGCCGGAAATATGGGGATGAAAATCGCCACTAAAACAAACGTAAGAACTACACAAGCTGCTCGTACTAGCTTACCGCAAGCATTAAAAGTTTCATTTGGTGGAGGTACCGTAATGGGATTGGGCGTTGCAGGATTAGCTGTTCTAGGATTAACAGGTTTCTTTTTTTTCTTTTATAATTATTTTATGGGTGGTGTTTGGACTTCAACAGACCAAATGACTATCGTTTTAGAAACTCTAGCGGGATTCTCTTTAGGTGCTGAATCTATTGCATTATTTGCTCGTGTTGGTGGAGGTATTTATACAAAAGCTGCTGATGTAGGTGCTGACTTAGTAGGAAAAGTAGAAGCAGGAATTCCAGAAGATGACCCACGTAATCCTGCTACAATTGCAGATAACGTAGGTGATAATGTTGGAGACGTTGCAGGTATGGGTGCTGATTTATTCGGTTCTTATGTAGCAACTGTTTTAGCAGCAATGGTATTAGGAAATTATGTAATTAAAGATATGGGTGGTAAAATCGAAGATGCTTTCGGTGGAATCGGACCAATTTTATTACCAATGGCAATCGCAGGTTTTGGAATTTTATTTTCTATCGTTGGAACAATGTTAGTTAAAATTTCAAGTGATGATGCTAAAGAAGCTCAAGTTCAAAAAGCATTAAACATTGGAAACTGGGTTTCTATTGCTTTAACTGCTATATCATGTTTTTTCTTGGTGAAATTTATGCTTCCTGAAGTAATGTCAATGGAATTCTTTGGTGAAGGACTTCAAGAAATTTCAGCTATGCGTGTGTTTTACGCAACATTAATTGGATTATTTGTGGGTGGAGCAATTTCATCAGTAACTGAATATTATACAGGATTAGGTACAAAACCAGTTTTGGCAATCGTACAAAAATCATCAACTGGAGCTGGAACAAACGTAATCGCTGGTTTAGCAACAGGTATGATTTCTACTTTCCCAACAGTGATTTTATTTGCTGCGGCAATTTGGTCAACTTATGCGTTGGCAGGTTTTTACGGAGTAGCTTTAGCAGCTTCTGCAATGATGGCTACAACAGCTATGCAATTAGCAATTGACGCTTTCGGACCAATTTCTGATAACGCAGGTGGAATCGCTGAAATGAGCGAATTACCAAAAGAAGTTCGTACAAGAACAGATATTTTAGATTCAGTGGGTAATACAACAGCTGCAACTGGAAAAGGTTTCGCAATCGCTTCAGCAGCATTGACTTCGTTAGCTTTATTTGCTGCGTATGTAACGTTTACAGGAATTGATGGTATTAATATTTTCAAAGCTCCAGTATTAGCAATGTTATTTGTTGGAGGAATGATTCCTGTTGTATTCTCTGCATTAGCAATGAATTCTGTAGGAAAAGCAGCAATGGATATGGTGTACGAAGTACGTCGTCAGTTCAAAGAGATTCCAGGAATTATGGAAGGTACAGGTAAACCAGAATATGGTAAATGTGTTGAAATTTCTACAAAAGCAGCTTTACGCGAAATGATGTTGCCAGGAATCTTAACCATTGGTTTCCCAATTGCAATTGTATTATTAGGTAAATTAGTTTATGCTGATAATAATCAATTAATCGCTGAAATGTTAGGTGGTTATATGGCTGGAGTTACTGTTTCAGGTGTACTTTGGGCTGTGTTCCAAAACAACGCGGGTGGTGCTTGGGATAATGCTAAAAAATCTTTCGAAGCAGGTGTAGAAATCAATGGAGAAATGACTTTCAAAGGTTCTGACGCACACAAAGCTGCTGTTACTGGAGATACGGTTGGAGATCCATTTAAAGATACTTCTGGACCATCAATGAATATCTTAATCAAATTAACTTGTTTAATTGGATTAGTAATTGCTCCAATCTTAGGAGGTCACGGTGCAACAACTGAAAAAGGTGCTTGTTGTTCTGGAGATAAAAAAGAAATGGTTTGTACAGAAGGAAAATGCGATTTATCTAAATGTGCTACTATGACAAAAGATGAATGTGCTAAAATGTGTGAAGAGAATGGTTGTTCTCAAGAATGCAAAGACAAATGTATGTCACAATACGATGAAAATGGAAAATACATCGGTGATGCAGCTCATGTTCACGGACCTAATTGTAACCACGATGACCATCAAGAAATCATCAATATGGAAGTAAAAAAAGTAAAAGACGCTGACGGAAAAGTGAAAGCAACGGTTACTTTAACCAAAAAAGTAGATGGTAAAGATGTTAAAGAAGTAAAAGTTTTTGAAGGAGACGATTTAGAAGTAGATGCAAAAATTGCTGAACTTGGAAAATAATCTTTTTCAATAGAAATAATGAAAACCGCACAGCAATGTGCGGTTTTTTTATTTAATTTTAGCCAAACAAACATAACTACAATGAAATATAAAATACTGACTTTGTTGTTGCTTTTTTCTGTAATAACCGGGGCGCAACAAAATCTTAATTTAATTCCGAAACCGAATTCAGTAGAAATCAAAAAAGGACATTTTGTTTTAAATAAAGAAACGGTAATTCAAGCAGATGAAAATTCTTTTGAAGCAAAGTATTTACATCAATTTATAAAGCAACAATTAGGATTAGATTTAATAATTACAACTTCTTCCAAAGCAAAGTCTAAAATTATTTTTTTAAATAAAATTATTGAAGAAAAAAAGACTTTCAAAGAATGGTATAATTTATCAATTTCAAAGAATGAAGTAGTTATAAAAGCAACTGAAGCTCACGGAATTTTCTACGGTATTCAAACATTCATTCAATTACTTCCATTAGAGAAATCACTCGAAATAAAATCACTTTGTTTAAATATAACTGACGAACCAAAATTCCAATGGCGCGGCATGCATTTAGACGTTTCTCGTCATTTCTTTCCAAAAGATTTCATCAAAAAATACATTGACTACTTAGCAATGTATAAAATGAATACCTTTCATTGGCATTTGACAGATGACCAAGGTTGGCGCATCGAAATCAAAAAATATCCAAAATTAACTGAAATTGGTGCCTGGCGAAACGGCTCCATGATTGGACATTACACCGATCAAACCTTTGACGATATTCGCTATGGCGGATTTTATACCCAAGAAGAAATCAAAGAAATTGTAGCTTATGCCAAAGAACGCCACATCACCATTGTTCCCGAAATCGAAATGCCTGGTCACGCTTTAGCTGCTTTAGCATCGTATCCTGAATTTTCTTGTACGGGCGGACCTTTTGAAGTGGGAAAAACTTGGGGCGTTTTAGAAGATGTTTTTTGTCCAAAAGATGAAACGTTTACGTTTTTAGAAAATATTTTGACTGAAGTTATGGCGTTATTTCCTTCTGAATACATTCACATTGGCGGTGATGAATGTCCAAAAGTACGTTGGAAAAGTTGTCCGCATTGTCAAAAAAGAATCAAAGAGGAACATCTAAAAGACGAACACGAATTGCAAAGTTATTTCATCCAAAGAATCGAAAAATTTGTCAACAGTAAAGGTCGAAAAATCATCGGTTGGGACGAAATTCTCGAAGGTGGATTAGCTCCTAACGCAGCCGTTATGAGTTGGCGCGGCACAGAAGGTGGAATTGCAGCAGCCAAACAAAAACATTTCGTAGTGATGTCGCCAGGTTCACATTGTTATTTCGACCATTATCAAGCCGAACCCAAAAACGAACCGATTGCTTTTGGAGGTTATACCAATGTCGAAAAAGTGTATTCTTTTAATCCCATCCCAAAAGAACTTTCAGCAGAAGAATCGAAATATATTTTAGGTGCTCAAGCCAATCTTTGGACAGAATACATCAATACTCCAGAACACGCAGAATACATGTTGATGCCAAGAATGGCAGCGCTTTCTGAAGTCGTATGGGGAACTTCTAATCCAAATAATTATAAAGAATTCGAAAAAAGATTGATTTCACATTTTGAAATCTATGATAAAAAAGGAATCAACTACAGCAAAGCCATTTTTGAAGTAACTTCTAAAGTACAACCTGCAGAAAATGGAGTAGCATTCGAATTAAAATCAGTAAATCCAAACGGAATTAAATTTACCACTGATGGTTCAGAGCCAAATGCAAATTCAATTTCTTATGAAAAATCAATTCAAGTAAATTATAATCAAACCATAAAAGCGGCTTATTTCGAAAATGGAAAAGCTAAAAGTGCTACCATCGAACAACCATTTTTCATCACAAAATCTACAGGGAAAAAGATAGAATTGGTGCATCAACCGCATGAAAATTATGGAATTGGCGGAAGTTTTACTTTGGTAGATGGAATGAAAGGAAATACTTCTAAATTTGGAAGAGATTGGTTAGGCTTTTGGGGAAAAGACATGAATGCTACTATCGATTTAGGAAAAATAGAAACAATTTCAAAAATCAGCATTAATACACTTTCATCAGAAGGAAGTTGGATTTATTATCCAAAAAGCATCGAAATTTTAGTTTCAAAAGAGGGTAAAAATTATATTCCAATCACAATTGTTTCTTTTAAAGAAATTTTTGAAAATAAAGGAAAAATCGTAGTTAAATTCGATAAACAAAATGTTCAATTTATAAAAGTCATTGCAGAAAACAACGGAATCATAGCTGATGGAAAACCCGGAGCTGGTTCGAATAGTTGGTTATTTGTAGACGAAATAAGTGTAGAATAATGACAAACAGAAGAAATTTTTTAAAAACAACCGCTTTAGCAACTGCTGGAGTGGCGTTTCAGGCTTTCAATGGAAAATCTGAGGAAACTGAAATGGGAATCAATTCAGGAAAAACGGACAAACCAATTGTACTTTCTACATGGAATTTTGGTTTACAAGCCAATGAAGCCGCTTGGGAAGTGCTTAAAAATAAAGGCCGCGCTATAGATGCCGTTGAAGCAGGAGTAAAAATTCCTGAAGGCGATCCAAACGAAAGAAGTGTAGGTTACGGCGGTCGCCCTGATAGAGATGGTCGCGTCACATTAGATGCTTGTATCATGGACGAATTTTCAAATATTGGTTCGGTAGCTTGTTTGGAACATATCAAACATCCTATTTCCGTAGCAAGAATGGTGATGGAAAAAACGCCTCATGTGATGTTGGTTGGCGAAGGTGCTTTGCAGTTTGCCATTGCACAAGGATTCAAAAAAGAAAATTTGTTAGTAGAAGCTTCCGAAAAAGAATGGAAAGAATGGCTAAAAACAAGTGAATATTTACCAAAAGCCAATATTGAAAACCACGACACCATCGGAATGATTGCTTTAGATGCGCAAGGTAATTTGTCGGGTGCGTGTACAACAAGTGGTATGGCATTTAAAATGCATGGAAGAGTGGGCGATTCTCCAATTATCGGTGCTGGTTTGTATTTGGATAACGAAATTGGTGCCGCAACCGCAACAGGTCATGGCGAAGAAGTAATCCGAATTACAGGTTGTCATTTGGTGGTTGAGTTAATGCGTCAAGGAAAATCGCCACAAAAAGCCTGTGAAGAAGCCGTGATGCGAATTGTAAAACTGACACAAAACAGAGGAAAAAACCTAAAAGACATTCAAGTTGGCTTCATTGCCTTGAATAAAAAAGGTGAATATGGTTCGTATTGTGTACAAGGCGGTTTCAATTATGCCGTTCATGATACAAGTGGAAATAAATTAATCGATGCGAATTACTTTTTGAAATAATGAAAAAAATAGAAATCACTTGTTTTAATCTTGAATCCGTTTTAATCGCACAAAAAGCTGGATCCGATAGAGTAGAATTATGTGCAGACATGTCCGTTGGTGGCAAAACTCCAACAATCGAAACGATTCAAAAATCTCGCGAAAATCTAACTATTGATTTATATGTAATGATTCGTCCAAGAGGAGGAAATTTCGTTTACTCAGAAGCAGAATTTGAACAAATGAAATTAGAAATCGAAACTATCAAAAAACTTGGAGTCAACGGATTTGTTTTTGGGATTTTGAAGGATGATAATTCGATTAATATCGAACAAAATAAAGCCTTAGTTGAATTAGCGAAACCATTTCCTTGCACATTTCACAGAGCATTTGATGAGGTTTCAGATTTAAAAAAAGCTTTAGAAGATGTTATCTCATGTGGATTTTCAACGATTTTAACTTCTGGAACTTTTCCAAATGTCATGGAAGGAAAAGAAGTTTTGAAACAATTAGTCAATCAAGCCAAAAATCGCATCGAAATTATGCCTGGTAGCGGATTGCGTTCGACTAATATTTCGGAATTAAATGAAATGGTTGATGCTAATTGGTACCATTCATCCGCCATTACCGATGGAAGTGAAATTGCTAGTCCAGAGGAAATAATGCAACTAAAGAATAAACTTCAATCTTAAATGAACTTCTTTAATTTACGCTTTTACTCTCAAAACTTATATGACTTCTATGTTTAAAAAAATATTCTTTTTTTTGATTCTAATTTGCTGTTCGGTTTCAGCACAGACTTCCTATCGCAATTTGTCAACAGAAAATTGGATATTCAACAAGCAAAACGAAGCAAAAAAGCACAAGGCAACTATTCCCGGAACCATTCACACCGATTTATTTCAAAACCAATTAATTCCTGATCCATTTTTTGGAGCTAATGAAAAGCAATTGCAATGGATTGAAAATGAAAATTGGGAATACGAAACACATTTTATACTATCAGAATCGGAACTAAAAAATCAAAATATCGATTTGGAATTTGAGGGTTTGGACACGTATGCAACCGTTTTTTTGAACGGAAAAGTAGTTTTAGAAGCCAATAATATGTTCCGAAAATGGACCATTTCTGCCAAATCACATTTGAAAATTGGAACTAATCATTTAAAAGTTGTTTTTCATTCCGCGGTTCAAAAAGGAAAAGAAGAAGCGAAAAAATTAACTTATACCTTACCCGAAAAGGAACGAATTTTTGTTCGAAAAGCGCAATATCAATTCGGCTGGGATTGGGGTCCACGATTTGTAACGGCTGGAATTTGGAAAAATGTCCAATTGAAGTTTTGGAATTCGGCTAAAATCGAAAACATAAAATACAGTCAAATAGAACTGAATGACAAAAAAGCGATTTTAGAATTCACAACTGAAATTTATGTTGCTGAAGTAAAAACAATTCAGCTAAAAATTAATGAAAACTCGGAAACTTTCAATCTTAAAAAAGGAAAGAATAAAATCAAAATGCAATATGAAATTGCCAATCCAAAGTTGTGGTGGTGTAATAGTTTAGGCAATGCGAATTTATATCCTTTTACTGTCGAAATCCAACAAAAAAAGAAGCTTTTAGATGCTAAGAAACTAAACATTGGCTTGCGAACAATCGAATTAATTCAGGAAAATGACCAAGCTGGGAAAAGTTTTTACTTTAAATTAAACGGAAAATCGGTTTTCATGAAAGGCGCTAATGTGGTTCCACCTGATAGTTTTTTACCGCGAGTTTCTGATGCTACTTATTTTTCTTTAGTTGAAAATGCTAAAAAAGCGAACATGAATATGCTTCGTGTTTGGGGCGGTGGTGTTTATTTTGATGATGCGTTTTATGAAGCTTGTGATGCTAATGGAATTTTAGTTTGGCAAGATTTTATGTTTGCGTGTTCGATGTATCCTGGCGATGAAAAATTTGTGCAAAACGTAAAAAAAGAAGTAATTGATAACGTAAATCGTCTTCAAAATCATCCAAGTATTGCGATTTGGTGTGGCAATAATGAAAACGACGAAGGTTGGCACAATTGGGGTTGGCAAAAACAGTTTAAGTATACCAAAGCTGATTCGACTCAAATTTGGAACGATTACAAAAAAGTATTTCATGAAATGATTCCCAAAACTTTGGATAGTTTACTTCCGAAAGAAAAGAACATTTATTGGTCGTCTTCACCATCGATTGGTTGGGGAAGAAAGGAAAGTTTAGCACAAGGCGATTCGCATTATTGGGGCGTTTGGTGGGGAAAAGAACCTTTTGAAATTTATAAGAAAAAAGTTGGGCGATTTATGAGCGAATATGGTTTTCAAGGCATGCCTAATTTAGAAACGTTGCAAAAAGTCATGAATAAAGAAGATTTGAATTTCACTTCCGAAGCTTTTAAAAATCATCAAAAACACCCAACAGGTTACGAAACCATCAACGAATACATGGAGCGCGATTATGTGGTGCCAAAAGATTTTGAAGATTATTTATATGTTTCCCAATTGTTGCAAGCTCGTGGAATGAAAACCGCCATTGAAGCTCACCGCTTGGCAAAACCTTATTGTATGGGAACTTTGTATTGGCAATTTAACGATTGTTGGCCAGTTACATCATGGAGTTCTTTGGATTATTATGGGAATTGGAAAGCGGCTCATTATCAAGTCAAAGAAAGTTTTGCGCCTATTTTTTTAGCAGTAGCAGAAAAAACAGATGCACTTTCAATTATAGGAAGTAATGATAACTTGGAAGTCAAAGCTGGAAATCTAACGATAAAATTAATCGATTTTTCTGGGAAAGAACTTTGGACTGCTTCTAAAGAATGTGTTTTAGATGTTGAAAAAAACACAACGTGTATGCAGATTTCCTATGCAGAATTACCAAAATTTGTAAAAGAAAAAACGGTGTTGCAGATAGAATTTAGCGGTAATCATAAAAATACAGTAACATATCATTATTTTGTAAAACCAAAAGAATTACAACTAGAACAGCCAACTATTGAAGTGAAAATTGTGGGTGAAACACTTATTGAAGTTAAATCAAATACTTTTGCTAAAAATGTGTATTTGCAGACGGATGGTCTTTTTTTTAATGACAACTATTTTGATTTGATTCCAGGAATTCCTAAAATAATTAAAACCGATAGGCCGACTACTGATATTAAAGTAATTTCATTATTTGATACAATGAAATAAAAAAAAACGCCTCAATTGAGGCGTTTCATATATCTAAAATAATCCGTTTAATTCGGCATCAATTCTATTGATAATAGTTCCTAAATCTTCGGGGTTGTTTACAAAATCAAAATTATCTACATCAATAATTACTAATTTTCCTTTGTCGTAGGTTTGAATCCAAGCTTCGTATCTTTCGTTCAAACGACTTAAATAGTCAATTGAAATCGAGTTTTCGTAATCTCTTCCTCTTTTGTGAATTTGGCTTACTAAATTTGGAATCGAACTTCTCAAATAAATTAATAAATCTGGGGAACCTACTAAACTTTCCATCAATTCGAAAAGTGAAGTGTAATTATTAAAATCTCTATTTGACATCAATCCCATCGCGTGAAGATTCGGAGCAAAAATATGCGCATCTTCATAAATGGTTCGGTCTTGAATAATGTTTTTACCACTTTCACGAATTTGCAATACTTGACGAAAACGACTGTTTAAGAAATAAATTTGAAGGTTAAAACTCCAACGCTCCATTTGGTGGTAAAAATCATCCAAATACGGATTATCTACAACATCTTCAAAATGTGGTTCCCATTTAAAATGTTTGGCTAATAATCGAGTTAATGTCGTTTTTCCTGCTCCAATGTTTCCTGCTACTGCTATGTGCATTATGGTAAAATTATTTTGTAATTAGTAATTTCATTTTGGGTAAAAATAGACAAAATTCCATCTCTAAAGAAAAATTTTGAAATGATTTTTTCATCAATTGCAATTTTACTACTTCTGTTCAATTTTAAATCATAATAATATAATTCTTGTTCAGATTGAAAAATATAATTACCGTTTTTTATCAATTGTATTGCATCAAATTTTTTTACCAATCCATATTTTTCAATCGTTCCATAAATAGAAATGCGATACTGATTTAAGTTAGTGTCAATCCAATAAAAATGAGTGTAATCAGATTCGTAATGTGAAATTGAATTTTCAAGCATCGTAGAAATCCATTTAAAAGCATCGGAATTTACATTGTACAAACCAATTTTTGATGAAATGCTGTCATAAATCCAAATTTGATTTTGAGAAGACAATGCAACGGCTTCAATGGTAACTGGAATAGCTTTTAAATTGAAATCTATTTTTTTGATTTCGTTTAACTGATTGTCTAAAAGTACCACCGAATTAAAATTTTTATAAAAAATCAAAATTTGTAATGGATTTTGAAAGTCCACTCGAGAAATTTTTCCTAATCCTAAATTGTTGTATTGATATGTTGTTGATGGACTGTTTTTGACTAAAATATTATTTCTAATGCTGTAATAATTCAATTGATTGTCAAAGCCTAAAAAAGCATCGCCTTCTATTTTTACCGTTTCTAATTTTGTGGCATGAATAATTCCCTGACTACTCACTGTTAGACAATGAAAAATTAAAAGGGTTATGAACAAGAGTTTTTTATTAGACATTCGTTAAACTATTTCAATAAATTAGGGTCTAATATACTACTAAAAACAAAATAGTTGTTAAATTTTGTAACAAAACACACGATTAGTAGTCTATATATACACACGTAATATCTGTAAAGAATGAAAAAATTTATTATTGCATCGGTTTTTATGGTTTCTGGGCTTGTAAATGCACAGAATTTTCAAGGAATGGCTGTTTACGAATCTAAAACTAGTACGGCCGATTTTATGAAAGGCATGAGTGGGAATAGAGATATGACTCCTGAAATGCAAAAACAAATAGAAGAACGTATGAAAAAAATGTTTGAGAGAACATTTGTTTTAAATTTTGATAAATCAGCTTCAATATACAAAGAAGAAGAAAAACTAGATGCTCCTGGTGGACAACAAGGTGGCGGAAGAATGATGATGTCTATGATGGGCGGTGGTGGAACGAATTATAAAAATGCAAAAACCAAACAATTTATTGTGGATAAAGAATTTTTTGGAAAAGAGTTTTTAATTAAAGATTCATTGCCAAACTATGAATGGGTTTTAGGAAGCGAATCTAAACAAATTGGAGATTATATTTGTTTTAAAGCAACTGCAGTGGTTAAAGTTAGTGAATCTGATTTTAGAAATTTTAGATTTAGAAACAATAACAACGCTAAAGATGCCGATAAAAAAGCGGAAACAGTTAAAGATACAGCGAAAGCTAAGAAAACAAATTTTACAGATGATTGGGAAATGCCAAAAGAAAATACAATTACAGCATGGTATTGTCCAGAAATTCCAGTAAATCAAGGTCCTGAAAATTATTGGGGTTTGCCAGGTTTGATTTTAGAAGTTAATGATGGTAAAACAGTAATTTTATGTTCAAAATTAGTATTGAATTCTAAAGATAAAGTAGAAATAAAACCTGCTTCTAAAGGAAAAGAAGTAACCCAAAAAGAATACGACGAAATCGTGAAAAAGAAAATGGAAGAAATGCGTGAAATGAATTCTGGTCCAGGCGGTCAAAGAGGTGGTGGATTTAGAATGGGTGGTGGACGTTAATTTTCTAATAAAAGCATATGAAAAAAATATTCTTATTATTTATGATGGCACTTGTTTCGAGTGCCTTTTCTCAAAACATTCGTTTCGAAGGAACTGTTAAAGACACAACAGGAGTTGGTTTAGAAATGGCCAATATTATGGCAATTAACAAGCAAACCAAAGCAATGGATGCTTATGCCATTACTAATGAAGCGGGAAAATTTACACTAAACCTTAAGTCTAGCACAGCCTATACTCTTAAAGTAAGTTATATTGGTTTTCAAACCTTTGAAAAAGCGGTTACTACTGGAACTACTAACATGAATTTTCCTGTAGTTTTAAAAGAAGGCACTCAATTAAATGAAGTAGAAATTGTACATGAAATGCCTGTGAGTGTTTCGGGAGATACGATTATTTACAATTCCGATTCTTTTACAAATGGAACAGAACGAAAGTTGGAAGATGTTCTTAAAAAACTCCCAGGAGTTGAAGTAAATAAAGACGGGGAAATTGAAGTGGAAGGTAAAAAGGTTCAAAAAGTAATGGTGGAAGGAAAAGATTTCTTCGATGGCGATACCAAATTAGCTACCAAAAATATTCCGGCGGATGCTTTAGATAAAATCCAAGTTTTACGAAATTATAATGAAGTTTCTAATTTAAAAGGATTAGAAAATAACGAGGAAAGCATTGCCATTAATATCAAACTTAAAGAAGGGAAAAAGAATTTTTGGTTTGGAGATATGATGGCCGGAATAGGTGTTGGGATGGAAGATACCCGATTCATTGTAAATCCAAAGTTGTTTTTCTATAGTCCAAAATACAGTTTAAATGTAATTGCTAATGTGAATAATATTGGGGAATTACCATTAACGGCTCAAGATTATTTCAAGTTTACTGGAGGTTTCAAAAATATGATGCGTAAAGGAGGTTCTTCTTTCAATGTGGCATCTAACGATTTAGGAATTATGGGACTTCGTAACAATCAAGCAGCAAATATTGAATCTACATTTGGAGCAGCAAATTTTAGTTTCAATCCTTCAAAAGCTTGGACATTAAGTGGTTTTGGAATTTTATTAGGAAACAAAACAGAAATTGAAAACAGAACAATTTCTAATCGTATTGATAATTTACCAGATGGTTCAACAGAAACTATTTCGGAAACAAGAGAAGATTTTACCAAACAAGATAGTAAGCAAGTTTTGCTTAAATTAAGTTCTAGCTATATTCCTTCTGAAAAAGCACATTTTGATTATGATGCCTTGGTGAAATTTTCTGACCAAAAAGAAAATACTAGTGTTTTTTCTAGTTTATTATCTGATATTTATACAGGAAAAGAACAAAATCCTTTTTCAATCAATCAGAATTTAAATTACTATTACACTTTAAACGACAAGCATGTTTTTGCTTTTGAAATGCAACATTTATATCAAAATGAAGATCCTTTTTATAATGCTAATTTAGAAACTTTGCCTTTTGCACCTTTATTAACGGGTTATATAAATGAAGGAATTGGAATTAGAGATGATATTACTCAGAATCGATTTGTACAAACGAATAAAGTGGATTCTAAATTTGATTATTATTACATGCTAACACCAAAAGGCAACATCAATTTAACTTTAGGAAATACCTATTCATATCAAAATTTTGATTCTTCTATTTTTCAAATGTTAAACAACGGAACTCAGAATAATTTAACAGATGCATCTACGGTTAATGATGTTAATTATTCATTTAATGATGTGTTTTTAGGAGTTCATTATAAATTTATGACGGGTAATTTTACTTTTAACCCTGGCTTTAGTGTGCATCAGTATAATATGAATGATGAACAACTTGGAACTTCAAACAAGCAATCTTTTAATAGAATTTTACCTGATGTTTATGCATTATGGCAAATTAAAAAATCAGAAACCTTGACGTATAATTATTCGTTAACCAACAATTTTACTGATATTAATAAACTAGCTCAAGGTTATGTGTTTTCAAGCTATAATAGCTTATTCAGTGGAAATAGATATTTAGATAATTCTACATCACAAGTACATTCGTTGCGTTATTTTAAATATAATATGTTCAATTTTGAGAATATTTTTGCTAATATTTCTTACTCAAGACAAGTTGAAGCTATTAAAAATAGAGCGTTATTATTAGGTGTAAATCAAATTTCATCATCAGAAAACATGAATTCTAATTTTCCAGATGAAACTTTTTCAGCTAGTGGAAATTATGGTCGCTCGTTTGCAAGGTATTATAAGGCAAATTTTAGAGCAGGATTTAACTGGTCTAAATCTAATAATATTCGTGTTTACCCAGATGCCGATACTGATCCTAACAACAATCCATCAGAGATTCAAACCATTGAATCATATTCACAGAGTTATAATTTGAGTTTTTCTACCAATTATAAAACGTTGCCAAATTTAACAGTAGGGTATAATTTTTCAATTAACGATAACTTTTCGGATGTTATTTATATTGATAGCCCAACGGTTACTTTAGAATATTTCTTCCTTGATGCCTTTTCATTCGTTTCAGAATATTCGTATTTTCACAATAGAAATAAAGCAAAAACAATTGATAGTGAATATGATTTCTTAACGGCAAGTTTATTCTATCAAAAGAAAGGTAGTAAATGGGAATGGAAACTTTCAGGAACCAATTTGTTAGACACAGAATCTTTAGATACAAATAGTTTTAGTCAATTAGGAGGAACAAGTAGTTTTTCGAGCTATAGAGTACAACCTAGATTTGTAATTTTAAGTTTAAAATATACATTATAGTTCTTTCGAGTAAAGAGATAAAAAAAACCATTCGTTAATGCGAATGGTTTTTTTGTTAAAGAAAGGATTTCTTATATTTTAAAAGCAGCTTTTACTTTGTCTACGAAATCTAATTTTTCCCAAGTAAATAATTCTACTGTTAATGTTTTAGATTCACCACCAGGCGTAGTAAAAGTTTTAGTTACAATTTCAGGAGTTCTTCCCATGTGTCCGTAAGCAGCCGTTTCGCTGTAGATTGGATTTCTTAATTTTAAACGTTGTTCAATAAAGTACGGACGCATATCAAAAATGCTTTCTACTACTTTGCTGATTTCACCATCAGTTAAGTTTACTTTTGCTGTTCCGTAAGTGTTTACGTTGATTGATGTTGGCTCAGCAACCCCAATCGCATAAGAAACTTGCACTAAAATTTCGTCCGCAACCCCAGCTGCAACTATGTTTTTAGCAATATGACGTGTTGCATAAGCGGCAGAACGGTCTACTTTTGATGGGTCTTTTCCTGAGAATGCGCCTCCACCGTGAGCTCCTTTTCCACCGTAAGTATCTACGATAATTTTTCTTCCTGTTAAACCAGTATCGCCGTGAGGTCCTCCAATTACGAATTTTCCTGTTGGGTTAATATGGTATTTAATTGCATCATTGAATAAATGAGTATATTGAGGATTTTTAGCGATTACTCTTGGAATCAAAATCTCAATAATATCTTTTTTGATTTTTGCTAACATCGTTGGTTCATCAGCAAAATCATCGTGTTGAGTTGAAACTACAATAGCATCAATACGAACCGGTTTGTTGTCATCAGAATATTCTAAAGTAACTTGCGATTTAGCGTCAGGTCGTAAGTAAGTGATTTCGTTGTTTTCTCTTCTTAAATCGGCTAAATCTTGTAATAATTGATGAGATAATTTCAATGCTAACGGCATGAATTCTGCTGTTTCATTGGTAGCATAGCCAAACATCATTCCTTGGTCACCAGCACCTTGCTCTTCTTTACTTGCTTTGTCAACTCCTTGGTTAATATCGGCAGATTGCTCATGAATGGCAGATAAAACACCACAAGAATTTGCTTCAAACATATATTCGCTTTTTGTATAACCAATTTTCTTGATTACATCTCTTGCGATTGTTTGCACATCTAAATAGGTGTTTGATTTTACTTCTCCAGCTAAAATTACTTGACCAGTAGTAACTAACGTTTCACAAGCTACTTTTGACTCAGGGTCAAATGCTAAAAAGTTATCAATTAATGCGTCTGAAATTTGATCCGCAACTTTGTCAGGATGTCCTTCACTCACTGATTCTGACGTAAATAAATAAGCCATAATTAAATTTATTATAAATTAAGCGAGAAAAAAACGAAGATTACAAATTGCATAAAGGAGTAAGGAATACTGCTTTAGCATTTTTTTAATGAGGTTGCAATCAGTTCAAATTTTTCCTCTTTGTTTTCGTTTGCAAATGTACGAAATGAAATTGAATTACAAATGATTGTTAACTTTTTTTAAATTCAGATTATTTCAATTCGGTTTTTTTGATTGGTTTAAGCTGTACTTTATTTGTTAAATCTTTGTGCTTCATTACTCTGCAAGGTTTTCAAAACCTACAAGGTCAGATTTACTTCTAGTATGTTTTGATTTAATTTATTTTTTAATTAATTTATAATCGTCTTTAAAGATTGTATTTCCATTAATTTTCCAAATGCCTTCTAAATTTTCAACCCAATCACAATAAACATCTTCATTTTTATCTGTAATTTGTATTGTAATATTAGAATCATTTAATGTCCAATTTCCTTTTCGTGTACAATAAAAATTGTTATTTTTTTTAGGCTTAATAAATACATTTCCATTTTTATTTAATTCTATTGTAAAGTCTGAATGATAGCTAGTATATATTCCCGATTCAATTTTTTCCTCATTAGAATTTATAATACTAAATAATGCTAAGCTGAATATACTTATCAGAAAAATAGAAGATATTAATAAAAAAAGTTTAGTAATTTTAATATATGAGTTGTATGTCATTTTTTGTTTTGATTTTATATTTAGAGCAATAATTTTAATTAATTTTTATACATCTACAAGACATAAAATATTTTTTACTGGTTACCACCCCAGAAGCCATACCTTCACCATTTTTATAAACTGTTATTGGATATGCATAATTATCATCTTGTTCACTTGAAGTCCAAAATTCAGCCTTTTTATCAGTTTTTAATTCTAATGGAATTATATTTAAACCACTTTCATTAGATCCCCCATAATTTTTTAATACCCCATATTCGTACCATTCCCAACCTTCTACAGATTTTATTTTTTTTAGATAATCTTTACCTAAATGATTAATAAGTTTAGTCCAATCACTCAAACTGGGAACTTTAAACCCTTTAGGGCAAATTCCTCTTGGATCAGAAATTGCTTTCCAATTGTATAGTTTACCAAATCTATTGCCATAATTTAAAGGATCGTCATACAAATAGCCATATGAAGGAGTAGTAGAATTATCCATATTTCCTTCATGAAAATTTATTTCATCACCATTTTGATAAAAATTAGTTCTCAAATTTTCACTCATCCAAACTTGATCACCAATTTTTACAGTTTTAACAATTTGATTTTTTGTATCAATATGAATATTATTTTTAAACATTATTTTTTCTAAAACTTCCCCTGTAAGAGGATTGTAAATAACAGATAGACCGTTTTTTTTACCTTTTTTGAAAGAAATTTCTTTTTCAAGTCTTTTATAATAATCATAATATTTCCAAATCCCATCTTCATAATCTTCCTTGTAATTTCCTTCAGCATCTCCATATGTACTAACATATTTACAATAGCCATTTCTTTTACCATCAACATAATTAATAATTTGTTTTCTACCAATTTGAACATTTTCGAAATAACCATGCTTTACATCCTTTTTGTAATTTTCTTCGCAAATTAATTCGCCGTTTTCGGAATATTTAAGAAACTGCCCATTTTTTATATTATCTATATAATTTTCTACAGATAACAAATTTCCATTTTCATACCATTTCGTTTTTGTGCCATTAAGTTTGCCATTATTAACAATCATTTCAATTTTTTTTCTCCCATTTTTATAAACATCAAAAACTTCACCAGTATATTTATTACCATTATGATATATTAATCCATCACTACCCATATGAACCTCTTTTTCATTCAATCTTTTTGTACATGATATTAATAAATTAATAATAAATAAGTAAAATATTATTTTTTTCATTTTAATTACTTTGTAAATTATTTCTTCTATCTTCTTCAATTTTATCAATATATTTTTTACCAGATCCGTGATCTACAGTAAATACTATCAATTTTCCTCCACGGGTTTCTATTATTATATTATCATATTCGTTCTTAAATACAAAACCTAATATTAAACCAATAATAATGATTAGTATACCCAATATACCTATTTCAGTTTTGCCAGAAAAACTTCCCGAAAACGATATTATTCCACCTAAAACAGAGCAACTTATTGATAATAATAAATTTACTATACTTATTGATTTGAATGATATTGATGAAATATCTTCAAATAATACACTATCTGTTCCATTATTGTAGCTTATTCTAATTTTATTATCAACTATTGAGTAGGTTCCAAATCTTTTTATATTTTCATTGACTATCATAAATTATATATTTTGGTTAAAACTAGATTGATTAATTGAATTTATAATTGAATTTCTTTTTTGAGAATTTTCAATATTCACCATAATAAAATGATAATTACCAGGTATTATAATTACTTCTTTATCTATTAATTTAGCATCTTCAATTTTAAATTTTACATTGAAAATTAACTTATTTTTGTTGGGCCCTAATTCAAAAGCTACTTTATTTGAGCATTCGTCGTTCATTTGTTTTATTTTTCCATTATTACAAAATTCATCTTGCATTTCATTTGCTTCTTCGAGACTTAATTTTTTTACATTATATAAACGAGCAATTAAAAAACAATTCCCTTTTTTACTTTTATTTTTGCAATCTTTATCTTTTGTTTTACATTTTCTTGTGTATAAGTAAACTTCATCATATGTTACTTCTTCATTTTTATTTTGTGAGTTAAAACATTGTAAAAAACCATATTGGAAGTCTTCTTTTCTATTTCTTTTATTAAAAAGCCATTCTTCCCAACCAAAATCGTAGGTATTTTCATATAGTTCTCCACCACATTTACATTCACATCCTGATGGATATTGCCAACCTTTGGTATTTGGCGTTAGCCTTGTTAAATACTTTTTCATTTTTTATAAATCAATTCATTACATCGTCCCTTATGTAAATTAATTATAAAAAAGTAGCGTGGGACACTTGCCTTACTCGTTAAAGAGGTCCGACCAAGAACCCGTACAACAAAGCAAAGCAAAGCCCACGCCATAACGTGAGCATTTACATATACTTTCCCGTTGTACTTTAGAAAATATGGTCGGTTTCTTTAACAGGACTATATAGCAAACGCTAATATTTTAACTCTAATAAGTATTGTATTCTCATTTTGAATACCTTACAAAGATAAATAAATTAATCCAAAATGCAAAATAAGACATCGATGTGTAATTCTTTTCTGTATTTAAAATGATTATGTTTATTTTGAGTTTATAACGCTAAATAAAATCAATTCTTCTTGTTGATATTTTAAAATGCCCTACATCTTTTACTCAAAAGATGTAGGGCATTTATTTAAAAGATGTACAGTAATTACTCAAAAGATGTACATCTTTTTACAAAGTAGTGCTTATAAATTCAGTTTAAGATAAGAAAGTCCTACTTTTTTTAAACAGTAGTTTGAAGTGGGGTTAAGTTGTTGTTTGTATTTTTTTAATTAGTTAATGATGTAATTAACGATTTGAAACAGGTGTTAGAATAAAAGTTTTTAAATTATTTTATAGATTTATATTCTTATTTAATTATTTTAACTAGTTTATAAATCTATAAAAACTATTTTTTAAATTAAATTTTAGAAAATATTTCATAATTTCAATTTTGTCACTACATTTGCAGTGTTCATAAACATAGTGTTTGTTATCACGAAAGCTGGAGGGAATAGACCCGTTGAAGGCTTAGCAACCCTACTCTTGTAGAAGGTGCTACATTCTATTCCGATATTTATCGGAAGCAGATAACGTTAGAATTGCTCTCCAACTTTCTACGATAACAAATTAAGTTAATCAAGAAAATAATTGGCGTTTTAGCGCCTTTGCGAGAGAATACAATGTCAAAAATTCAAGAAGAAATCAAAAAACGAATTCTCGTGCTCGATGGAGCTATGGGAACGATGTTGCAACGTTATAAATTTGAAGAAGAAGATTTTAGAGGCGAACGCTTCAAAGATTTTCCACATCCCTTAAAAGGAAACAACGATTTGCTTTCCATCACCCAACCCGATGCTGTGAAATCAGTACATCGTGCTTATTTTGAAGCAGGTGCTGATATTGTAGAAACCAATACTTTTTCGGGAACGACTATCGGAATGGCCGATTATTATTTGGAAGATTTAGTCTATGAATTGAATTTTCAATCAGCAAAAATCGCTCGTGAAGTGGCAGATGAATTCACAGATAAGCCAAGATTTGTAGCAGGTTCCATAGGTCCAACCAACAGAACAGCATCTATGTCACCTGATGTAAATGACCCAGGATTCCGTGCGGTGAGTTTTGACGATTTAAAAATCGCTTACAAACAACAAGTCGAAGCTTTAATTGATGGTGGTTGCGATTTACTTTTGGTAGAAACAATTTTCGATACGCTCAATGCAAAAGCGGCTTTGTTTGCAATTGAAGAAGTAAAAGAAGAACGTAATATTGATATTCCAGTAATGGTTTCTGGAACAATTACCGATGCTTCTGGAAGAACGCTTTCGGGACAAACGGTGGAAGCTTTTTTGATTTCGATTTCACATATTCCATTGTTAAGTGTTGGATTTAATTGTGCTTTAGGGGCTGACCAATTGAAACCGTATTTAAAAGCATTGGGAAATAATACCTCGTTAAATATTTCAGCACATCCAAATGCTGGTTTACCCAATGCCTTTGGACAATATGATCAAACGCCTGAAGAAATGCAACAATTAATTCGGGAGTATTTACAAGAAAATCTAGTAAATATCATCGGTGGATGTTGCGGAACAACGCCAGAACACATCAAATTAATTGCTGATGTTGCAAAAGAATTCAAACCTAGGACGCAACAATTGAAATCCGTTTAATCGGTGAAATCCGTGGCAAAAAATATTACAATGAAAAACAGAACAATAAAAATAAATTTCGAATCATTTTTAAATTCACAACGATGTTGGGTTTGCCAGTATGTTAGTGATAGTAAAGTCTTTTGGAAGTCTGTTGCAAAACATTATAAAAGAATAAATAATGAGTTATAATTTCGATAAATATTTAAAA
>Ga0255098_1000020_pt1 | contig 75555 bp, 66 predicted proteins | sample Colum_Atlam_RepC_2_FD_188440 | JGI IMG/M metagenome (GOLD analysis project Ga0255098, IMG submission 188440) | Freshwater microbial communities from Columbia River, Oregon, United States - Colum_Atlam_RepC_8d | ecosystem: Environmental > Aquatic > Freshwater > River | place: USA: Oregon... | reverse complement strand
TTAAAAGACATTGTGTAGTCTTTCTGAGTGCGCTTTACATAGCGAATTTCTTGAAGGTTTTCCATAACGATGAAATTTGTGTATCGCTATTTCAGGACAAGACAAACAAATTATAAAAGAAAGTCCCGATTAAATCGGGACTTTTTATTTAAAAGGATGACGCTGTTGCCAATGTAATTCTGGTTCCAATTGCTTAAAAATTTTCCCCATAAATCTATTAAGCAATTTATTATTATGAAAGATAAAACCCGACATATTCACAGGTTTTGCACCTATAGAACTTTTAATTTCTAATGCAGTTCTGCCAAAAATAATACGCTTAAAACCATTTTCAATGCCATATTCGGTCATATTGTAAAGCATATTCAAATACAACATATTTTCCTTTTGAATGGTTTTGTCATAGCCTAAAAAATAAGTTTCCAAAGTTTCATCGTTCAATAAAAGGGTATGAAAACCTACTAACTTTTCATTCAAAAAATAACCAAAAATTTGAAATCGATTACCACACTGTCCTTTCAAAGTTGAAAAATGATTTTTAGCCAAGAAAAAAGTGTTAAACGGAGCATTTTTTGCTACATAATGATACAAATCATGAATGGTATTTTCATCTAAAAGCACTTCTTCAAAAGACAAATTTTTAACGACAATTCTGTCAATTTTTTTATGTGCCCGTTTGTATTGATCGCGGTATTTTTTTGAAAGTGCATTGATATAATCATCAGCCGATTTCCAATTTTGATCCAAATAAAAAATCATATTAGGTTGCGTATTGAACTCGTAGGTTTCTTTAAAACGATACTTTTTTAATTCAATCGAACAATTTTCATAAAAATCTTTAAAAGAAACTAAATGAATTTTTATGCCTTTTTGCTTGAAATATTCAGTAATTTCATCGGCACTTTTAAGCAAAATTTCGCTAATACATTCAAAATCTATTTCTTTAGAAAACACATAACCATTTTGACCTGTTATCATGTTATTTCCAAGAAATAAAGTATGAGAAGCAAAGTTTTTAAAAATAAAATTTCGAATAGCTGTTTTAAAACACTTATCTCTTTCACCAAACGATTCGAGTTTATTCAAATCTAAATATTGCGCTAAAGAAACGCCAATTAATTCTGAACCTTCGAAAATACCAATATAAAAACATTCCATATTTACCGGTGCCGAGCGTTCTAGCACTGATAAATAAGGCGTTTGCAAAAAAACATTACTTTGAGCTACCGTATCCCAAAGTGAAGGAAGTGCTGCAATTGAATTGTAAATTTTATAGGTAATTCCGTTCACTGTAAAAAAATAAATCGCCCCACAAATGTAGAGCGATTCTTATATAATTAAATGTTAAATTATTTCCAACCGCAAATTATTGCACCCATTAATGTCATTACCACAATCCAATACCCAGAAGTAACAGCTGCATATTTAAATGATTTTTGTTCAAATAAACAGTTTGTCGCAATGACAGGTAATGCAACAAAAAGACCAATCATAGAGCCATGTAGAGCTCCATGTTTAAATGTTCTAAATACATTTCCATAATCTGCCATAAACGCTGTATAAGAAGACAATGCTTTTTCAGCTTCTGTAGGCCCGCCAACCATCCCTAATGCTCCAAATTGATGAATTACAAAGGTAGGCATAATGAATGCCAACATAAATGAAAAAACAAAAGTTAATCCGAAGATTTTTGCCATATTTCCTTGTCTCGCTTTTTCATCGGTCATCCCTGTTTCTTTCATCCAAATAGTTCCAAAAACTTTTGGGTTATACCAAACAAAACCGACAACAAAACTTGTGAGCGCTGCAACTAAAACAGCTAGAAAATTAATTTCCATAATGATATAGTTTATTGGTTAGTCTATCAAAAATAAAAAAAATTAATTAAAAACAGCCATTGCTGGTAATGCCTTATGATTAAAATCCCAAAGGGCTTGATTTTCCCATGAAGAACCATTTGTTGATACTGTTCCTCTAAAAGCAATCCATTCGGTGCCCCAATAACAAAAACCTAATCCGTTTGGTGTGTTTTTGACAGTATTTTTAATTTGAAGTAAAAATGCTTTTTGTCCTTCTGGAGAGGCAGCATAATTAGGATGAATTTGATTTGCCAAACCGATTACATTATTGGTCCAATCGTTCCAATTGAATGTAAATGGATAAGAAGTTTCCGCAACTAATACTTTTTTATTGTGTGTTTGACCCAATGATGTCATAGTTTGCTGTAACAAATTAATATCAGTTCCATGCCAAATAGGATAATAAGACAATCCAATATAATCATAATCAATAGCTGTAGTTTTTGAAAAAAACCATGAAGCACCTGTTATACCAGCATAATGTAACATAATTTTTGTTGCTGGACGATTGGTTCTAATTACAGTACTTGCACTTGCTAAAAGCGATAAAAATTGAGTTTCATTCGATTCTAAATTTCCTTCAGGATAAATAAAACCATTATTGATTTCATTACCAATTTGAAAAATATCGGGTTGGATTTCGTTTACAATAGTTGCTGTATAATTCTCAACTTGTGTTTTTAATTGCGTAAAAGTCAATCCATTCCATGCTGATGGTTTTTCTTGATTCCCTGGGTCTGCCCAAGTATCAGAATAATGCACAGTCAACCAAACTTTCATCCCATGATTTTTAACGCGTTGCGCTAAAGATTTCACTTCATTAAACCCAGATTGATTTACAGTTGGTGTATGCCAAAGTCGAATTCGTATTGTATTGCAACCTGCATTTTTAAGCGTTAGCAGTGCTTCTTCGGTAATATTGTTGCTATTGTAGTAAATAGTTCCTTCAGACTCTATCAAAGGCAACATCGACATGTCTGCTGCCTTGATAAAATCTTGAGATATATTTGATTCTTCTTCTTTAGAACAAGAAAAAGTAATAAGAATACATAATAATGATAATAACTTTACTCCAATTTTCATTAGATAAAGATACAAAAAGTATTATTCGCTTGCTACTAATTTTGAAGCACTGCGGTATAAAAATTCATTATAAATGTGTCTTCTTGCAAAACGACTTGGCGATTCTGCATTGACCATTTTAATGTACGTTACTTTTGGCACACTGAAATATTCGTAGTTGCTACCATCTAAAAACGAAATATACAACACCCCATTATCCATATAAAAATCTTGGATATTTACAGTTGTAGTTGTTTTTTGATATACTTCTTTGTTTTTTTCTTGTGTTTCTGGAGCAATACTTACCAAAAAGTGATACGCTTCAATAATATTTTTACTTCTTTCTTCAGCTGCTAAACGCTCCACTGGATCTGCAATAGTATCTGGATGATCTTCCTTCATACTATTTCTGTAAATGGTTTTTAATTCTTTTAACGTAGCTGTTTTGGTAACATCAAGTAACTTTCTGTACTCGGCAATTTTCTTTGGATTCATAGTATTTTAAAATAAAGGTGCAAAAGTAGTGTTTTTATTATTAAATCAAGCCAAAAAACCAAAACAATAATAAAACATAACCATTTATTAATGAATTAATTACACACAAAAAAGCTCCACATTTCTGTGAAGCTTATTAGTAGCGGGAACAGGACTCGAACCTGTGACCTTCGGGTTATGAGCCCGACGAGCTGCCTACTGCTCTATCCCGCGATATATGTTTTTAAAACTTTTAATTTATCCAAATCTTGAACCTGTGTCCGCCGTGGCGGATATGAGCCCGACGAGCTGCCTACTGCTCTATCCCGCGATATATGATTTTAATACTTTTAATTTATTACAAATCTCGAACCTGTGTCCGCCGTGGCGGATATGAGCCCGACGAGCTGCCTACTGCTCTATCCCGCGATGTACGATTGTAATTCAATAAATTCTTAGTAGCGGGAACAGGACTCGAACCTGTGACCTTCGGGTTATGAGCCCGACGAGCTGCCTACTGCTCTATCCCGCGATTTGTGAGTGCAAAGGTACAATCTTTATTTAAAATTACAAGACTTTTTTAAAAATAATGTTTTCTTTCCACTATTTCAGGCGTTATCACTACCTTTGTACCCATAAATATATTGAAATGGAGCACAGAGCAGGTTATGTAAATATTATTGATTTGATATTAAGAGGAGAATGTCCAGTGGACATTCGGTTAAAAATGTTACACTTTAAAAATAATTCTCATGCATAAAGCAGGCTATGTCAACATAATTGGTAACCCGAATGTAGGGAAATCAACACTTATGAATGCGTTTGTTGGCGAGCGTCTTTCTATTATCACATCGAAAGCACAAACTACAAGACACCGTATTCTGGGGATTGTAAATGGCGATGATTTTCAAGTTTTATTTTCAGATACGCCAGGAATTATAAAACCAGCGTATGAATTACAAAATTCGATGATGGATTTTGTAAAATCGGCTTTTGAAGATGCTGACATTTTAGTGTATATGGTAGAGATTGGTGAAAAAGAATTAAAAGACGAAGCGTTTTTTAATAAAATTATCCATTCTAAAATCCCAGTTTTGTTATTACTGAACAAAATTGACAAATCGAACCAAGAACAATTAGAAGAACAAGTACAAGCTTGGAAAGAAAAAGTACCTAATGCAGAACTTTTCCCTATTTCGGCTTTAGAGAATTTTAATGTACAAACCGTTTTTGATAGAATTATCGAATTACTTCCTGTTTCTCCTGCGTTTTACCCAAAAGATGCTTTAACCGATAAACCAGAACGTTTCTTTGTAAACGAAACCATTCGTGAGAAAATCTTATTGAATTACGACAAAGAAATTCCGTATGCTGTAGAAATTGAAACGGAAGAATTTATCGAAGACGATAACATTATTAGAATTCGTGCCGTAATTATGGTGGAACGAGATACACAGAAAGGAATCATTATCGGACACAAAGGTGCTGCTTTGAAACGTGTTGGTATTCAAGCAAGAGAAGATTTAGAAAAATTCTTTGGCAAACAAATTCACTTGGCTACTTACGTTAAAGTAAATAAAGATTGGAGAAGTAGTGCTTACCAATTAAAACGTTTTGGGTATAACCAAAAATAAGAAGAAAGAGCAAAGAATAAAGATAATAGATGCCTGATGAATGTTCATCAGGTTTTTTTATTCCAAAACCTTATACATCAAATCTTCTAATTCGTGCATTTGTGGCACACTGCGTTCTCTGTTTAATCGTGCCATAAAATAGAGCGAAAACCAAAAAACTACCATGATTGCCATAATGCTAAAATCCAATACTACAGATTGTTTAAGTGACCAATGTGTGTAAGCCATCATAGCGAAAACTAAAAACAATCCTGCAATGATAAAGTGAAGAAACATAAAAAGCGTCCACAACAATTGCTCTGGACCAAAAAGCCCTTTTACTGTTGTTTTATCTTCATTAGCCTCTAATTCCAAATGTAAAAAAGGGGAATAGTATTTTCGTTTTTCTTTACTGAAATAGAAATACAAATGCTCGTCGATTATTTTGATTTGGTAATCGGCTTTGAGTTCAGTTTTTAGCTGTTTTGCTTTTTCTAAAATTTTATCGACACTATTTTTTGATTCAACTTCAAACTTTGGTCGTAGTGCAATACTTTTTTCAGGTTCCATTTCTTCTGATTTTAAAGCTAATATATACAATTTTAACAAATGTTGAACAAATTTCACACCCTAGCCCAGATTATCTCACATATTAAATATTTTTCATAGGAGTTCGATGAATTTTATTTAAAACGGAAACCCCGCAAATTTTTGACCTATTTTTTCTTTTTATTTGGACAGCGACCTTAGAAGCTGACCGAATAAATTTAGAAAAAAAGAGCTAAAATTGTGGAGTTGTAGTGGATAGCTGGAAAAAGCTCCAAAAAAAATCGTACTTTTGCCGATTCAAAATAAGATTATGAATAATATTGTTGCCATTGTAGGAAGACCAAATGTTGGAAAATCCACATTTTTTAACCGTTTAATTCAGCGAAGAGAAGCTATTGTTGACTCGGTAAGCGGCGTTACGCGTGATAGAAATTATGGAAAAAGTGAGTGGAACGGAAAGGAGTTTTCTGTAATTGATACGGGAGGTTATATCAAAGGATCGGACGATATTTTTGAAGCGGAAATTCGTCGTCAAGTAGAATTAGCGATTGATGAAGCAGATGCTATTATTTTTGTGGTGGATGTAGAAGAAGGCATTACGCCAATGGATGATGAAGTGGCTAAATTACTAAGAAAAGTTACAAAACCCGTTTTATTAGTAGTAAATAAGGTAGATAATGCAATGCGTGAAAAAGACGCTATTGAGTTTTATAATTTAGGATTAGGAGAATACTATTCGATTTCAGGAATGAGCGGAAGCGGAACAGGAGAACTTTTAGACAAATTAGTCGAAGTGTTGCCTGAAATGCCAGAAGTATCTGAAGAAGTAGAACCTTTACCACGTTTTTGTGTAGTTGGAAGACCAAATGCAGGAAAATCGTCGTTCATCAACGCTTTAATTGGCGAAGATAGATTTGTGGTAACCGACATTGCTGGAACTACTCGTGATGCCATTGATACGAAATACAACCGTTTTGGATTTGAATTCAACTTGGTAGATACGGCTGGAATTAGACGTAAAGCGAAAGTAAAAGAAGATTTAGAGTTTTACTCTGTAATGCGTTCGGTTAGAGCTATTGAACACAGTGATGTTTGTTTATTGGTTATTGATGCTACTCGTGGATTTGAAGGACAAGACCAAAGTATTTTTTGGTTGGCTGAGAAAAACCGAAAAGGTGTTGTTATTTTAGTAAACAAATGGGATTTGGTAGAAAAAGACACCATGAGTACTCGTGATTACGAACGTAAGATTAGAGAAGAATTACAACCATTTACCGATGTGCCTATTCTTTTTGTTTCTGCTTTAACCAAACAACGTTTATTAAAAGCATTAGAAACTGCAGTAGAAGTTTTTGAAAACAGAAAACAACGTATTTCAACTTCAAAATTCAACGAGTTGATGTTGCCAATTATAGAAGCAACGCCACCACCCGCTTTGAAAGGAAAATATGTAAAAATTAAATATTGTATGCAGTTGCCAACACCAACACCTCAGTTTGTGTTTTTTGCTAACTTACCGCAATATGTAAAAGATCCTTACAAACGTTTTATTGAAAATAAATTGAGAGAACAATACAATTTTAGTGGCGTTCCCATAGATATTTATTTCAGACAGAAATAGTTGAAAAACCGAAGTTAACGCTTCGGTTTTTTTGTGTTTATTGTTAAACTTTTCGTAAGAAAATTTTTAATTACACAATAAATATTTTATTTCGCTGTTAATTACACTTTACAACTTTTAATTCCTTTTCTATGTTTAAAAATTTTATTTATCTAGTAGCATTGCTTTTTTGTACTTTATCTAGCTTTGGTCAAAATTCAATTTCATTAAAAGGAAAAATTATCGATAAAAACACTTCGGTTCCTTTAGAATCGGCTACTATTTATTTAAAATCTGCAAAAGATTCAACTTTGATAGATTATACGATTTCTGATAAAAACGGAAATTTTGCTTTTAAAACAAAAAAAATGGATAATCCCATCTATTTTAAAATTTCTTATATTGGATACTATGATTATTCAGAAAAAATTGAAAATTTAAAAACCGATATTGATTTTGGTTCCATAAGACTCGAAGAAAATGTAAGTTCTTTAAAAGAAGTTGTAATACAATCAGAAGCACCTCCTGTAACCATTAAAAATGATACTTTAGAATTTAATGCTTCCTCATTTAAAGTTCGCCCTGATGCCAATGTAGAAGCCTTATTAAAGCAACTTCCAGGCGTTGAAATTGACGAAGAAGGTAAAATTACAGTTAATGGAAAAGAAGTGAATAATATCTTAGTGAACGGAAAACCTTTCTTTGGTATAGACGGTAAAATTGCAACACAAAATTTACCCGCAGAAATTATCGATAAAGTCCAAGTAACGGACACCAAAACCAAAGAAGAAGAATTATCAGGTCAGAACGCTACTTCGGATGAAAAAACAATTAATTTAACCATTCAGGAAGATAAAAATAAAGGTGTTTTTGGTAAAGTCAACGCTGGTTATGGAACCGACGACAGATACGAATCGAGTTTGTTATTTAACTATTTTAAAGACACTCAAAAAATTAGCATCTTAGGATCTTCAAACAATGTTAATTCAATTGGATTTTCAATGGATGAAATTTTTGATAATATGGGTGGCGGCAGAAATAACTCAATTTGGGTAAATGACAACGGTAGCTTTGGTATCAATGGAATGCAATTTGGAGGCAATAACGGTATTACCCAATCTAATATGATTGGAATTAACTTTGCTGACGAATGGGCAAAAAAGAAAATAAATCCAAATGGTAGCTACTACTATTCTAATGCTGAAACCAAGAACAATAATAGAACTAATAGAATAAACTTATTACCAACAGGAAACAGCACCACACTAGCAGAATCAAAAACAAAATCAAGTACTGATGGCCATAACATAGGAATGGATTTTGAAATTAAACTTGATTCTACTACTACAATTTATATGAGTCCTAGTTTTGCTAAAAGTGAAATAAAAAACAAAAACACTGGTTTTGATGCTACTTTTGACGAAACTGGAGCAGCTTTAAATGAAAACACCACCGACAATAATTGGTCAAGTCAAAACAACACTTTTAGAAACAACATTTATTTTTACAAAGGTTTAAAGAAAAAAGGAAGAGGAATTAGCGCCTCAATTGAAAATGAAAATAGTAAAAACGAATCTGATTTATTTACTAAAACAACCACCACATTCTTTCAATCTGGAAGTACTGATGACGATAGAGATCAATTCAGAATCGACAATTCAAAATCAGACAGTTTTAGAGCAGAAATAGGCTATAACGAACCGTTAAGAGATTCATTGGTTTTTAACTTTGAAACTATTTATAAATATAAAAAGAATAAAGACACTCGAGAAACGTATGATTTTGACGGCGTATTTAATTCTTATACAAATTTTAACGACCTTCTTTCAAATGACATCACCTCCTCTACTTCTTCTGTAGCTCCAATGATTGGAATAAGTATTAGAAAAAAGAAAATTAGAGGTAGTATTTCTATGGGTACAGAGATTATCAGATTCAACAACCAATCTAATTATATATCAAATTTAACTACGGTAAACAAAAACTACATCTATCCTAAAATGAATGGTTATATTAATATTACACTTGGCAAGTCTAAATCAATATACAGTTATTATTCTTACGAAGTTAATTTACCTTCTGCAAACCAAATTTTACCCTTCGAAAATTTAGGAAATCCACTAAACACATATATTGGAAATGCTGACTTAAAACCAAACGAAAACTACTCTGTTTATACAAATTTTAACAATTATGATTATGCAACACGTAGTGGCTTTTATGCTTATGCTGGCGGCGATTACAATGTAAACCAAATAGTAGCTTCAACCACATATGATGCCGATTTTAAAGCAACTACCACTTACCAAAATGTAGACAGAGCATATAACACCTATATTGGCTTTAGTTTAAACAAATCATTAAAGAAAGAAAAAAGAACCTTTAAATATGGTTTTGGACTACAATTAGGTTACAATTATGACCAAGGGTTAACCAATACTGAATTATTTGAATCTAAAGGTTTAACGCTGAATCCAAGAGCTAACATTTCTTGGTCAATTGACGAAATAATTACGATTAATCCCTCATACAAATACACTTATATTACAAATGATTTTACGAATTATGTAATTGAAAACACCAAAAACTTCCTGCACAGTGCCAAGTTAGAAATCACCAGTTATTGGCCTAAAAAAGTGGTTTTAGGAAGTGATTTTGGATACAACTACAACTCCAATATTGCTGATGGTTTTCAAAAAGATTTCTATTTATGGAATTTAAGTTTGGGTTATAATTTCTATCAAGACCAATTATTAGCCAAAGTAAAAGTATACGATGTTTTAAATCAAAACATCAGTTCAACAAGAACCATTACACCAACAGCTATTACGGATATGGAAAATACGGTTTTACAACAATATGTCATGTTTTCTTTAACCTATAAATTAGAAAAATTTGGCGGCAAGAAAAAAGATGATGGCTCCATGATTTTTATTGATTAAACAAAAAACTCGTTAGAAATTCTCACGAGTTTTTTTATACCAACAATTGTTGATTATTATTTAAAACGACTTTGTCAATGTAATTCCTAAACCTGTACTTGGTGGAACAAATCTACACACACCGCCTGCACAAACTAGACCACCTCTTTGACGACCATAATTCACAGCAATTCTTGTGCTTCCCTTTTTGTAAGCACCTCCAAAATTGTAAAAATGAATATCAAATTGGTCAGTAGTATCATCAATTAAGATAGTTGGGTCATGCTTATAACCATAATTATACATATCTGAAGCGAATACTGAAAATTTTGTATTTAAATTGTATTCCACTAAAATTGCTGCCCAATTTTTTCTATCATTCTCAGCCCACATATGTTCTAATGCAATTTTTGCAGCTCTTCCTTTTTCAAATTTATAATCACCTTCAATAGCTAAAATATTGGTTTTCACAATTACATTAGAGGCTCCAGTAATTAATCTATTATTATAATATTGATTGATGTAGGCAAAATTATATACGGCTTTTGTGGATACTTTTTTTGTAATTTCTATATTAAAATCTGAAAAATATCTTTTACCAAAACCAAAAAAATCTGTTTTATAATCGGGTGGAAATAAAACATAATCTCCTTTTAAATTATTCCAATTGCTATAATTCAATGCCACTTTAGTACCATACTTTCCTCCAATTTTAGATTCTTTTTTAAATTCATAAAACAAATCTATTTGCCCACCAATTTCTCCAGCTTTAGTAACTCCTGTATCTGGATCAATTAACACTTGAGCTTGTGCTTGGTACACATAAATATTGGCTAAATTAAAATGATGTTGTTTTGTTAAACTTGGTACAAAATTCATCATCTTATCATTATAATTTATACTAGTTGATAAAGTTTCTGTATAAGACTCAGGAATTCTTTCAGAATAAAAACTCATGTTTTCAGTTCTTCTAAAATTCACATCCATTCCAAAACCTTTTTTCGAATACCCAAAATTCAACAATAATGCAGAGCCTGGCTTAAAAAAATCATTGTTGATATCTAAATTATACAACACCGCATCTTCTAACTTAAAATTATATTCAGAAAATAAATAAAAGTTGTCTTTTGTGAAATTAACTCTACCAGCAAAAGCGCTAGTTAGTTTATCAAAGTTAGGATCTACAATATCCACATTTTCATTTCTACCTACATATGACAATCCTAAAGCTAAATCTGAACCTTCTATTTTTAATATTTTAAAAAGGTTAATATCTGAGTTAAAACCGTAAATTTCGCCTTCAGAAACATCAAATCCTGTTCTATGCTTTCCGTATAATGCTGTGAATAATAAATTATCTGTTGGTGTAAACGTTACTTTTCCTCCACGAATTGCATTATTGATTCCTAACGAACGATCTTCCCAACTTCTTAATAATAATCCGCTACCAAATTGCTCATAAAAATATCCAGCTGTAACATCTAATTTTGTTGATTTATAATTCAAATAATATGTAGCAACATTCGTTTCATCGTATTTTGGATTATAATTCAAAAGAGCATTTGGAGTATATGATTCTCCTTGAATTCCCGCAGACCATTTGCCATAATTAAGATTCAAATTCAAATAATTGTTGGAACGAAATGGATCTTCTGGATGAATAATTTCTCTCTCTTTATCATTGGTATACCATTGCGAATTAGATTCAAAGCCTCCAAAAAAGTTAAACTTTGTTTTTTCAGAATTATTTTCTTCTGTTTGACCAAAAACGTTAGCGTTTAAAACCAATAAAATTAGTAGGAATATTTTTTTCATGATTTATAAACTTTTTAATTTAGCTAATAATTCTTCTTCTGCACCAGGAGTATGACCGTTTTGAATGAATACAATTTTTCCGTTTTTAACAACCACTAAATAAGGGATATTAGCAATTGACAACCTTCTTTTTAGATCTTGATTAGTATCTAAAAGAATTTTATAACCCCATCCTTTTCCATTAACCAAAGGTTTAACTCTTTTTTGGGTTCTTGAATCATCCGTAGAAACAGCAACTATTTCAACATTAATTTGTGTTTTCCAATCTTCATAAACTTCACTAATTGCCTCCAACTCTTGAATACAAGGAGCACACCAAGTCGCCCAAAAAGAAAAGACGTATAATTTATCTTTTTCATTAAATGATGAAGTACTAATTGTTTCGCTTTCAAGGGATTTCAAATCGACTGATGGAAACTCTTGTTGCGCAAAGGATATATTTGCAACAAACAAAATAAAAAAGAATATTTTTTTCATTTATAAAAAAATTTTGTTTTATTTACAAATAAAAAGAATTAAATTTACATTTAATAATATTTTTTTAACTTTTAATCAACTAAAAACTAACTTACTAATTATGAAAAAAATTTTACTGGCTTTTACCCTTTTAACAACACTTTTCATTACATCATGCAGTAGTGATGAGGGTTCTGGGGATAATAATTCTAATTCAGAACCTATTTCTTCAATCACAATAGCTTCAAATGCATCATCTGTTGATGTAGGAACATCGGTTATTTTAACGGCTGTTGGCAACAATAATGTTGGAGTAAGCTCGACTTCTACTTTCTATGTAAATGGGAATCCAATTTCTGGACGTTCATATACAACAACAAGCGTAGGTACTCTTGATATTTATGCTACACATATAAACTCTGCTGGTACAACACTTACTTCTCCAACTATTCAAGTTACTGTTAATCCTGTTATTAACTTCAACAAAAGAGTACTAATTGAAGATTACACCGGAACTTGGTGTCAATTTTGCCCTAGAGTTTCACATGCCATTGAATTAGTAAAAGCACAAACATCAGACGCGACTATTGTTGCTATACATCGATATAATAGTACAATTGACCCATTCAATTTTTCTGGAGCTGATGTATTAGAAGACCAAATTGGATTATCGGGATACCCAACTGCAATGTTAAATAGAAGTACCGAATGGAGTTATCCAGAAACATCAACTACATCAATAAATCAAGCGCTAAATTTAACATCTGGAATTAACCCAAAATTAGGAGTTGCATTAGAAACAACAACATCAGGAAATACTTCAACAGTAAATATTAAAGTTAAATTTGGAAAGAATTTCAGTAATTTAAAACTAGTTGTTTATGCTTTAGAAGACAACTTAATTTACAATCAAACAAACTCAACTAGTTATTATGGAGGCGCTAATCCAATTGTCAATTTTGAACATGACCATGTTCTAAGAGCTGTACTATCAAGTAGTATTTTAGGAGAAGCTATTACTGGAACTATAAATTACAATAGCGAATATTCAAAATCGTTTACGTACACCATTCCATCAACTGTAAATGCTAGTAATGTTAGATTTGTTGCATTTGTTATCGACTCAACTAACGCTGCATTAAATTCAAGAGATGCTGGACCAAACGAAACACAAACATTTGAAATTGAATAATTCATATTAAAACTCATAAAAAAACTCGTTAGAAATTCTAACGAGTTTTTTTTATACTTTAAACTTTTACTTTTCTCTTCAAATCTACCAACTACCACCAGCACCTCCACCAGAGAAACCACCACCGCCGAAGCCGCCGCCGAAACCTCCAGAAGAGCCACCACCAAAACTTCCGCCACCAAAACCACCATTTCCTCGTCCAAGACTACTAAGTATGATAATATCGCCTAAATCTAAACCGCCGCCGCCTCTAAAATTTCCACCGCCTTTATTTCCTTTGGAAGCTAAAACCAATAGAATAATAACAAAAACAACAATCAATATGAATGGTAAAGGATTACTCGATTCTTTTCTAGAACCTTTGTATTTTCCTTTTAATACTTCAAAAATAGCATCAGTACCTTTATCTAAACCTAAATAAAAATTTCCCGCCTTAAATTCAGGAATAATGATGTTTCTAATAAGTTCTCCATTTATTCCGGCAGTTAATCTATCTTCAACGCCATATCCTGGAGAAATCCATATCTTTTTATCGTTTTTGGCAAAAAGGATGATAATTCCGTTATCATTTTGCTCACTTCCACCAATTCCCCATGTTTGTCCCCATTTTGGAGCTAGAATTCCAATGTCTTCACCTTTCAAATCTTCAATAGTAATTAAAACGATTTGAGTGGTCGTAGAATCGGAATATCGAATTAACTTGTTTTCTAATTCTTTTTCTTCTTGAGGATTTAAAATATCGGCATAATCATAAACACTGGTTTGAAAACCAGGTTTATCAGGAATAGTAAACTGCGCTTGAGCAACAATCCCACTTAAAACCAATACAAATAAAAACAACTTTTTCATATTAGTTTCTTGAGATTTCGTTAGACAATTCATTTGTGTCATCTGATTGATATGGAAAATAGTGCTTTAATTGTTGGCCTGCTTTCAAAATACCTTCTACTAAGCCTTTTTTAAAATTCCCTTCTTTAAAATTTGCAATTACAGTATCTTTTGTACCATCCCAAAAATCAGATTCAACTGCATCATTGATACCTTTATCACCAATGATAGCAAACTTTTTATCTGAAACACATATATAAAATAAAACACCATTTTGATCTTGTGTTTCGTTCATATTCAATTCAAAAAAAACCTCTTGAGCTCTGTCAAGAGGAGATTTTTCTGAATGTTCTTCTATATGAACTCTAATTTCGCCCGAAGTGTTTTTTTCGGCTTCTACAATAGCTTGAACAATTTCTTGTTCATCTGTTTTTGATAAAAAATCTTCGGTTTTAGACATTATTTTTTCTCGCTATTAAAGTCAAACTCTACTTCTACTGGTTTTTCAGCTCCAGCAACCGCTTTAAAAACAGCTTTCTCTTTATAATCAGATAAAATTAAATTTCTAGGCATTTTTAATACGTAGTTGTTATATTTCTCAACTGATTCGTTAAAACGTGTTCTAGCCGTTAAAATTTGGTTTTCAGTACTAGCCAATTCATCTTGTAATTTCAAGAAATTTTGATTCGCTTTTAAATCTGGATATTTCTCAACAGTAACCAATAATCTAGACAGAGCAGAAGAAACACCGCTTTGTGCTTGATTAAATTGTTCAAATTGCTCTGGAGTAATGTTTGTTGGATCAACAGTAATAGAGGTTGCTTTAGCTCTAGCCGAAACAACTGCTTCTAAAGTAGATTTTTCAAAATCAGCAGCACCTTTTACAGTTTTAACTAAATTTCCAATTAAGTCATTTCTTCTTTGATACGAAGTTTCTACATTTCCCCATTCTTTTTTTACAGCTTGGTCAACTGTAATTGCTCCATTTTTAACGCTAATATACCATAATCCAAATATTAATAATAATAATACTAGTAATCCTCCGACTCCTATTATCCAAGGCAAAAATTTTCTCATAATTTTAATTTTTAAAGTTTAGTTAATTGTTTATAGTTGATTTTTAATCGTATTCAATTGTGCTTTAATCGTTTCTAATTTGCTGATAATTTCAAATTTATCTAAGGTTTTTTTCTGACCTTCTTTCAAATGTGTTTTGGCACCTTCTAGGGTAAATCCGCGCTCTTTTACTAAATGATATATCAATTGTAAATTCTTTACATCCTCAGGTGTAAACATGCGATTTCCTTTGGCGTTTTTCTTTGGTTTTAGAATATCAAATTCTTTATCCCAAAAACGAATTAAGGAGGCATTCACATCAAAGGCTTTGGCAATTTCGCCAATGCTGTAATATCTTTTATTTGGTGCTAATTCTAAATGCATTTTTTAAATTCAATTTTTAATTTTTGGAACACGGATTACAGCAATTCATAAAATTTGAAAAATTAAAATTACTTTCATCTTCTAACTCCCAACTCTAATCTAGCGATTGGTTTTCTTGGTTCGCTAATTTTGAAATTTCTATATATTCTTTTGCTGAAATACTTCCATAATAGAAATTCAGCGGATTTACACGTTCTCCATTTTTAAGCACTTCATAATGTAAATGTGGCGCCTGACTTCTTCCTGTACTGCCTACATAACCAATAATATCACCTCGCTTTACCCTTTGCCCTTGTCTACATTTGTATTTACTTAAATGCGCATACAACGTTTTATAACCATAACCATGATTAATTTCAATATGATTTCCATAACCCGATAATGAAGCATCCGCTTTATAAACTACACCATCTCCTGTGGCATAAATTGGCGTTCCTGTTCGTGCGGTAAAGTCCATTCCATAATGAAATTTTCTGATTTTTGTAAATGGGTCACTTCGATATCCATAACCAGAAGCCATGTGTTTTAAATCTTCATTCTTAACCGGTTGAATCGCCGGAATTGCCGCCAACAATTTCTCTTTTTTCTTTGCTAAAGCAACAATTTCATCTAATGATTTCGATTGAATTACCAATTCTTTCGTTAAAATATCTACCCGTTTAGTTGTGTTTTCCAACAACTCTGAGTTATTATAGCCTTGCAAATCTTTATACCTATTTACACCGCCAAAACCAGCTTTTCGCTCTTCTTCTGAAATAGGTGTTGCGTTAAAATATATACGGTATATATCGTTATCTCTACTTTCAATCGCTTCTAAAACCTCATTCATCAAATCAATTTTTTTATTCAAAACCTTATAATTCAAGGCTAAAGCTTCAATTTCTCTTGCCTGAATTTTATCTTTTGGGGTTTCAAAATAACTCGTATTAATCAACAAAAGAAAAATAAGAAAGCCAAATAAAGCCGAAGACAATAAAAACAAGACAACATAAGCAAATTTTTTCCTTTTTTTTGTTCGGATTCGCTTATATGCTAAATTTTCTGAATCGTAATAATATTTTACCTTCGACATATATGAAAATATACTATTTTTGTGCCAAATTTATTGATTGACATAGGTTATACGAACAAATTTAAGAAATGTTTCATTCTAAAGCTATTTTATTTTTTAGTTGGGATATTTTTAACGCACATTGCTTTGTTTCCTTTCAACGATAAACAGTAAAAAACAGAACTAAATTATTGATAATGAAATCGCAAGACATTCGTAAAGCATACCTTAATTTTTTTGAATCAAAAGAACATTTAATTGTTCCCTCTGCGCCTATCGTTTTAAAAGACGACCCAACCTTGATGTTTAACAACTCAGGAATGGCACAATTCAAAGAATATTTTTTAGGCAATGGAACTCCAAAAAGCCAAAGAATAGCCGATACGCAAAAATGTCTTCGTGTTTCTGGAAAACATAATGATTTAGAAGATGTAGGTTTTGACACCTATCACCACACCATGTTTGAAATGTTGGGAAACTGGTCTTTCGGCGATTACTTTAAGAAAGAAGCACTAGATTGGGCTTGGGAATTTTTAACCGAAGTATTGAAGTTAGACAAAGACCGTTTATATGTTTCTGTTTTTGAAGGAAATCCAGCAGAAAATGTACCGTTTGACCAGGAAGCGTTTGATATTTGGAAACAATACGTTTCAGAAGACCGTATCATTTTAGGAAATAAAAAAGATAATTTCTGGGAAATGGGCGACCAAGGTCCGTGTGGTCCATGTTCTGAAATTCATATTGACTTGAGAACGGATGCTGAGCGTGCTGCTGTTTCAGGAAGAGATTTAGTAAATGCGGATCATCCACAAGTAGTGGAAATTTGGAACAACGTATTTATGGAATTCAACCGTAAAGCCGATGGTTCGTTAGAAAAATTACCAGCACAACACGTAGATACCGGAATGGGATTTGAACGTTTGTGTATGGCAATGCAAAACGTGACTTCTAATTACGATACGGATGTTTTTACTCCGCTTATTACCAAAATTGAAGAAATTACAGGATTAAAATATACTTCAAACGAAGTAAAAAACATATCAGAAGAACAAAACAAAACCAACATTGCGATTCGTGTAATTGTAGACCACGTTCGTGCGGTAGCATTTGCAATTGCTGACGGACAATTACCATCGAACACTGGTGCTGGTTATGTAATTCGTAGAATTTTACGCCGTGCGATTCGTTACGGATTTACGTTTTTAGGTACGAAAGAACCTTTCATCAACAAATTAGTGGAAGTTTTAGCGAATCAAATGGGCGATTTTTTCCCTGAGATTAAATCGCAACAACAATTGGTTACCAATGTAATTCGTGAAGAAGAAGCGTCTTTCTTAAAAACTTTAGAACAAGGATTACAATTGTTAGAAAATGTAATGGCTGAGACCTCTGGAAAAGAAGTTTCAGGTACAAAAGCATTTGAATTGTATGATACTTTTGGTTTCCCAATTGACTTAACAGCCTTAATTCTTCGTGAAAAAGGTTACGATTTAGATGAAGCTGGTTTCAATGTAGCAATGCAAGAACAAAAAGCACGTTCGCGTGCCGCTTCTGAGGTTTCTACTGAAGATTGGAACGTTTTAATCCCAGGAAACGTTGAAACATTCGTAGGTTATGATCAAACGGCAAATGAAGTAAAAATCACGCGTATTCGTAAAGTAGATTCTAAAAAAGATGGTGTTTTGTACCAAATTGTTTTAGACAACACACCGTTTTATCCAGAAGGTGGTGGACAAGTTGGGGATAAAGGAACATTAGTTTCAGCCAACGAAACGATTGAGATTATTGATACGAAAAAGGAAAATAATTTAATACTACATTTTGCAAAACAACTTCCAGAAAACATAGAAGCTGGATTTGTAGCAAAAGTAAATACTAATTTAAGAACTTCTACTTCTAAAAATCACTCGGCTACACACTTGATGCACTTGGCTTTACGAACCATTTTAGGAACACATGTGGAGCAAAAAGGTTCGTTAGTCAATCCAAATTACTTACGTTTCGACTTCTCACATTTTTCTAAAGTTTCAGACGAAGAATTACGTCAGGTGGAAGCAAGTGTAAATACACAAATTGAAGCACAATTACAATTAGTAGAACATAGAAATATTCCAATCAAAGAAGCATTAGATAAAGGTGCAATGGCTTTGTTTGGTGAAAAATATGGCGATAACGTTCGTATGATTGAATTTGGTGACAGTAAAGAGTTATGTGGTGGAATTCACGTGAAAAACACCGCTGAAATTTGGCATTTCAAAATTATATCAGAAGGAGCTGTTGCAGCTGGAATTCGTCGTATAGAAGCAATTACGGGTGATGCGGTGAAAGATTTTTATTCTTCACAAGAGAACACGATAGCGGAAATCAAAGAAGTATTGAAAAACCCACAAGATGTTTTAAAATCAGTGGCTTCGTTACAAGATGATAATGCGAAGTTGAAAAAACAACTAGAGCAATTAGTAAAAGAGAAAATCGAAGGATTAAAAAATACGTTAGTTGCCGATTTCCAAGAAATCAACGGAATCCAATTTTTTGCCAAACAAGTAGATTTATCGATGAGTTCAACTAAAGATTTAGCGCAAGCAATTGGAACTTCTAAACCAAATGCGTTTGTATTTTTAGCTTCGATTGAAGATAATGCGCCAAATATTCACTGCTACATTTCAAAAGAATTAGTTGCCGAAAAAGGATTAAACGCAGGAAACGTAATCAGAGAATTAGGAAAATTCATCGACGGTAATGGTGGTGGACAACCGTTCTTTGCTTCAGGAAAAGGAAAAAATGTGGATGGAATTAAAGAGGCGATTGAGAAAGCCGTTGATTACATTAAAAAATAAGTTTAAAGCATCTAAAATAGAAATCCCGACAAAATTATGTCGGGAATTTTTTTATTCCACAACGGCAATCGCTTCAATTTCAATCAGCCATTCTTGTCTTCCTAAACTTTCTACCCCAACTAAAGTACTTGCTGGATAATTTTCAGTTCCTAGAAATTCTTTTCTAACTTTTCTAAATATTGGTAAATCAATTTCTGGATTAAAATTTACAATGTAGGTATTCATTTTTACCACATCTTTAAAAGTAGCATTAGAATTTTGAAGTTGCTTTTCTAAATTTTGAAATGTAGCAATCGTTTGGGCTTCTATATCATCACCATCACCTATTTGCCCTGAAATATAAAGCGTTTTAAAATTTCCTGTTTTTACTACTACGGTTTGAGAGAAACCTTCATTTGGTTCTATGTATTCTTTTTCAATCATTTTTTAGCTAATTAAATGCTGAGTAAAAATACTCGTTTTTTGTAAAAAGTAGTTTAAATTTGAGGCCTAAACCTAAATGATTTGCAATTTACCACAAAAATACACGTTAAAGAAAGCTGTTTTCCAATCAATTACAATTCGAAAATCTTGCTAATAGGTTCCTGTTTTGCTGAAAACATTGGGGATAAATTTCAGTATTTTAAGTTTCAATCTTTTGTAAATCCGTTTGGAATTATTTTTAATCCGGTTTCTTTAGAAAAGTTAATTCGTCGTTCGGTTGAAAATAGAAAATTTACCGAAAATGATATTTTCTTTCACAAAGATTTATGGCACTGTTTTGAATTACATTCTGAATTATCAAATCCAGACAAAGAAACATTTTTAAATAATTTAAATTCAATGGTCGAATTGACACATCGACAAATTGAGACTGTAACACATTGCATTATAACCCTAGGCACGTCGTGGGTGTATCGAAACATTGTATCTAAACAAATTGTGGCTAATTGTCATAAAGTGCCGCAAAAAGAATTTACAAAAGAATTACTGCCGATTCATCAGATTGAAGAAAGTTTAGAAAGCATCATTTCTTTAATGCATACGGTTAATCCAAATTGCAAATTTATATTTACTATTTCACCCGTTCGTCACATAAAAGACGGATTTACAGAAAACACATTAAGTAAAGCACATTTAATTGCCGCAATACACAAAACAATCAACCATCATACATCACCTATCTCCTATTTTCCTTCTTACGAAATCATGATGGATGAATTACGGGATTATCGTTTTTATGCAGAAGATATGTTGCATCCCAGCCAAACAGCAATAGACTACATTTGGATTCAATTCTTTGAAAATCATATTTCAGAATCAGAATTTGGACTGATGAACGAGATTTGTTCCATTCAAAAAGGATTAAAGCACATACCGTTTAATCCAAACACAGCAAGTCATCAAAAATTTCTAGCGGATTTAAAAACAAAAATAACAACTATTGAAAAAAAGTTGCCATTTATATCTTTTGAAAGTGAATAAACTAACTATTTAGCATTTCAATTTCTAATTGTACGTTTTCCCAATCTTCTAATAATTGTTCTAACTCTTTTTTCTTTTTTTCGTATGCTGCAAAAAAAGTAGCATCTTCGATATGTTTATCAAAATTTGAAGCTAGTGCTTTATCATCTAATTGAATATCCTTTTCTAATTGCTGAATTTGGCTCTCAATTTTACTCAATCTATTTTGTAATGATTTAGCTTTCTTTTGGTCTTCGTAAGAAATATTTTTAACAACTTTATTGCTGCTTGCATTCGAAACTACTTCTTTCTTTTCAATTTCACGCATATTCATAGCGTTTTTCTGTTCTAAGAAGAAATTAATATCGCCTAAATATTCTCTGATTTTTTGATCTTTGAATTCATACACAATATTAGACATACCTTGCAAGAAATCACGGTCGTGAGATACTAACAATAAGGTGCCTTCAAATTGCTTTAAAGCAGCTTTTAAAACGTTTTTAGACTTAATATCTAAGTGATTCGTTGGCTCATCCATTACCAAAACGTTTATTGGTTGTAAAAGCAATTTACAAAGCGCCAAACGATTTCGTTCACCACCCGAAAGTACTTTTACTTTTTTCTCTACATCATCACCTCGAAATAAAAACGAACCCAACATATCGCGCACTTTTGAACGATTTGTATCGGTTGCAGCATCTTCCATTGTTTGCAATAAAGTGATTTCGCCATCTAAATATTCTGCTTGATTTTGAGCAAAATAGCCCAATTGCACATTATGTCCTAATTTAATAGAACCTTCGTATTCAAATTCGTTTACGATGGCTTTCATAAATGTAGATTTTCCTTGTCCATTTTGTCCAACGAAAGCTACTTTACTGCCTCGTTCTACTAAAAGTGAAATATCTTTTAAGATGGTTTTGTCGCCATACGCTTTGGTAACGTGTTCTGCTTCAACCACTACCCTTCCTGGAGTTTGGGAAACAGGAAACGAAATATTCATCACCGAATTATCGTCTTCATCCACTTCAATTCGTTCTACTTTATCTAGTTTTTTAATCAAAGATTGCGCCATCGAAGCTTTTGATGCTTTGGCACGGAATTTCTCAATTAGCTTTTCAGTTTCTTCAATTTTTTTAGCTTGATTTTTTTGTGTAGCCAATTGCTTTTCGCGAATTTCCTGACGCAACACTAAATATTCAGAATACGGTTTGTTGAAATCGTAAGCTTTACCTAATGAAATTTCAATAGTACGATTCGTCACATTATCCAAAAACATTTTATCGTGCGAAACAATTACAACTACGCCTGGAAAATTTCGTAAAAATCCTTCTAACCAAATAATACTTTCAATATCCAAGTGATTCGTTGGTTCATCCAAAAGCAAAATATCGTTTGATTGCAATAATAATTTTGCTAATTCGATACGCATTCTCCAACCACCTGAAAAAGTATCGGTTTGATTATCAAAATCTTCTCTTTTAAATCCAAGACCTAATAGAATTTTCTCAGTATCACCCACATAATTATAACCGCCTAACATTTCATAATGATGTGTTACATCACTCAGTTCTTCAATCAAATCAGAATACTCTTGACTTTCATAATCTGTACGAGTAACTAATTGGTGATTGATTTCGTCGATACGAAATTCGGCACGTTTAATTTCTTCAAAAGCTTGATAAGCTTCTTCTAAAACGGTTCTTCCTTTTACAAAATCAATATCTTGACGAAGAAATCCCATTTTAACTTCTTTTTCAGTTGCAATCTGACCAGAATCAGGTGCGAAATCTTTCGCTAAAATTTTCAACATGGTTGATTTTCCAGCGCCGTTTTTTCCCACTAGTCCTACTCTATCACCAGAACCTAGTCTAAAAGTTACTTCTTCAAAAAGATAAGTTCCACCAAATGAAACCGATAAATTATGTATGTTTAGCATTTAATTAATTTAAATGTTTGTTGTAAAAAAGTTACGATTCAAGTAAACTTAAAATTCATCAAACAAATTGATATATGTAATAATTGTTACACATAAAATAGTTAGTTATTGTACCTTTGTGTAAAATATTTTGCAAATGTTAAAAAAAGGATCCATATTAAATAGTATTTTAACAGGAAGTTGTCCAACTTGCCATGAAGAAAGCATGTATTTAGATAAAAATCCTTATAAAGTTATGAATGTTTACAAAATGCATGAAAATTGCAGCCATTGTGGCACCAAATATAAAATGGAACCTTCATTTTTTTACGGAGCAATGTATGTAAGTTATGCCCTTGGAATTGCATTTGGAGTTGCTGCCTTTATAATTACCTATTTTTTTGTTGGAGAAAAAAGTTTAGTGAACAATTTCATTATAATTATTATCACATTAATTGTATTTATGCCAGTAATTATGCGATTATCTCGTAATATTTGGATCAATATGTTTATGACTTACGACAAGGACTGGAAACAACATAAAGGAGAAAAGAAAGCTACATTACGATAAACAAAAAAACCGAAATAAATTAGTTTCGGTTTTTTTTATAACATCTAACAATATCAATTTCTTTTTCCAGCGGAAGTTGATTTTCAATGTGTTTAAAAAGCTGATTAGCCAAATAAGGCCCAAGCATCACACCGCGCGTTCCTAAACCATTTAAAACATGCAATTGCGAATGATTTGGATGTGTTCCTACAAGAGGTCTTCTGTCTTTAACCGTTGGTCTTACACCTGCAAAATGTTGAACAATCTCAAAATCGCATGAAATTAATTCAGTCAATTTTCCTATTAATTCTTGTTTTCCTGCTTCAGTAGGATTATTTGATTTATCCGACCAATCATATGTAGCCCCAACTTTATACAAATCATTACCAATTGGTAGCATAAAGACACTTGACTTTATCACCACATCTAAATTTAGATTTGGAGCTTTAATAATAAGCAGTTCACCTTTTGTACCATCCAAAGGTAAATCGTTAAAATAAGGATTAGCATGTAATCCAAAACCTTCGGCAAAAATGATATTTCTAGCTTTTATGTTGTTATATTGAATTCCGTTTTCCAAAAATTCTATTTCATCATATTGAAAACCTTCGTCAGAAAAAATTTTTAGTGATTTAAGATAATTAGAATAGGCTTCAATTAGAGTTGAAATATTTAAATAACCAGTATGATTCACTTTTCCATAGTGAAAGGGAGACGCAATACTCTCATAAGAACTTGTAACTAATTTAGGAGCTAAAAAAGGAGCTAAATTAGGTTTGTCAGCAGCTTGAAACCAATTGTTTTGCTCTTCAACTGAATATAACTTACGAAGAATTGGCAATTCGAAATCGAAAACCACATTTAATTTAGTTTGAATTGTATGATACAATGGAAAAGCAAAATCGATTTGCTCTTTGGCTTTCCAAACTTCACTAAAGCGTTTTAAAACAACTGGATTATATAATCCACCGGCAACACGAGAGGAAGGTTGTGAATTATTATCAAAAACAAAAATTGATTTATTATTTTGTAAAGCAATTTCTGCAAATGAAATTCCGGCTAAGCCATTTCCTACGATTATATAATCTATCATGGTGTAAAATTAAAAAACTCTTACCAAATGGTAAGAGTTTTTTAAATGAAATTGGAGAAATACTATTAATAATTCCACATATCTTGTTCAAAGTCACGAATCTTCTCTTTTACACGGTCAGATTCTAACAATTGCATTTGAGCATTTTCTTTCATATAGTCAGCAATTTTACGGTCTCCGTAAACATTCTCTTCTAAATATATCATTCCACTGAAACGACGTGCATTTAACATATGGTCAAATGTAAACGGCATTGCAGAGTTTCTATTATTGAAAGCTGTAGCTTCATGCAAAATATCTCTTATTGAAGGGAAATACACCCAAAATAAATTAACTTGTCCAACTTCTTCACCTTCTTCTAAATCTCTAACCATATCAAAAACATTAGGAACTACAGGTGATATACCTAATAATCGATATTTTAATTCTCCTTGTCTTTTGTCAAAATACCAATAACCTACAATCTCATAAGATAAAACTTTTTCTGCAGTTATTTCTTCTTTTATAATATACTCCTCATCTAGAACTTTCTTTCCGGAATCATAGGCTTCTTTGTCTTCATTTATAACCTGTTTACCAGCTTCAGAAATTCTTGTAGCAAAAAGAGATTCTTCAACATCTTTCAATGTTTTCTTTGTAGTGAAATAACTTGAATCATAAACTTCAGTTATTTTACCCTCTCTAATAGCGGAAAGTAATACATTAAATAAAGGTCTCCTATCTGGTGTCAACTCATCTATTGGAAAATATAAAGGAAAATTAACTCTCTCATCTAAATCAATTATTTCCCAAATACGTTTACCCATTAAAATATCACGATCATGTACATATCCATAAGGAAGTGGCTTGTCATTATCTGCACTTAATTCTGCCTGAGTCTTTTTACCGATTTGATCAGGTGTCTTAGCGTTTAATAAGTTTGATTGAGCAAATGTTGTAGTACTAAAAACTAATACTATAATTGCAATACTATTTCTCAAATTCATATTATTCTTTTTTAAATTTACTACTAAACTCAAATAATTGTTTTATTATTGAATTTCGTAAAAACAAGGTGAAACCTTTCTAGATAATTGATTTATTCCAACAAAACTTACTTGAATATCAGAAATAACAACTTTATCACCTGATGATGCCTTAGCAATAGCCGCTTTAGCTCTAGCATCCATTTTGTTACCAGTAACATTAAATGAACCTTGACCAGGTACTTTAATATTAAAACTCGTAACATTAACCGTTATAGGAAAATCAAAATCATCCATAACTGCTGAAACCGAACAAACTTGTAAGTTAGATTTTGGCCCCTTATTACTTTCAGAACCACCTACTAAACCTTTTGGAGCAGGTAAGCCCTTGATTCTAAACACTTGTGCACTAGACATTGTCTTACCATCAGGCATGGTAGCTGAAACATTAATTTTTAATTCTTTACCCGAACCAGGATTTAACATAAACTTACCATCACCTACTTTAGTCAATCCAGGTGCACTAGCATTTACTTTGTTAGAAGCAATACCAGGAACAGAAATAGAGATTGGATTAGGTACTCCACGGTAAACAACATTCATTTTATCAGCAGAAATAATAGCTTGATTAGGACGAGGTACAACAACATAAGTACCTTCAAAAGACAATGGAATTTCCTTACCATCTTCTAAGAAACCAAATTTACCTGAAATCTTTTGTTCACCAATAGAACCAGCCGTGGTAGAAATAACTGCTTGTCCATTTTCAATTTTACCAGGACCATTAAAAGATGTAGGAACAGTATTAGCATCATAACGACCTAAAACAACTTTACCTTTAACTGTTTCACCTTGAAAATAAGCATTTTTTTCTAAGACAACAATAGCTTGAAAATTCTTCATAGATGCAGCAGACTTCAATGCATTACCTAAGAATAAATTATAAGCTCCTGCTTCAGTATTCTTAACATCATTCTGCATTGCAGTAATAAAAGTTAAAGTAGATACTGCTGGAAAACCTTTAGCCTTATAATCTAAAAATTTAATTTTTACTCCTTCTTTATTAGCTATATCAGCAGTAGAAAATTTCTTTTCAATTTCTTTGATAAAAGGAATATATTTCACATCATTACCTAATACTTTCTTAATATCAGCAACATATTTATCAATACTGGTAACAATTTCAGTTCCTCTAGGACTATATCCATCACCTTTAAACCATTTTTCATCAATAGTTGATTTATCCATTGACTCGAAAGGTAATTTACCAGTTTTTTCATCTGGTTCATATCCTTCTGTAACTTCAGCTTTTACCGTTTCTAAAAAAGTAACAAAATCTTTAGAAATCTTAGCAACTTCTTTTGATTTTCTTGCTGGCTCAGCATATTTAGCTGGTTCATCAGCTGCCTTAGTATTTAAAGCAGATAATAAATTACCGTTAGAATCGTCTGTTAATCTATTCGATTCCGAAAATTTATCGTTAAAATTCCCAAAAGCTGATAATACTTCTTTTGACATATTTAATGCCAACATTGCGATGAAAACCAGATACATCAGGTTAATCATCTTCTGTCTAGGGGTTAATTTTCCTCCTGCCATTTTTTCTTTAAATTAGTTTTAATTAATAAATTTACTGATAAAACTAATTATCCTCTGTTACTCATAGCAGTAAGCATACCTCCGTAAACAGCGTTTAGAGACGCAATGTTTGAAGTCATTGATTGCATTTGCTCTTTTAATTTAGCAGCATTTTCTACAATTTCTTGATTGGCTTGTGCGTTTCTGTCTGCACTATCTAATTGAACTTTATATAAACCGTTTAAAGCTTCCATATTAGAAGCTGCAGCAGCCATTTCTTCAGCATATTTCTTTTGACCCGCCATAGCATCTACAGTTGGAGAAATACTTTTTGCAGCACCTTCAAAGTTTTTAATGCTATTTCCTAAGCTTGCCATTAATTCAGCATCTAGTTTAGCTTCTTTTAGCATATTATCTAATTTTTGAGATAATAATCCTTGTGCTTCAGCTGGGCTTTCACCTTTTGCTTTTTTACCAGTAGATTCACCACCAGCTAATTCTGGGTATACTAAAGACCAATCTAAATCTTTTTCAACCGGTTCAAAAGCTGATAAAGCAAAGATAGCTGCCTCTGTTAATAATCCAATGATAAGCATGATATCTGCACCAGTCCAATGTTGTAATTTGAATAATGCTCCAACGATTACTACTGCTGCTCCCATTCCATAAAGGAATCCCATCATTTTTTTGCTTAATAATGCCATAATAAATAAAATTTAGTTAGTTAAGTTAATTATATAATAAAATTGGTTAAATACTATTTTGGTCTGTTACCTGTAGCTGCAGTACCCATGTAATCTTGTACTGTTCTAAAACCAATGTAACTTCTTGCAGAATCTGCATACTCATAATCACGGGTAGATACCTGTAAAAAATAAGCAACATCTTTCCAAGAACCGCCACGAACAACTTTTCTTTGGTTTTTCTTGTCTGCAACATGTGGATTCATAGTTGAAACAAACTCGTATGCTTCTGCATAGTAAGAAGACTCTGTCCATTCTGATACGTTTCCAGCCATGTTATATAAGTTGAAATCATTTGGCTCAAAAGAATTAGCCTCTACCGTATATAATGCTCCGTCAGCAGCATAGTCTCCACGATTAGGTTTAAAGTTCGCCATAAAACAACCTCTATCATTTTTAGCATAAGGACCTCCCCATGGATAAGTACCTCCTTCAATTCCACCTCTTGCAGCATATTCCCATTCAGCTTCTGTAGGTAAACGGAATGAATTTACTTGATCTCTCCCTTTTTTCTTTTTAATATATCCATTCTTATACATAGTTCTCCATGCACAAAATGCTTTAGCTTGATTCCAAGATACTCCAACTACAGGATATTCTCCATAAGCTTGATGCCAAAAATAATCATTATGCATTGGCTCATTATAGGAATAAGCAAAATCCTTTATCCAAGCTGTTGTATCAGGATATATTTCAATTGGTGGTGCATCTTCATAAAAGTTCTTACGTCCTTTCTTTTTCACCGCCTTATTTAAGTCAACTTGATTGTACTTAAATTTCAACTTAGAAGCATCAACCGTTTTCAAACCATTATAAGACTCAGATTCAGGTAAATACATAGAATCCATAATCTCTACATAAAATTCATCTGGATATTTTCCAGGCTCCTTAATAAGCTTAATTTTTTTATTTAATTTTCTTCCTGCATAAATATCATCATCAGTACCAACACTGTAATAATTCTCATACATGTACTTGTCATAAGGTGTCATTTTTTCAGGATCAACGTCAGCAAATCCGAAATCACCAATACCATCTCCTGGTTTTTTTCCTTGCTCATCTGCAAGAATAGCTAAACGGGTTCTAATTGTCGAATCTTTTACCCATTCAACAAACTGACGGTACTCACTATTAGTGATTTCTGTTTCATCCATGTAGAATGAACGTACCGTAACTGTTTTTGTAGGTGCGTCTTGAATGTTAGCTAAATCATCATCGGCTTTACCCATAATAAAAGCTCCTCCAGGGATTAACGTCATACCGTAAGGTTTTTCAGGATGCCATTTCCTACCTTTAACTCCGACTAATTCTCCTTTATCGCCTTTACCACAACTGATAAATAATGACAAAATTGCTGATAATGCAACAAACTTCTTCATATAAACTTGGGTTAAATATAATTTTTATTTAAGGGCGTAAACCTATTCAATAATTTTGAAAAAAACAACATTTTTTTTTAAAAAGTTCAAAAAATATTAAATTATAAATTTACACCAGTATTAACATTGTGTTAACATATTGAAAAATAACTCCTTTAAGCAATATTCCTTCTTTGGGCTTTCCACCATCTTTCTGGAATTTCTTGCTCACAAGCAGCTAAATAATCTTCATGCATACAAGATAATAACGTATTTCTTTTTAATTTATTGTTACCATTTGTTAAAAAAGGTATTTCAATCCACCATCTTCCTGTTATATTACTTTTATAAAATACCAATTCTTCATCTTCAATTAAAACAATATATTTAATATAATTTTCTTTCGTACCAAATGGATACTCATTTGAGCGAAAACTAAAGCCTTCTATAAAATACCATATCATCTGAGCTATTAAAGCTAGTCCATTTGAATTTAGGTTAAAATTAAAAACACCAAATGAACTTACTTTATCACTAATACCTGCATAACGAGACAAGGCACATATTTCTTTTCCTGTAAATCCGTTAGGAGAAAATTCCTTATTATTTCCAGAATAAGACGACTGAACTGAATTCATATCTACACTTACTAAATCTGCATCTCTAAAAACAGGTTCTGCAACTGCAATATTATTGGAAACTTCTCCTAATCGATAGGCTTCAAAATATAATTTTTCAATCAAATCAATCTCTTCTTGTGAATTATAATAGGTTTGAAAGCCAATATTAGCATAATTAAATAGATTATTTGGCTCTTCAACAATAATTTTTGACAAAAAAGAATTCGAAACCAAAGAATCCTCTTTACCAAAATCAAATTTACTATCCACAGAAACCAAATTCACCATTTGATCTAAATTATCATAAGCACGATACATTGCGTACGTTAAATCTTGACTGCCACCTACAATAATTGGTGTAATTTTTTTCTTTAAAAGCTCTTCAACAAGCTTTTTTACAACAAAATAAGTATCTTCAATACTATCACCGGCCTCAACAGAACCTAAATCTACTATAGAAACATTCCAATTTCCAGGATATAAACTGTACAATTGTTTTCTAAATTCTTCAAAAACAAAATCTTCATTTTCTTTATTTGCACCTCTGTATTCATTAACCGTGATAATAGCTAAGGAAACATTTTCTAAAACAGGAAAATCGGTTTGAGTGTGCAAAGCAACTTTTTTACCTAATGTTTGATTAGATAATTTTAAAATAAATTGTTCCACTGAAACCGAAACAGGTTGCAAAAAATCAAAAACCATTTGCTATTTCTTTTTTGTTGTTGTTTTCTTTGCTGTTGCTTTTTTTGCAGGAGCTTTTTTTGCTGGTGTTTTCTTTTCAATAATTTCTTGAACTTGCGCCAAGGTTAATTTAGAAGCATCAACATCTTTGCTTAATTCTATTTTGATTTTCCCTTTTGTAATTACCGAACGACCCCAACGTGCTTTTTCCACTTTGATGCCTTCTACTTTCCAATCGTGCAATACTTTATCAATATCTTTTTGTTGTTTTTCTTCGATTAATTCATTCAAATCTGATTGCGATAAATTATCAAAGTTGTATTTTTTATTTACATTGATAAATATGCCGTTCCATTTAATAAAAGGACCAAAACGACCTACTCCTTTTTGAATTGGCAAATTATCATACGTTCCAATTGGAGCATCTGCTTGTACTTTTTCATCAATTAAAACTTGAGCTGTTTCCATAGTTACATCCATTGGATCAACTCCTTTTGGTAACGAAATAAATTGAGTTCCAAATTTTACATAAGGACCAAAACGACCATTGTTTACTTCTATTTCTTCTCCTTTGTAAGTCCCTAATTGTTTTGGAAGTAAAAATAAATTCAATACTTCTTCTAACGTAATATTTCCAATATTTTGATCTTGACGTAAACTAGCAAATTGTTTGTATTCATCATCTGCTTCTCCAATCTGAGCCATTGCTCCATATTTTCCTAAACGAACCGAAACTTGTTTTCCTGAAACGGGATGAACTCCCAAAATCCTTTCACCACTTTCTCTATCTGCATTTTTTTCTACATCTACTACATTTGGATGGAAGTGTTTGTAAAAATCGTTCATCATTTTTGCCCAATCCACTTTTCCTTCTGCAATTTCGTCAAAATCTTGCTCTACTTTTGCTGTGAAATTGTAATCTAAAATTGTGTTGAAGTTTTTTACCAAGAAATCATTCACAATAATTCCGATATCAGTTGGAACTAACTTCCCTTTGTCCGAACCAACATTTTCAGTTAAAACTTGCGCTTTAACTTCGCTGTTTTTCAAAACGATTTGCGTGTATTTTCTTTCTTGCCCCTCAAAACTACCTTTCTCAACATACGTTCTAGCAATAATTGTAGAAATAGTTGGCGCATAAGTAGATGGACGACCAATTCCTAATTCTTCTAATTTTTTAACTAAAGAAGCTTCAGTATAACGACTTGGCGGACGCGAAAAACGTTCGGTTGCCGTGATATAATTATTAGTAAGTTTTTCGTTAACTTTTAATGCAGGCAACATTCCTTCTTGTTCCTCTTCATCGTCGTCATGTCCTTCCAAATATACTTTTAAGAAACCTTCAAATTTAATTACTTCTCCAGTTGCTGTAAAAGTTTCCGAATGATTGCACGCTTCAATTTTTACATTGGTTCTTTCTAATTCAGCATCGCTCATTTGAGAAGCTAACGTTCTTTTCCAGATTAAATCATACAAACGTGCTTGATCTCTATCAATATCTATTGTATGACGCGATATATCCGTTGGACGAATGGCTTCGTGCGCTTCTTGTGCTCCTTTTGATTTGGTATTAAAACTTCTTGGTTTAGAGAACTCTTTTCCATAATAACTAGTAATTTCAGCTTGAGCTGCTGCCATTGCTTCTTGCGATAAATTCACACTATCTGTTCTCATATACGTTATAAGTCCGGCTTCGTACAAACGTTGTGCAATTTGCATTGTAATTCCAACAGGTAAATACAACTTTCTAGCCGCTTCTTGTTGTAACGTTGAAGTTGTAAAAGGCGCTGCAGGTGATTTTTTGGTTGGCTTCGTTTCTAAATCCCCTACTTTGTAGGATGAACCCATATTTTTAGTTAAGAAATCTTCTGCTTCTTTTTTAGTAGCGAAGTTCTTAGGTAATTTTGCTTTGAATGTTTTTCCTGCTTCGTTAGTGAATTCCGCTGTAATGCTGTAAGAAGCTTCAGCATTGAAATTTTGAATTTCACGCTCACGTTCTACAATCAAACGAACAGAAACCGATTGCACACGACCAGCTGACAAACCACCTTTTACTTTTTTCCAAAGTACTGGTGACAATTCATAACCTACTAATCTATCTAAAACTCTACGAGCTTGTTGTGCATTTACTAAGTTATAATCAATCCCTCTCGGATTTTCAATTGCTTTTTGAATAGCTGTTTTCGTAATTTCGTGAAAAACGATTCGTTTTGTTTTTTCTGGTTTTAAATTTAATTCTTCAGATAAGTGCCAAGAAATTGCTTCTCCCTCACGGTCCTCATCGGAAGCTAACCAAACCATTTCGGCATTTTTAGCTAATCCTTTTAATTTGGTTACCAATGCTTTTTTATCGGCCGAAACTTCATATTTTGGTTTGAAACCATTTTCTACATCTACCCCAATTTCTCTCGAAGGCAAGTCGGCAATATGACCATAACTTGACTCTACTTGGTACTCAATCCCTAGAAATTTTTCGATAGTTTTTGCCTTAGCTGGTGACTCAACGATTACTAAATTCTTTGCCATTTCACTTTTTGTTTGTTTGGCAAAAGTATAGGTTTTTTTTAAATTTTAACATCACGAACTTTTTTTTACCTACAATTACCCTAAATATTAGCAAAATTAGACCTATATATAAAGGTGTAAAATCCATGTAAAACGGCTGCTTAGAATCGGAAGAAAAAATAATTTAAAAATTTCATGTTAAACCTTTTCTGCCATCTTGTCATATTTTAGATTTTAGTATTATCTTTGCAGTGCGAACTTCGGAATGATTTAAAGGAATCTTTGATATGGAAAAGGTAATTGATGAAAATAAACAAGGTCAGAGTTTAGTACTTGACCAAAAAGCAGGAAATACAAAAAAACTTTTTATAGAGAGTTATGGTTGCCAAATGAACTTTTCGGACAGCGAAATTGTGGCGTCTATTCTGTATGAAAACGGATATAATACGACTCAAAATCTTGAAGACGCAGATTTAGTTTTGGTAAACACTTGTTCTATTCGCGATAAAGCGGAACAAACGATACGTAAACGTTTAGAAAAATACAACGCAGTTAAGAAAATCAATCCAACGATGAAAGTTGGGGTTTTAGGTTGTATGGCGGAACGTTTGAAAAGTCAGTTTTTAGAGGAAGAAAAAATTGTAGACATGGTGGTTGGTCCAGATGCTTACAAAGATTTACCGAATTTATTAGCAGAAGTAGAAGAAGGAAGAGATGCAATCAACGTAATCTTATCAAAAGAAGAAACCTATGGTGATATTTCACCTGTTCGTTTAAACAGTAACGGTGTCAATGCTTTTGTTTCAATTACAAGAGGTTGTGATAATATGTGTACATTTTGCGTTGTTCCTTTTACACGTGGTCGTGAACGTAGCCGTGAACCACAAAGTATTATTGACGAAATTCAAGATTTATACGATAGAGGCTTTAAAGAAGTAACCTTGTTAGGTCAAAATGTAGACAGTTACCTTTGGTATGGTGGTGGTTTGAAAAAAGACTTTGAGAAAGCTACTGAAATGCAAAAAGCTACCGCTGTCGATTTTGCGCAATTATTAGACAAATGTGCCACGTTGTTTTCAAAAATGCGTTTTAGATTCTCCACATCAAATCCTCAAGACATGCATGTTGAAGTGATTGAAACCATGGCAAAACACCATAATATTTGCAACTACATTCACTTACCGGTTCAAAGTGGAAGTACGAGAATTTTAAAAGAAATGAATCGTCAACACACCCGTGAAGAGTACATGGCGTTAATTGATAAAATATATAAAATTATTCCAGATATTTCCTTGTCGCAAGATATGATTGCTGGTTTCCCAACAGAAACTGAAGAAGATCATCAAGACACGTTGAGTTTGATGGAATATGTAAAATACGATTTCGGATTTATGTTTGCGTATTCAGAACGTCCTGGAACATTAGCTGCTCGTAAAATGGAAGACGATGTACCAGAAGAAGTAAAGAAAAGACGTTTAAATGAAATTATCGATTTACAACAAAAAATTGGTTTAGAAAGAACACAACGTTTCATCGGACAAGAAGTAGAAGTATTAATTGAAAAAGAATCAAAACGCTCTGATGCACATTGGAGTGGAAGAAATTCACAAAATACAGTAGTGGTTTTCCCAAAAGAAAATTACAAAGTAGGTGAATTCGTACTAGTAAAAATCACAGATTGTACCGCAGCAACTTTAATTGGAGAAGCGGTTAGATATTCAGAATTAATGAATTAATTTTTTGTTTCAAGTTTCATGTTTGAAAGTTTCAAGTTAACTTTTAAACATGAAACTTGAAACCTGAAACAAAATATATGGAATCAGTACAAGCTATAAAACAACGATTTGAAATTATTGGGAACGACCCAAAACTCAATCGTGCCGTGGAGAAAGCCATTCAAGTTGCTCCAACGGATATTTCGGTATTGGTAACAGGTGAAAGTGGTGTTGGAAAAGAAAGCATTCCAAAAATCATTCACTCGCTTTCGCACAGAAAACATGGAAAATACATTGCAGTAAACTGTGGAGCCATACCAGAAGGAACGATTGATAGTGAACTTTTTGGCCACGAAAAAGGCTCGTTTACAGGCGCTACCAATACACGAGAAGGCTATTTTGAAGTAGCCGATGGTGGAACTATTTTTTTGGATGAAGTGGGAGAATTACCATTAACTACTCAAGTGCGTTTATTACGTGTTTTAGAAAATGGTGAATTTATTAAGGTGGGTTCTTCTCAAGTCCAAAAAACAAATGTTCGTATTGTAGCGGCTACCAACGTAAATATGTTTGATGCGATTGAAAAAGGTAAATTTCGTGAAGATTTATTTTATCGATTAAGCACGGTTGACATTATGTTGCCACCGCTTCGTGAACGAAAAGAAGACATTCATTTGTTATTTAGAAAATTTGCTTCAGATTTTGCTCGCAAATACAAGATGCCTGCTATAAAATTGGATGACGATGCCGTTCAATTGTTGATAAAATATAGATGGAGCGGAAATATTCGTCAGCTACGAAATGTTGCCGAACAAATTTCGGTCCTAGAAACGAAGCGCGAAATTTCATTGCAAACACTTCACTCCTATTTACCTCAAGAAAATACAAATTTACCTTCAGTAATAGGAACAAAAAAATCGGAAAGTGATTTTAGCAATGAAAGAGAAATTTTGTACAAAGTACTTTTTGACATGAAAAGTGATTTGAACGATTTAAAAAAATTAACTTTAGAGTTGATGCAAAACGGAAATTCAAAAGTTCAGGAAGCTAATAAAGGATTAATTCAGAAAATTTATGGTAAACCCGAAGAAAATGCTATTTTTGAAGAAGAACCACGAGTTGAAATGTTTTCAAAACCAAACAATTTAGCTGCAGAAGATTTCGAAGACGAAGACGATGATCAAAATTATTTATTTGCTGAAACTGTTGATGAGGAAGAAACCTTAAGTTTAGAAGCGAAAGAAATCGAATTAATCAAAAAATCGTTAGAACGTAATAAAGGTAAAAGAAAAGCAGCTGCAGATGAATTAGGAATTTCTGAAAGAACATTGTATAGAAAAATCAAACAATACGATTTATAATGAGATATATAACAATTGCTTTAATTTTTTCAATATCATTACTTTTAAATAGTTGTGGTGTTTATAATTTTACTGGTGCAAAACCCGTTGATGCTAAAACATTCCAAGTCAATTATTTTCAAAATAATGCGCCTTTGGTGGAACCCGGAATTGAAAGAACTTTCACTTTAGAACTTCAAGATATTATCCAAAGTCAAACTAATTTAAATTTAGTATCGCAAGGTGGTGAATTACTCTATGAAGGTGAAATTGTAGACTACAGAGTTACCCCAATGACCGCAACGGCCGATCAAAGAGCTGCACAAAATAGATTGACAATAACCATAATGGTTAGATTTAGCAACCGAAACAAAGAAGAAGATAATTTTGAAAAACGATTTTCATTCTTTTATGATTTTGATGCCAATCAGCAATTAGTCGGTTCTCAATTAACAACCGCTTTAGATGTGATTTTTGAACGAATAACACAAGATATTTTCAACGAATCGTTAGCAAAATGGTAATTAATTTATAAATTTTGAATATATCCGATTTAACATATCTTTTAAATAAGCCCGAAACTATAAACGAAAAGCAAACTATTGCTTTAGAGAATGTAGTTTTGCAGTTTCCCTATTTTCAGGCGGCTCGTGCTTTACATTTAAAAGGATTGTATAATCAAGATAGTTTTAGATACAATTACGAATTAAAAAAAACAGCAGCATATACTACCGATAGAAATATTCTATTTGAATTTATAACTTCGGATAATTTCACAGCAATACAACAAGAAAAAATTGATGCAATACAAAAAATATTATTAGATATTGAAGTGCATCATGTAGAAGAGGTAATTGTAGTACCTAAAATAGAAACAATTTCTATTGAAGAAGAAAAAGTTGAACAAGATGAAATTATAAAAACTTCGGAAGAAAAATTAGACCTTGGGAAACCCCTACCATTTACTCCAACCGAAAAACATTCGTTTCAAGAATGGTTACAATTGACGAAATTCAGTCCAATTGAACGTGAAATTGAAGATAAAATCATTGAAAATAACCCAGAGAAACAAAAAAAAATAGATATAATCGATAAATTTATTGAAGCCAATCCAAAAATTGCTCCAGTAAAAGAAACGACCAAACCGCCTGCAAATATTAGTAAAAGTACAGAAGAACCAACACACTTAATGACAGAAACATTAGCAAAAGTATATTTAGAACAAAAAAAATATTCAAAAGCAATACAAGCTTTTGAAATATTAATTTTGAAATATCCAGAAAAAAGTAGTTTCTTTGCAGACCGAATAAATGAAATCAAAAATTTACAACAAAATAATAATTAATTATGGGATTTACAGGTTTTTTAATTGCGATAACAATTGTTTGTTTTTTATTAATCTTAGCTATTATGGTTCAAAACCCTAAAGGTGGAGGTTTATCTTCTTCATTTGGTGGTTCTCAACAATTAGGTGGTGTTCAAAAAACAACTGACTTTTTAGATAAAAGCACTTGGACATTAGGTGGTATTTTAATTGCATTAATTTTACTATCAAGTTTAAGCTTTAATGGATCAGCATCTGGATCTAAAGTTTTAGGAGAAGATGAAAGTTCTATCCCAACAACTACAGTTCCTACAACACCTGAAGCTACTAAACAAGCAACTCCTGCTACTACCCCAGCACCAGTTGCAACTGATTCAACAAAATAAGAATTGACAAAATATATAAAATGCCAGCATGTCAGTGCTGGCATTTTTTTTACCGAAAAATTGGCAGAAAACAGGTTTGGCATAATTTCTGAAAAAAATAAGAAGCAATAACTAATTTTAATAAATAAAAATTTACAATCATGTCATTAAACATTAAACCTATTTCAGATCGTGTAGTAATTGCCCCATTGGCAGCTGAAACTACCACAGCTTCAGGAATTATTATTCCAGACACTGCAAAGGAAAAACCTCAAAAAGGAACTGTAGTAGCCTTAGGAAATGGTAAAAAAGATTACACCATGACAGTTAAAGTTGGAGATACCGTATTATATGGTAAATATTCAGGAACAGAATTTAAATATGAAGGTAAAGATTACCTGATTATGAGAGAAGACGAGATTTATGCAATCCTTTAATCATAAATTAAACAACAACTTTTAAACATTTAAACGTTAAACATTTAAACAAAAATTAAAATGGCAAAAGATATAAAATTCGACATTGAAGCGCGCGATGGTTTAAAACGTGGCGTTGACGCATTAGCAAATGCAGTTAAAGTAACTTTAGGACCTAAAGGAAGAAATGTAATCATTTCAAAATCATTTGGCGGACCAACAGTAACTAAAGATGGTGTTTCTGTAGCAAAAGAAATCGAATTACAAGACCCATTAGAAAATATGGGTGCTCAAATGGTGAAAGAAGTAGCTTCTAAAACCAATGATTTAGCCGGTGATGGAACAACAACTGCAACTGTTTTAGCACAAGCTATCGTTAAAGAAGGTTTAAAAAACGTAGCAGCTGGAGCAAACCCAATGGATTTAAAAAGAGGAATTGATAAAGCAGTGGAAACTATTGTTGCTGAATTAGGAAAACAATCGGTAGCTGTTGGTGATTCATCTGAAAAAATCAAACAAGTGGCTTCTATTTCTGCTAACAATGATGATACAATTGGTGATTTAATCGCAACTGCTTTTTCAAGAGTAGGAAAAGAAGGTGTTATCACTGTAGAAGAAGCTAAAGGAATGGATACTTACGTTGATGTAGTAGAAGGAATGCAATTTGACAGAGGGTATTTATCACCTTATTTCGTAACTGACGCTGATAAAATGGTAGCAGAATTAAGCAATCCATACGTTTTATTGTATGATAAAAAAATATCAAACTTACAAGAGTTGTTACCTGTTTTAGAACCAGTAGCACAATCTGGAAGACCTTTGTTAATTATTGCTGAAGATGTTGATGGACAAGCATTAGCAACTTTAGTAGTTAATAAATTACGTGGTGGCTTAAAAATCGCTGCTGTAAAAGCACCAGGCTTTGGAGACAGAAGAAAAGCTATGTTAGAAGACATCGCTATTTTAACTGGCGGAACTGTAATTGCTGAAGAAAGTGGGTATTCATTAGAAAATACTACTTTAGACATGCTTGGAACAGCAGAAAATATTACAATTGACAAAGACAATACTACAATTGTAAATGGTTCTGGTGATGCTGAAAATATCAAAGCAAGAGTCAACCAAATCAAATCACAAATTGAAACAACCACTTCAGATTACGATAGAGAAAAACTACAAGAGCGTTTAGCTAAATTAGCGGGTGGTGTTGCTGTTTTATATGTTGGAGCGGCTTCTGAAGTAGAAATGAAAGAGAAAAAAGACCGTGTTGACGATGCTTTACATGCAACTCGTGCAGCAGTTGAAGAAGGAATTGTTGCTGGTGGTGGTGTTGCCTTAGTAAGAGCAAAAGCGGCTTTAGCAAACATAAAAGCAGAAAACGCAGACGAAGCAACAGGAATTCAAATCATCAATAAAGCGGTTGAATCTCCTTTGAGAACTATTGTTGAAAATGCTGGTGGCGAAGGTTCTGTTGTAATCGCAAAAGTTACCGAAGGAAAAGACGATTTCGGATTCAACGCAAAAACAGGAGAATATGTTCAGATGTTAGCTGCTGGAATTATCGATCCTAAAAAGGTAACTCGCGTAGCTTTAGAAAACGCCGCTTCTGTAGCAGGTATGATTTTAACTACAGAGTGTGCTCTAATCGACATAAAAGAAGACAGTCCTGCAATGCCAATGGGTGGAGGAATGCCAGGTATGATGTAATTCGAAGTACCAAGTACGAAATAAAAAAAAACCGATTTGAAATTTCAAATCGGTTTTTTTTTATTTATTTAACAATAATTGGTATTGTGGCTACTATTTTATTTTTATTCAATATACTAATAGAATACCAACCTGAGAACATATTTTGATTAAATCGAACCTTAACTTCTTGATTTGGTAGCATTTTTTCAAATATTCCGTTTTGTATTTCTTGACCTAAAATATTAATAATTTTATAAGCATAGCTTCCATCAATCAAATTTCCTGTATTCAAAATAACACCTATAGTACTTGTAGTAGGATTTGGATAGGCCGTAACACCAAGAGCATTGATGTTATCCTCAATTCCAAGAACACTAGTAGTAAATACAATTTTAAATCTTGTTCCTTGTGTTGTGGCATCGTTGGTCACATTAAATGAATATTCAAATACTGAACCATCTAAAGGAATAGTAATCGTAGTACCTAATTTTAAATCATGAAAAATAGCACTACCAGAAAAATTAAAATTCTCTGTGTTTATTTTTATTTTATATGTACTATTTACTACTGCTTGTGTCAATCTAATAAATAAAACATCATTATCAACCAAAGGAGATCTATGCTCACTAGATAAAGAAGTTGTTCCATTATAAAAAGATAGCGTTTCAGCAGGGTTTGAAAATTTTTGAACATCTTTTTCAGTAACTGCATTTGATGCTTCATTATAAAAAACCGCAACGCATGCATCTTTATGAGTAGAAATATTATTGGTTATTTTATCTAAATTTACACGGATTCTCTCATAGTTAATAGAAGCAGTTCTTCCAAAAATATAACTATTTGATGCAATTTTATCAGACTCTTTAATTTCAAAATTTGTTGACGTAGCTGCAGATTTTCCTTTTACAAAAAAACCTTGCCCACTTTGAATTATTTTAGTTCCAGTAATATGATTTGCTGAATTCACATTACTATATCCTGCCTCTGGATCCCATGTTACATAGTTTCCAAAATCTCCTAATTTAGGGTCTAAAATCCATATTTTTTCCGTTACTGTATTACCGTTTGGACCAGCAGTTGTTATTAAATTTTCAAAATCTATTGGTGAGGCGTATGGATTTCCAATTAGATGATAATTCGTATTAGCAATTGTATAATTCTGAGTACCTGACAATAAACTTCCTTTAGCGATTAGAGTTGTTGGTGATGAACCAGTAACTCCAGTACCTCCATTTCCTGTTACTCCACTTCCAGCGGGTTTAACAATAAAAGTTAAAAAAGTATTATTCTTTTCAGAACCAAATAATTCCTCTGTCCTAGTATTAGTTACTGAAGACCATGACCCATTATTATACTTTCTAAAATTATGGGTAGATACTGGCAAATAATACATTCCATTTGATTCTGGAGAATAACTTGATCCAGGTCCCCAAACATCTGTACCTGTTGCCCCATTAATTAAACCATTATTTTGCCAAGTTTCAAAAATTTTATTATTAGAAGTCCCTTTAACTGGAACTGTTAATAATCTCCATAATCTTTTATTTTGATCATTCAACAAATAACGCTCTACAATTACATTTCCTATTAGCGAAAAGTTTCCTATATTACTCAATTGGGCAGTACCTGATGCATCTGATTTTAAAGTAAAATTACTTGTCCCGTCGCCATCAAAATCAATAGTTCCTGAACCAGAACCAAATATAATTTCTGAAATACTACTTACAGATCCATCACTTGTAAAAGTTTTATTTCCATTACCTGAAAACTCTATATTATTATAAGATAAGCCTGCAATACTTTGAGAGTTATCTCCATTAAATTTAAATAATGAAGGTGGCGTGACAGTTCCATCCAAAATGATAAAATTACCAGCAATACTTGCAACGCTTGGATTTGGGATAAATGATAACGTTCCTGAAACTACAGTCAAATTATTAAATGTTAAACTTCCTGAACCAGAAATAGTACCTGAACCATCAAAAATAACCGTACCGTTACCCGCAGTAAATGAACCATTATTTACAAAACTACCACCACTTGTTAAAGTAATCGTATTAGCATTATCCATTGTTAAAGTAGCACCTGAGTTAATGGTAACGCTATTTGCTACAGCAGCCGCTGAATTAATGTTCGGACTATTAAGAGTTCCTGACGGGATTACAACATTAGTTCCTGAAGTGGGTACTCCACATGTCCAGTTAGAAGCGGTATTCCAATTAGTGCTAGTAACTCCCGTCCAAGTTCCATCCGAAAAATTAGATATAGTTATTGTATCATTTTCAGGACTACAAACTGAACCCAAAATTGTCCATTTCAAAGTAGCCGAGGTTCCTAGTGGTACTCCTGTAACCGTTGTGGTTGAAGAACTATTATTAGTTATAAAAGCTGTTCCTGAAACTACAGTCCAAGCACCCGTTCCAGTTCCTGATGCTGCCATAGTAAAAGTATCAGTATTACATTGGATGATGTCTATACCAGCATTTGGTGGAATATTTATATTTATGTTTTTTGTTATTGAAGTTATTCCACAGCTACCTCCTGTAGTGGTCAATGTTAAGGCAATTGTCCCGCTTTCTGAAGCACTAGCCGTATAAGTTGCTATTGAAGGATTTGTAGCATTAGCCCAAGAACCTAATCCGCCTGACCATGTTCCCCCAGTTGCACTACCTCCTACGGACCCTCCCATTTCTGCAGAGGTGCCCCCCTGACAAATAGCGCTTAAGTTAGATCCCGCTATTGCTATCGGTCCCACTTTTAATGTCTGTATGCCACCATTTGATGTTGATCCAGCTTTGATATTTGTAGAAGTCAAATCAGATGTAGTTATCGCGTTAACAGCAATAGTTGCATTATTTGCAGGACTTGAAGATATATCTGCTGTAATCCAAAAATAGTAAGTTGTATTGCTACTTAAAATTGGCGAGGAAAATGTAGAAAAAGATCTTGATGCAGCCCCTCCAGAGGAAGATAAATCTGTCCCAAGTTGAGTTGCTGAATTAATACTATTAGTTGAACCATACCACAATTGATATTTAGTGACATCACTTTGAGTATAAGTTCCCGAAGTTGTAAAGCTTATGTTTGTGAGGTTGCCCATACCATTTGTTACAGCTAAACTAAAACTTTGTAAAGAAACTTTAGTAGATGATGCACATTTATCAGTGGCATTAACGGTATTTGGAGCTAAAGTAATTATTGGCGGTTTAAATATATATTTTGTACCACTACCTATTCTAGTGGTTAAATTACCAGAACTCATGTTGTTGCTTGTGTTATTATTATTTGAAGAAGATTTAAGACCAAAGGGACTTGTTCCAATAGATGCATTTTCTATTGTATTGGAACTTGTTGGATAAGGGAATGCTAAAATATCACTTAAACTTAAAAAATCTCCAGAATTTTGACCACCTAAACCTATACTGGAAGTTGGATTATTAGTAAGAGAAAATGTTGCACCAGTGACTGTTCTATCATAAATATATTCGATAAAATTTGTTGTTTCATATAGCTTAATTTGACAACTAATTGATCCACTAGAATTATTAGTTGATAGCCATCTTAATTTATACCATTCAATTGTCAAGACTCTATTAGGCGAACTCCCAGTAAGTTTATAATTTACATTTCCTGAAGTACTCGCTACTCTATTATCATCCCACAATACCGCAAGAATTACTCTTTCGATAGATGTATTTAAATTATTTACAGGTTGTGGAGAAGTGTTAGCTGTATTAAAAGTTATAAAACCATTTGTACTAGCTTTAAACTGTGAGTATGAAACTCCATTATAAGTAAAGTTAAAACCAATATTTATAGCAGAAGAAAGCGCATCATCTTCAGTGGCTCCATGAATTGATGTAGGAGATACATTCGAAACCCATGTACTTGTTGTTGCGACATAACTATAGTTAGCAACTTGAGCAAAACCATCTACAACAAAAAACAACATCCAAAAAACCGAAAGTAATCTTATATTTCTCTTTATAAGATTATAAGGACTATTTTCATTGTAATAAACTTTTAAACTAATAGTTTCAATCATGATATTTTATATAATTACTTTTAATTTAGGGATGCAAAATTAAATAAAAATGAATCCAATTAATTTAAAAAAATAGCTAATTTTTGTAATTCAGATTTTTAAAATAAAATTAAATATTTTATATTAAAAAGTTTAATAACATCGAAAAATAAGCCTAATAATTTAAAAAAATATTTTATTTTTTTGTAATTCAGAAAAAGCCTGTTTAAAATAGTGTACTATTTTAAACAGGCTTTAGATTTACTACTATTTTTTGTTTTTAACCAATCAAAATTGGTAACATAAGTTAATCTTACTGTTGGATTACTTTCTTGAAATGTATTCTTATAATTCCAGATATTTTGATGAATATAACTCAATTGAATCTGATGATTTTTATCAAAATTATATCCAACTCCACCTATTAGTCGATTCTGATTAAGAAATGTTTTTCCTGCATTTGAACCTAAATTCATAAAAACCTCATCGCCAAACAACGCAAACAACTTCGTTACTTCTTCATTTTTTATCAAAGGATAATTGAATAAAATCATATAGCGAATTCGGCTTCTATAATCGTAATGATCAATTTCTAAATTGCCATTGGATTGCATTGCAGGAACTCCAACATATCGAAATTCATCTCGTAATCGGTGTGTGATTTTTAATTGTCCACTGTTGTGAACAAACGTTCCTTGAATCCAAAAATGATTTTCAGGAATACTAATTTTATTCATCGCTGGATTCCCATAGGAATAGGTATTGTAATGACTAAATCCAATACCTCCCATAAACTTTTTAGTAAATTGATAATCTACCGATGGGCGAATAAAATATTGCTGTTTTTCTGAAAATCCGTTGGCGAATCGCATTGTAGCCTCAAACGAAAACGAAAACTTTTCAGTAATCATATTCTTCCCAAAATAGTGCAACCAAATATTATTATTACTCTCCTTTACTTGTGCATAACTAATGGCCATAGTGAAAAAGCTCGCTATTCCAAAAAAGAATAGCAAGCTCATTTTTATATCTTTAATCATTACTCAATAATTAGATTTTTTCTTGAAGCTTTTGGATGTGAAGATAAAGGTTTGTGATTTTCTAAACCAATGATAATTACGGTACCACCATCTTCATTAGCTTCATAATCGTGTTTAAAATGCTCTAAATTTTCCATCACAGAATGGTCAACTAACTTGGTTTTTTTCAAACAAATACTTACTTGATATCCAGGTGGAATTTCCTCTAATTTTCTTTTAATTCCTAAATAATTAGAAAAAATAGCTGCTTTACTAATTTCAACTTTGTATTGGTTATTTACAAAGGACACCACTGTGGGTGCTTTAAAAAAGGATGAAATAGGTGTTCCATTCACCACATGAATAATCATTTTTACTAACATTCCTGCTGCAATTCCAAGTAATAAATCTTCAAATAAAGTTACCAAAACTGTTACCGTAAAAATGAACAATTGTTCTTTTCCAATGTGTAACATGTGAATAAATTCTTTTGGATGCGCTAATTTTATTCCCACACTAATTAACATGGCTGCTAATGCTGCGTTAGGAATCATTTCTAGTAACGGAGCAGCTAATAAAACGAAAAGTAAAATGAAAAATCCGTGAAAGAAATTTGCCCAACGTGTTTTAGCACCATTATTAACATTAGAAGAACTACGAGCTACTTCAGAAATCATTGGCAAGCCTCCTAAAAAAGCAGCTAGTGTATTTCCAACACCAACAGCAATTAAATCTTTGTTTGTATCTGATTTTCTTTTGAATGGATCTAATAAATCGATAGCTTTTACAGTTAACAACGATTCTAAAGTTCCCACCAAAGCAAACATAATTACATACTTAATAAATAATCCTGTTTGACTAATTCCTGAAAAATCAACATTCCAATTGATATTATCTACCAAATTTCCGATTTTTACCAACGCATAAGGTGGTTCTGTGTGTGCAAAATCCATAAATAATTCGCACGGAATAGCAAATAACAATACTACTAATGGGGCCGGAATCATCTTAATTGAATTGTTTTTGATGTATGGCCAGCCCAACATAATTGCCAAACTCACCACCCCAATAATCGAAGCTTTTGCATCTAAATTAATGATGAATTTTGGGATATTTAATAACAATTCTATCGGTCCCATTCCTTTTGCTAAAGCAGGATTATCATTTAATAATACAGGAATTTGTTTGGCAATAATTATAATTCCAATAGCTGCTAACATTCCGTGAATAGTAGAAAGCGGAAAGAAATCAGCTAATTTACCCAATTTCAAAACTCCGAAAAGAATTTGGATAATTCCAGCTACAACCATTGCTCCAAGGGCTAATTTCCAACCTAACTCGTTATTTCCTTGACCAAACTCAGCAACAGCGCCAGCTACAATAACAATTAAACCAGCAGCTGGTCCCTTAATTGTTAAGCGAGAACCCATGAAAAAGGAAACAATTATACCCCCTATAATTGCTGAAATTAAACCCATAATAGGTGGAAATTCAGATGCTTTTGCAATTCCTAAACTTAAAGGTAAGGCTAATAAAAATACAATAAACCCAGAAATTGCATCCGATTTAAAATTCTCTTTTAAGCCTGCCAAACCATCAGCAGGTATATATTTTTTTATTTTTGAAGTCATTGTTAACTAATTTTATGATGATTTGTATGGCAACTCATGGTATGTTTTTACATGAGGCCCAAGAAATAAACGAGCATAAATTCGGATTCCAGCAATACCTGAAACCACAAAACTTGATGCTACAAAAAAGGCGAGAACAACTTGATTACTACCAATATGACTAAAAATCAAATCTTCGCCAATAAATGTCGAAGTGATAGGAAATCCCGTAATTCCTAGAGTTGCCAATAGGAAAAAGAAAGCGAATTTTGGATGTTCATAAACATGTCCTAAATATTGACTAATTAAAATGCGCATTTCTATTTTTTTCAACTGAAGTAAAGCGATATAACCCATGCTTCCAGCAAAAATAATTCCAGCTAAATAAAAAGCAATTTCGCTTACACCAACTTTGTCGTTGAACACAATAGCCAAAGCAATCCAAAAATGATTTAACACAATCAATATCCATGCTAAAAACGGACTTTTTCGTTCTGAAAAGGATTTAAAAACAAACACCAATCCAATAAAAGCAAAGGCTTCAGGTAAAACTGAAATAAGTTGTGGTGGCAAATCTACTTTGAATTTATAAGCCAAGAATCCCAAAATAAAAAGGGGAATGAAAAAGTAATACACTCTTTTTATATCTAAAAAATCCAATAATTTTCCAATCATTTTTAAGGGTTTCCAAAGTACTAAATTCAGGAAGCCTTCTAAATTAAATTCCTTTAATGCAAGAATATATAATGTGTTTTCTATTCGTTTTGGAAAAAAGAAATTGACTTTTCTACTTTTAGGTTGAAAATTATAAAATTGGTCTCTTATCAAATAACTTACCACTGATGGCGAAACTAATAATTGATACGTTCTTAAAAAGGCATTTCCTGCAAAGTGAATTAGGGCCAAAGTTTCAAATCCTAATGCTATTTCGATGAAAATAATTCCTATTTGAGATATAGAACTATAAGCTACCTGACTTTTTACTGAAGATTGCACTTTCGCCATAAATGACGCAGCAATACTAGTTGTAAATCCCATTAAACCAATAGCGATTCGCATAGTGGTTTGATGCTCCCAAAATGGATACGTTCTTAACATTAAGAAAACGCCTAAATGCACAGATAATGAACCATAAAAAATAGCACTTGATGGCGTTGGTCCTTCCATTGCTCTTGGCAACCACGATGAAAACGGAATTTGAGCCGATTTTGCCGCCGCCGCACAAGCCAAACAAAGTGCTATAAAAACACCAATAAATGAATGACTTTGCAAATGTTCGTTAACCAATTCATAATTATTCAACTTCATGAACGTAATATTTTCATGAAATAAATGATGGCTTGCCCACATGGTTAGTAGTAATCCAACATCGCCAATTCTGTAAATTGAGAATACTTTAAATGCGTTTTTAACTGGTAGATAACGTTCTCTATAAAAAGCAATTAATAAGAATGATGAAATTCCGATGATTTCCCAACCAATAAATAAGGTTTCAAAATTACCTGCTAAAATGGCCAAATTATAACCAAAAAAGAAAAACAAAACAGTATTAAAAAAACGTTTATATCCTTTTTCTCTATGTAAATAATAACGGCTATAAGTTGTTATCATTGAGGTTAATAAACCACCCACAAACAAGTAAACTGCACCAATTTTATCAAAATAAAAATCTATAAAAAACTCATAATGTTCTGTTTTCAAAAGCGTTATTTCTTTTAAATTCAGATCTTCTGAACCATTGGAAATCCAAAAACCGATAAAAACTACCAATCCTACAAATTGAATAAAAACCGTTCCGAAAGCAATTCCGGAAATTAGTTTTTCGTTTTTTTCTGGTAAAAAGATACTTAGTAGAAACCCTAGTAAAGGCACTAATAAAAAATATTGAAGTATATGTTCCATGATATTACGCGTTAGTTAGAATTCCTACTGGAAGATTTTCCTTTGTTTTTTCAGCTAATGCTAACTCATTTTCAATATGACTAGCTTTTTGAATAGGTTGATATTCGATAAATTCCTCCTGTTCAAAAACGAAAATTTGCTTCGTTTCTGGATGAACAACCGCTAATCGCAACCATTCATTTTTATACCATTCATAAGTAGCTGGATTTTTTGAAATCGCTTTTTTAACTACTTCTGGATAATGCTCAACAACCGCTAATAATCGAACAGGATCATGCACCTCAATCATTTGACTGGGTAAACCTGGACGCAAATCACCATCAATACCGTTGGCAACACCAATTAATCCCATTACATTGTGAGGTAATTTTGAGCCAGCTCCTAATTTTTGATTGTCTACTCTCGAAAAATAATATTCCAAATTAATTCCTCCTGCAACTGGTGCTACTTGACCCAGAATTACTGCTAAATAATCCCCCGTAGCATCAATTTGATAGTCATAAGAATTTAAAAAAGAACGTCTGTCTAAAAACAATTGTTTCGACAAGCTTCTTCTTCCTACAACACACATGGCATTGGTAGCATGATTTAATTCTGGTCGAGGTTCAAATAAAGAAAAAGCTCGTTTTTTTACGTTTTCATGAATTTTTTCAATCGTTTCGGTTGAATCAATCGTATCAAATCTTCTAGAACGCTCTTTGGCATTATTTGCTAATGCCTTTTCGAATGTAATTTTATTTTCGTGATGTAACTTTTTATTGACATCGTTCAAAATATCCTCATCATAAAAAGCAATTTCATCGCGGGTGGTATCATGTAAAGCTGGCAAAAATTGAGTTTCTGCTGGAATATTAATTCCTCGCTCTTTCAAAATAGCTCTCACACTTGGATGATTAGCCGCATAGGATGCTACTTTTGCATTTACCGAACTTGGTCTTCCACAACAAGCACCACAATCGTATCCAGCATAATGTGTGTTATTTACACTTGTTGCTCCATGTCCAACTACATAAACAATAGGAGCAAAATCAGTTACCAATCCTATGCTTTTTAGTAATCCTTCAACCCTATTTGCCATTTCTTCAATGGTAAACCCAACTTGCAAATCATCAACTTTTTCATTGCTATTGTTTTCAATAACCAATTTTGATTTTTTATGCAAATGTTTAAAAGAAGCTGTGGTTGCTGGAGACAAGGATGGCTTAAAAATATTAAAAAACAACTTGAATGCCGAAGAAAAACCTAAAGTTTGACTAATTATCCAACCAAAAAATAATGAATGAGATTGCTTGTGATAATGTAAATCTTTAGCTTGCTTTTTCTTTCTGTGTTCTTCTTTAATTAAATATTTAGGCGTTACAGGTGCAGGACATAATTTCGTGTAAAATTTTCCGCCAACCGGTTGAAAGTAGAATTCAAAATTAAAAAAAGCCGCTGTTCCAAAAGTTACTGCTTGTTTGTCGATATGTTCAATATGTCTTCTAAACGAACATTCTCTGTCGTCCATACAAAACATTCCTTGAAAACTTGGTGTTTCTTTAACATTGATTTCATCTACTTCTTTCACTCCAGACAACACTTCATCGTAAAAGCTAAATTCAAAAGCTTGCTGCCAAAGAGATAAAACATCATATAATTCATTGTATTTTAAAGCATCAAACAAATGATATTCTTCTACTCTTACTTTTAGCCCTAATGGTGACCAATTACTATTGAACTTTTTATCTAAAACATCAATTTCTAATAATAATTCAAATTGGACTAATTCTTCAAAAGTAATAGGTTTGCTATCTAAAAGCGAACTAGGATTCGATTCAATTGTTGCAATCATGCCACTCCATCCTGGATGCGAAAATTGCTGATCAAACAAATAATATTCATACAATTCTTCTTTTCCAACAACAATTTCTAACAATTGTGTTATTGAAGCTTTATTGAATAGCAATTCTTTTACTCTTTTTGAAGTAAAAATTCCAGTTGCTGTATTTTTTTCTAAAGCAATTATTGAGTTTAGAAAACCGTTTTCGTTTTCAGGAAAAGTCCACATGGCAATTCCTTGGTCTAAATAGCTACACAAAACTCTAAACAACAAACTATGAGTTGATTTTTCAAGATTTATTGCATATTCTTTTTTCCAATTGGCACGTAAATTTCCTATTCTTGGCTGAACAGATTCATCATACGGTTGATGCAATAACTTTTGCTTCCAACTTTCAATATTTTCAATTCCTTTGCTTTTTGAAATTACATGATTCAAAACCAACTCTTTAATTTCATTTTTAGCAAATCTATTTCTAAATTCCACCAAAGAAAGATAGGTTTTGTAGCCAAAAATAGCATTGGCTTTTGCTAAAGCTTTGTGAAACTCTTGATCTTGAAATGCGTGTAATGTATTATGATGCACAAAGTCTTTCAAGGGATTTTGCGCTGGTAAATAATGGGTTAAATGATGAAGCACTTTGTGTTCATCAAAACCAACATTGTGTGTTTTCATTTTATAATGAAATTGAATTAATACAAATAAAATGTTGATTTCAAAAGGATTTGAAATCGTAAAAAATAATTATTGTATTAAGACAAATGGAATTTCCAATTACAATATAAATCGTAAAGTGGAATCGTTTCTTTGGAAGAAAATAATAACGCTAGTAAGGAATTAGAATGCTCATTTAATGTCTTATTTAAAGCATTAAATGTTTTTGTAGGAATTGAAAACCACTCTAATTCTATTTCAAATTCAGGCTCTGATTCAACAATTATAAACTCGCTTTCTTCTACTTCTACAGTATGAAAATGAGATAAATCCGAGCTATGATTGTGTTGTTGAAATTCAATTTGAGGTTTTATTTCTGTTTTTAGTGGTGAATTAAATGCAACACCAAATGCCCACATAAAAAATGTGAGCATAAAAAACGAAAATAATTTTTTAAATTTATTCAAATTTGATTTCACCTTTTACCTAAAAGAAAGAACAAATGTATGGTATATTTTGATTCCATAAATTAAATTGTATATAATTTTAACAAAAAATCCGATTAGAGCTACTAATCGGATTTTTTTCTATTTTATTCGTTGATAATTACAACAACCATGAAGTTTGTCATAAACAGCATCATCTGCTTTGACAGAACCTGTATCATGTCCTGCCTTTGCAATTGCTTTAGCAACATCATCAGCTGAACATTTAGTTTCATCAATTACCAAATGAATATCTTGGCAATCTACATGCCATTCAGCATCTTTAACTCCTTTAACTGAAAAAGCTGCTTTTTCAATACGCTTTTCACACATTCCACAATTTCCCGCTACCTTAATTACAACTTTTTTGTTTTTGCTTTTTTTCTCTTGTGCTACCATTGTTAGTGAAAAAAGGCAGGCTAATACTAATAAAACTATTTTTTTCATTTTTCTATTATTTAGTGGTTATAAGCTTACTCTCCTATTGGGTTTAGCTCTTCTATTTTATGATTCTCTTTTTTATCTTTAATTTTAAATCGTATTCCAGCATAATACATGGCCCCAAAAGTAGGCCCGTATATCATAATACTATCAAAATAAGTACCAAAAGGGTTTTCATTTTGAACAATTCCATTCATTTGTTTGTAATTCCCCATGTTTTCACCTCCAATATACACTTCAAAAGTACTTGAAAACGTTCTAGTAATTTGAGCATTTAAAACCCCAAAAGCTGGAGCATATTCATTCAAACGATATTGTACTGGGTTTGATTGTGTATAAGGCAAACGTTGTTCACCTAACCAATTGTAAGTTACATCAAACTTCCATTGTTGTCCTTTGTCTTTGATGTGCGTTTCGTAGGCTACATTTCCAAAAACTCTATGTTTTGCTTGAAGCGCTCTTTGCATTTGACCTGTTACAAATTGCGTTTGCACATCATAGTATTTATAAGCTGTTTTAAAGGTTAAATGCGTCATTAAATTGATTGAAAATTCCGCTTGAAATGAATTAGCAAAACTATTTCCTTTCAAATTATAAAACAAAACATCTTGAGGATAATAATCTAAATCAACCACCGCCTGATTTTGAAAATCAGTACGGTAATAATCTAAAATCACCTCAGCATCTTTTCCGGCTAATTTAAATTTTTGAATAAAACTCAAACCGTAATTCCATGCAATTTCAGGGTTTAATCCGTATAATTTTCCATCGTTATTTAAAATGGAGAAATTTCTATTAGAAGCAAACAATTGTTGGTTTTCAGCAAAAATATTTGCCGCACGTTTTCCTCTTCCTGCAGAAGCTCTGATTACAGCTTCTTTCCATGGGTTATAACGAATATGTAATCTTGGTGTGATAAAAGTTCCTAAACGATTGTGATTATCAACTCGAGCTCCGGCAACCAAACTAAAATTATCGGTGTTATCAAAAGTATATTCGAAAAAGGCACCTACCGAATTATCAATTCTTGAAAAATCGCGATTAAAATTTACTGCTACGAATTCGTTATAATCATCGTAAGTAAAATTTAACCCTGTTGTGAATTTATTCTTTGTGTTATTGATAATCGAATTGAACAACAAATTCGAATAAAAACTCTTTTGTTGAATATCATACTGACTCAAACCGAAATATGATTCTTGCTTATGCGATTGAAACGAATTTTGGAATCCGAAACTTTGGTATGGCATTTCTGGAAAAACGTAACCTGTTTTGTTTGATATTTCAATTTTCTCGGTATTAATTTCACTTCCCCAAGCATTCATTGTTAATCTATCATTGTCAGGATTGAAATCCATTTCACCGGCTTGTTTTTCATCGTTCATGTAACGAACATTTAAAAAACTCACAATACCCTTTTCGGCATCATTATATTGCCAACGATTTAAAATATTGACTTGTTTTCCAATGGGACCATCTAAAAATCCGTCGTCGTTCATGTCGTTTTTACCAACACGAGTGTTGCCGTGTAAAAACAAAGTCGAACTTAATTTATCCGAAAATTTATTGTTGAAATGCGTATTGATTTCATAGCGTTCATCTTGTGAAGCATACGCGTTTAAGAAAAATGGAATATCATTCACTGGTTTTAAAACTTCATAATTAATTTGCCCTGAAATACTTTCATATCCATTAATCACACTTCCAGCTCCTTTAGTAATTTGAATGCTCTCTACCCAAGTTCCTGGCACAAATGACAATCCATAAGCTTGTGAAGCACCACGAACCGAAGGGATATTCTCTTCGGTAATTAAAATATATGGACTAGTTAATCCTAACATTTTGATTTGACGATTACCGGTTACAGCATCCGAAAAATTAACATCGATGGATGGGTTTGTACTAAAACTTTCAGATAAATTACAACAAGCGGCTTTCAACAACTCTTTTTGTCCCATTACTTGAACATTGGTTACTTTATAAAGTGATTGTTCAGTGCTTTTTTTGGTCTTGGTAATGGTTACTTCTTTTAAAGTATTTACTTCTTTAAGAACAACTGAAATTACATTTGAAGTAACTTCTATTTTCTTAGTTTCAAAACCTACGTAACTCACTACTAAAAAAGTAGTTTCGGGAGATTTTTTTATGGTAAAATTCCCATTTTCATCTGTTGTGGTTCCAATTGCAGTATTGAACCAAAACACATTTGCCCCTAATAAAGGTTGATTATTTTCGTCTGTTACTATTCCTTTTATGGTTTCTTGCGAATAAATAAATTGAGAAACAAAGAATAGCAAAAACGCTATATTTTTAAACATAATAAGTTTATTTATTGTTATTAATTCTTTGATTTACAGAATAAAAAACAATAAATTATGCGTAAAAAACTAATTGACAATAGAGTTTGTAGAGTGGCGGTGCGTGAGAATCGCAATAAAAAGCCACTTCATTTGATGTTGTAGCTATTGGTCTAAATGTAACTACATTCGGATTCCAATTAGTACTAAAAACTGTTGGTTCTAAATCTAATTGAAACGTTTTAACCAATATATCATCGGTCTTTTTTTCAACTTTGATTAATTTGTTTGAACAACAAGAATCGTGAGAATCTTCTTTTGCACAACATGATTTTGCTTCCTCAACACAAGGTTCGTCTTCTTGGTATTGAAAAGAAACCGATGCAATTTCATCTTTACAATAATGTACCGCAAAACTCAACCCTAAATTGGCAAGCAATATTAGAGCAGCTAAAACGATACTGATGTGTTTTCTGAAATTCATTGGGACAAAAATAGTAATTAGAAAATAAAAATGCGTTAAAATTTACTAAATTTCAATCACTTGACCCAAAAAAGGGACTTGAGTATCAAAACCATATTGCTCATTAACTTTTAATCGAAGTTCGTCTGCGGCTTCATTTTCGCCGTGAACCAGAAATACTTTTTTAGGTTTGGTTTCTAATTCGGATAACCAATTGAGTAAATCTTTTTGGTCGCCATGTGCAGATAAACTTTCAATCAATAAAATATTTGCTTGAACAGGATAATATTTTCCGTAAATTTTAATTTCTTGAGCGCCTTCTAATAATTTTCGTCCGCGAGTTCCTTCTGCTTGATAACCTACCAGTGTTACTGTTGTTTCTGGTTTATCAATTAAATGTTCTAAATAAGATAAAACCCTTCCGCCAGTAATCATTCCACTTGCTGCAATAACTACTTTTGGTCGTTTATCATATACTGCATTCATACTATCTTGAAAATCAGAAATTAAAGTAAAAACTTCACACATTTCGTCGCAATCTTCCATCGAAAGTTTATGCCATGTGCGATTATCTTTAAAAATATCTAAGACACTAATTCCCATTGGCGTATCGATTATATAAGGCATATTTGGAATGCGTTTTTCTTTTTTTAGTTGCCAAATCAAATACATCATAGATTGCACACGTTCCACTGCAAAACTCGGAATTACAACGGTTCCACCTTTGTTGAACGTATTATTGATGATGGTTTCCAATTCAAATAAAGCATTAGTTTGTGGATGAAAGCGATTTCCGTACGTACTTTCTAAAAAAACGTAATCTGCTTTTTTGGGTTTTTGAGGTGGAAACATTAGTACATCATCATCTTGACCAATATCACCTGAGAAAACCAAAACTTTTCCATCGATAGTTAATTCAATTGAACAAGCGCCTAAAATGTGACTCGCATAAAAGAATTTAAATGAAACATCATCATCCAGTTTCACTTCCAAATCTTTATCTACTATTCTGAATTTAGGAATTACAGCATCTACTTCCGCCTCTGTATATAACGGTTCGGCTGGGTCGTGTTTTGAAAACTGTTCTTCATTCGCTTTTTTAGCTTCTTCTTCCTGAATTTTTGCACTATCGTATAAAATCAATCGCGAAATTTCTTTCGTTGGTCTTGTGCAGAAAATTTTTCCATTGAAACCTTCATTTACCAACTTGGGCAACCAACCACAATGATCTAAATGTCCATGAGTAAGAATTACAAAATCAATCGTTTCAGGCAAAATGGAAAGCGGCTCACGATTTAATTCGCGCAATGATTTTATTCCTTGAAACATTCCACAATCAATCAGAATTCGAAGATTATTATGTTCGATTAACGTTTTTGAACCTGTCACAGTTCCGGCGCCTCCTAAAAAATGAATTTTCATGATTTTTGCTTTAATTTAATAATTGATTCGCTTCTTTTAAAACAATTATAGTTCGATTATGACTTAACTCAATAGTTTTTAAATAATCGGGATTCTGAATTAAATCTTTAATGGTAATACAATCTAAAATCAACAATTGGTCTTTTTCTGCTTTGGTTAGAGTGGTTAAACAAGTTACGGGATAAACTCGAAAACTATCAACCAAATCTTTGATACCGTTTTTTTGAGGATAATCCCAACTCAACATACTCAAACCCGAACATTCTCCAAACTGAATAGCATCTGTGGTAAACTTGTTGTTGGTTACAATGATACATTTTGAAATACTTCGCTTCACCGAAAACAAATCATACTTTTTATCTTTTATATCATTGAATCGTGACAAAATATACATCGGAACTTTTACATCACTTTTTGCATCTTGCCCTGAATGAAATTTGCATTCAATCATTGAAACCATTTCGTTTTTGAGAAGCAATATATCGATTTCATGAGAAATACATTTACCATTTAGTGTAATGCTAACTTTAGTTTGAAAACCTTGCTCTTTCATAACTTTAGCAATAAATTTCTCAAAGAAAAATCCAGCAGGACCAAGACCTAACAAGGCGGTTCTTAAATTATAACGTGCGGCATGAACATTGGAAATATTTTTTAATAGCTGATAAGCAAGCTTATAAATTCTTTTCGAGGAAATACCTTCATACATTTCGCTTTCAATTTCCTTAACAATGGTTTCTGCCATAGCTTGATCAGCTCCTGATTTTCGGAGTGAATTAATTAGTTTCTGTTCATCGTAATGAACTAATTCACCTGAGTATTTTGTAACTTTCATAATCAAAGCATAATTACATAAAGATACAAAAAATTAACGCAACATTTGTTGATAATAAAATGCTGGAATAAACAGAATTAAAAAAAGAGGTTGTATCAAAAATCGTCTTAAATAAAACAATATCAAATAATCAGGTTCATTGGTACATCGCAACACCACAAAAAACAAAATCACAAACAAAAGAAACAAGACCAAAAATAATATTGCTGAAAATTTAACCAATTGAAGTTGTTTAAAAAGCAAACAAATAATACTTAATGAAAAAAAAGTGTTTAAAGAATATCTAAATAAAAAACCAAAAAGCAATTTCACATCATTTACTATTGGTAAAGATTGCTTTTGAGAATGGCTTTTAAAAAAGCTTAAAAAAGGGTCGTAAAAAAGAATATCTTCAAAAAAACGTACGCAAACTAATCCTATCAAAGAGAGAAGCAGAAACAGAAAACGCAGTTTGTTATTACTAATTTCTTTTAACATAACCCGAAAATTTAGTGATCCAAAAAATCCATAATAAAAACACTACACCATAAATAAATAAAGGAAAAATTGTACCATGCAATAGTTCTTCATAGGCTGGATAATAATACAGCGCGTATGTTAATAAAGCAATTCTTATAATATTCAACACATGAATTATAAGTATTCCTATTACAATGTAAAGCCCTGTTTTTTTCCAACGATTTGAAAAGGCAAAAATAAAGGCTGCAAATAAAATCATAACACTTACAGCATTACATCCTTCAACAACACGTGCTAAATATTTATCTTTAAAATATACTTTTATAGATGATTCTGTTTGATGTGGTAAATTTTTCGCTTCACCAACAACTAAATTTAATAAATCTACGGTTTGATTAGCTACAACTTCTGTAAAATAATCCACTTCATTAGTTGCTGCATCATACTGATTTAAGTACATTTTATACAAGAAAGCAAAAACTACATAAAACAGTAAAAACTTAATCAAAAAAGCAAAAAAGGGTTTATATTGAATTAGAATGTTTTTCAAAATATGAATTTTTAACAAAAGTATAGATTTTTTTATAGCGAGGAATAAATACTTTTGTAAAAAAATACCACTATGACATTTGAAGAATTAAAACCTATTGTTTCCAAAATTATCTTGAAAGAAAATGCAACTCGCGACGAAAAACTAAAAGAAATTTGTCAATTATTAAGCGAAAACATTTCATATTATGACTGGGTTGGATATTACTTTGCCAATCACGAAACTAAAACATTGCATTTAGGCCCCTATGTTGGTGCAGAAACTGACCATACAGTAATTCCATTTGGAAAAGGAATTTGCGGACAAGTTGCTGAATCAAATGCTAATTTTGTAGTTCCTGATGTTGCAGCACAAGACAATTATATTGCTTGTAGTTTTACTGTAAAATCGGAAATTGTGGTTCCTTTATTTGTAAACGATGTTAACATTGGGCAAATCGATATTGATTCACATATTATTAACCCTTTTACAGATGCAGATGAACGCTTTTTAGAGTTTGTAAATAAAGAAGTTTCAAAATTATTTTAAAGAAATAATAACATCTCGCTCTTTTTAATATATTTGTCTGGAATTAACGATCTAATTAAAATTTTAATATGCCGTTTAACGTACCCAGTTTAGAACTTCCTTTTTTTGCTAATCTATTAATATTATTAGTATTAGCTAGAATTTTTGGCGAAATAATGGAACGTTTTAAACAACCCGCTATGATTGGTGAAATATTGGCGGGGGTTTTATTGGGTCCAACTGTATTAAATTTCATTCATAGAACAGAAGAATTAAAGGTAATATCTGAGCTAGGGGTTTTTTTATTAGTAATTATAGCAGGATTAGAAATTCATTTAGATGAGATAATTAAATCTATGAAAGGCAGAAATATTGTAATTTCAATACTTGCCTTTTTTATTCCAATTGTTTCTGGTTATTTAGTAGGAAGTTATTTTGGACAAGATGTAATGTCAACCATTTTTATTGGTCTTTGTGTAGCAATTACAGCTTTACCTGTAAGTATTAGAATATTGATGGATTTGGGAAAATTAAATTCTCCTGTTGGTCAAAAAATCATATCTGTTGCTATTTTTGATGACGTAATTGCCTTAACCATATTAGGCGTTTTACTAGACATTAAAGATGTTGAGCCAACATTTGCAAATATTACAAAAGCAACGCTTATTACTATAATAAAATTGAGTTGTTTTTTAATATTAGTAATTGCAACCTACAAATTGATTAAAAAATTATCTCGTGAGGAAAACTTCATTGAAAATAAACTCAATAAAATATTAGAAATACTAAAAGGTAAAGAATCATTATTTGCTGTTTTCTTTGTGTTTATTTTAATTTTTGCTACCATTACAGAAAGCATTGGATTACATTTTATCATTGGATCCTTTTTTGCGTCCATGTTAATTTCAAAAGAGTTAGTAGGCGAAAAACATTTGAACACGTTTCACAACACCACAAATAGCATGGCAATGGGATTTTTAGCGCCTATCTTTTTTGCAGGAATTGGATTAGAATTTCAGTTTTCATCGATTCAAAATTATCCTTTATTAATTGCCATAATTGCTGTTTCATTCCTTTCAAAAATTATTGGCGGCTATGTTGGCGGTCGTTTTGCGAGATTAGATCATAAAATTTCACTTGCTTTAGGTTTTGGATTAAACGCAAGAGGTATTATGGAATTAGTAATTGCTAACATTGCTTACAAAGCCGGAATTATCAATACAGAAATCTTCTCAATGCTAGTAATTATGGGACTAATCACAACATTATCTACCCCTTTCTTATTAAAAAGAGCATTCAAATCAATTGAAAAATCGGTTTAATTTTAAACTTTTTAAAAATATTTCTAAATACATATTTCTAAATTCCAAAATATTCCTATATTTGCACCCGAATTGCAACCATACAATTCATACATAAAAATCATTTAAAATAATATTGGCATGTACTTGACAAAAGAAACAAAAGCTGAAATCTTCGCAAAACACGGAGGAAAAGCTGAAAACACTGGATCTGCTGAAGGGCAAATCGCATTATTCACATTTAGAATTTCTCACTTAACGGAGCACTTGAAAAAAAATCGTCACGATTTTAACACTGAGCGTTCATTAGTACTTTTAGTAGGAAAAAGAAGAAGTCTTCTTGACTATTTAAAGAAAAAAGATATCAACAGATATCGTGAGATTATTAAAGAATTAGGAATTAGAAAATAATCAACTAAAGGGGCTTTGTGCCCCTTTTTATTTTTTTTATATTGACAGAAAAAGTTTGGTTTTTCATTGGGTTACAAACAACTACACACAACAACAACACAACTGACCCTTTGTTTAATTTAGAATTAAAAAAATTATGATTCCAAAAGTATTCCAAGAAGTTATCGATTTAGGTGACGGAAGAAGCATCACTATCGAAACTGGAAAATTAGCCAAACAAGCAGATGGATCTGTTGTTGTTCGTATGGGCGATGCCATGTTATTAGCAACAGCAGTTTCTGCAAGAACATCAAATCCTGCAGTAGATTTTCTACCTTTAACAGTAGACTATCGCGAAAAATTTGCAGCAGCAGGTCGTTTTCCTGGAGGTTTCTTCAAAAGAGAAGCACGTCCAAGTGACAGCGAAGTATTAACTATGAGATTAGTTGACCGTGTATTGCGTCCACTTTTCCCAGATGATTATCATGCTGAAACGCAAGTAATGATTCAATTAATGTCGCACGACGAAAACGTTATGCCTGATGCATTAGCTGGATTAGCAGCTTCAGCTGCCTTAGCAGTTTCAGACATTCCTTTTTATAACTTAATTTCTGAAGTTCGTGTAGCACGTATCGACGGAAAATTCGTTATCAACCCAAGCAGAGAAGAATTAGCTCAATCAGACATTGATATGATGATTGGAGCTTCTATGGATTCTGTTGCCATGGTTGAAGGAGAAATGAAAGAAATTTCAGAAGCAGAAATGGTAGAAGCTATCAAATTTGCTCACGAAGCTATCAAAGTTCAAATTCAAGCACAATTACGTTTACAAGCTGCTTTTGGTAAAAAAGAAATTCGTACGTATGAAGGTGAGAAAGAAAACGAAGAAATTTACAAAAAAGTAAAAGCTGCGGCTTACGATAAAATTTATGCAATTGCAAAAGTTGGTTCGGCTAAACACGAAAGAAGTGCTGCATTTGCTGAAGTAAAAGAAGAAGTAAAAGCTTTATTTACAGAAGAAGAATTAGCTGCTGACGGAGATTTAGTATCTAAATATTTCTACAAAACAAACAAAGAAGCTGTTCGTAATGTAGTTTTAGAATTAGGTGTTCGTTTAGACGGAAGAAAAACAACTGAAATCAGACCAATTTGGTGTGAAACAGATTATTTACCTTCTGTTCACGGTTCGTCTTTATTTACACGTGGAGAAACTCAAGCATTGGCTACAGTAACTTTAGGAACTTCAAGAGAAGCTAATCAAATAGACTCTCCATCTGAACAAGGTGAAGAAAAATTCTATTTACATTATAACTTCCCTCCTTTCTCAACAGGTGAAGCTAAACCTTTAAGAGGAACTTCAAGAAGAGAAGTAGGTCACGGAAATTTAGCTCAAAGAGCATTAAAAAACATGATTCCTGCAGATTGTCCTTATACAATTCGTGTAGTTTCTGAAGTATTAGAATCGAATGGTTCTTCCTCTATGGCAACGGTTTGTGCTGGTACAATGGCGTTAATGGATGCTGGAGTTCAAATGATAAAACCAGTTTCTGGTATTGCTATGGGATTAATTACTGATGGTGAAAAATTTGCTGTATTGTCTGATATTTTAGGAGATGAAGATCACTTAGGAGATATGGACTTTAAAGTAACTGGAACTGCTGACGGTATTACAGCATGTCAAATGGACATCAAAATTGATGGTTTACGTTATGACATCATGGAACAAGCTTTAGGTCAAGCGCGCGATGGTCGTATGCATATTTTAGGAAAAATTACTGAAACTATTGCAACACCAAGAGCTGAAGTAAAACCAAAAGCACCAAAAATTATTACAAGAACCATTCCTGGAGCTTTCATTGGAGCTTTAATTGGTCCTGGTGGAAAAGTAATTCAAGAATTACAAAAAGCTACTGGAACTACTATCGTTATCAATGAAGTAGATGAGCAAGGTGTAGTTGAAATTTTAGGAACTAATCCAGACGGTATTGCTGCAGTATTAGCTAAAATTGACTCTATCATTTTCAAACCAGCAATGGGAGAAGCTTACGAAGTGAAAGTAATTAAAATGTTAGATTTCGGAGCTGTAGTAGAATATACACAAGCACCTGGAAACGAAGTTTTATTACACGTTTCTGAATTGGCTTGGGAAAGAACTGAAAACGTTACTGATGTAGTAAACATGGGTGATGTGTTCATGGTAAAATATTTAGGAGTTGATCCTAAAACTAGAAAAGAAAAAGTTTCTAGAAAAGCGCTTTTACCAAGACCTCCAAGAGAAGAAAGACCTATTGAAAAAAAGGATACACCTCAAGGTTAATACTTTAAATTATTAGTTCATATAAAACCCCAATTCATTTAGTTGAATTGGGGTTTTTAATTGAAAATCGACCTATTAAAAATTCCAACTTCCCGACAAACCAAAATTAATTGAAGAACCACCAAAATTCTTTTCAACTTTTCTATTGAACAAATCATAGGGAGCATATTGATAATTGCAGTGTAAACCAAAACCATAAAACATAAGCTTTATTCCTTGTGAAATACCAATTGTATTTAAGGTAGGTTTCAAATCTAAATCGTCATAAATTTCATCTTCTGGTTTTGAGTAATTTAGGTATTTCCAGCCAATTCCTGAATTAGATTCGATATGGAAATTTTCATCCTTAGATTGGAATAGAAATCTAGTATACCGAAAACCTAAGAAAAGTGCCGACTTACTTCCGTCTAACCGAATATTTTCAGTACCTGCATTATAATCAATATTATTTCCTTTCACAATTCCACTTAATTCCACACCAAAATCAACAAACTGTCGCTTTGCAATTTTAGTACGCATAAAAAAAGCAGTTGTAATTGAACTTTCATATTTATTCGCCAAATTTCCGAGTGGTTTCCCATAACTAACTTCTAAAATATTTCTTTTAAAAGCGTCAATTTTTGGAAAAACAATAGTGTCTTGTGCTTTTAATTGAAAAGCAAACAAAACAAAAAATAATATCTTATTCATCTTTTATAATTTTAAAAATATATTCTTTTTCAAACGAAGTTCCAGCCCCAAAAAACAAAGCCATTCCTTCATTTGTATCAGCTCTTTTAATTAAAATAGACTCATCATTAGGAAATTCAAGAACAAATTTTGTCATTTGCTTGCTAATAAAAATTACTGGAAAAGAAACCGTTTCATAATTGGTATAAAAAACAAAACGTCTCCGATATCTTTTCCCGCTTACTTTAATTACGAATTGTTTTTTGAAAGTATCTTGAAATTTAACATACAAATTATCTTCATGAATTTTAAATTCGATGGGGTTATTATAATCAATGTTCTTTTTATCAGTAAATTCATTTATAAAACTTCTGGTAAAAAACTGATCTCCATATTGATGTTGAATGGTATCTAATTTGTCATAAAATCGAACTGACATAGATTTTGGAATTTTCTCAAATTCTTCCTTATTAATTGCATCTTGAACACTACATGAAACCAAAAAAAACACAAATACAAATCGAAACTTTCGCTTAAAATAGCGATTAACTATTCTAGAGTACCGTTTTAGATCTTTCTCTCGAAAGGATTCTAAATGTTCTTCAATTATTTTTCTCATAATTTTTTAATTAACAAGTCAAAATTATTTTATATTTCACAAAATAAAATGTGATTTATAATAATTATATTTTATATTTTTGTGAAAATCACAAAATGAAACATCAAGAAATTCTATTTGCTGCAATTAGAAATTTATTACCAAATGACATTTCACTTAATGATGAAATTGCTAAAATATTAGACATTAGTTACGACGCTTCCCACCGACGTGTATCAATGAAGAGTAAATTTTCAATTGAAGAAACCATCACACTTTGCAAGCATTATTCTATATCAATGGATACTTTATTTGGTGATAAAAATTATTTAATTGTTGAAAAAACAAAAAAAATAGAAACGCTTTCTGATTTCAAAGATTACTTTAGAAAAACGAATGAGGTGTTATCTCTTATGAACATCAAAGAGACTACCGTTTACTATGCCGCTAAAGACATTCCCATGAATTATGCGGTTTCAGGAACCTTATTTTCTAAATTCAAATTTTTTATTTGGTTTAACCTCTTAAACAAAGAACAAACATCTAGTTTTGAAAAATTTACCTTTGAAGATTCTGTTTTAAATGAGAACGATAATCTTAAAGTTTTTTTTGAAAACACAAAAAGAATAGAAATTTGGAATGACACTACCATAAATAGTTCACTACAACAAGTAAATTATTTCTTTGAAGCTGGTTTATTAAATTATAAAAACGCCCTACTTATTTTAAAAGACATAACTGAAATCATAAATAATATTGAAAAAAAGTGCGAATTAGACACCCCTAATTTTGAATTATATTATAATGAATTACTGATTTTAAATAATTCGGCCTTATTTGCATCAAAAGAAAAATCATCTTTTTTCCTTCCATACAATGCATTGGGATATTACGTAACATCAGATAAAAAAACTTGCAAAGAACAGCAAGAGTATATAATTAATCAGCTATCCAATTCAAAATCACTCAATCAATCTGGCAAAAAAGACAGGAAAATATTTTTCAACAGAATGCTTCAAAAAATTGAATTTTATAAACATAAAATTGAAAATCACTTATTAGAATAACTTTTTTGAAACTTTTGTAACTTTTTTGAAACTTCTTACGTATAACTATAAGAACTTTTAAAAAGTAAGGAGAAAAATTCAATGAGACAACTTAAAATCACCAAGCAGGTTACCAATCGTGAAACTGCTTCTTTAGACAAATATTTACAAGAAATTGGAAAAGTTGACCTTATAACTGCTGACGAAGAAGTAGAATTAGCTCAAAAGATTAAAGCTGGAGATCAAAGAGCTTTAGAAAAACTAACAAAAGCAAATTTACGTTTCGTAGTTTCAGTAGCAAAACAATATCAAAATCAAGGACTTACACTTCCTGATTTAATTAACGAAGGAAATTTAGGTTTAATAAAAGCGGCTCAACGTTTTGATGAAACGCGTGGATTCAAATTCATTTCATACGCTGTGTGGTGGATTCGTCAATCGATTCTTCAAGCTTTAGCAGAACAATCTCGTATTGTACGTTTACCATTGAACAAAATTGGTTCTATCAATAAAATCAACAAAATGTATGCCTTGTTAGAGCAATCTAACGAAAGACCACCTTCTGCTGAAGAAATTGCAAAAGAATTAGATATGACTGTAAATGATGTAAAAGAGTCAATGAAAAACTCTGGTCGTCATTTATCAATGGATGCACCTCTTGTCGAAGGAGAAGATTCTAACCTATACGACGTTTTACGTTCGGGTGAATCTCCAAATCCAGATAGAGAACTAATTCACGAAAGTTTACAAACTGAAATCGAAAGAGCGCTAGAAACATTAACTCCAAGAGAAGCTGATGTAGTGCGTTTATATTTTGGTTTAGGCGATCAACACCCAATGACATTAGAAGAAATTGGAGAAACTTTCGACTTAACTCGTGAGCGTGTTCGTCAGATTAAAGAAAAAGCGATTAGAAGATTAAAACATACTTCTAGAAGCAAAATATTAAAAACGTATTTAGGATAATACCTAAATTACAGCAACAACAGTCTAAGACTGTTCGTTTTTTGATTGATGATTGAAACTCCGGCTGATTACCGGAGTTTTATTTTTAAAACAACTTCAAAATTCAACATTCCAAGTTGAATATTCAAAATTCAAAAAATGAAAGTTTATAATTTGTACATTTGCAAAAAGATTGAATATTCAATGTTGAACAACGAATTTTGAAATTTACAATAAACAACATAACTACAACATGAAAAACACACTTATTGCTCCTTCAGTCCTTGCGGCTGATTTTGCTAATTTACAACGCGATATCGAAATGATTAATGCTAGTGAAGCGGATTGGTTTCACATTGACATTATGGATGGCGTTTTTGTTCCGAATATTTCTTTTGGAATGCCTGTTTTAGAAGCTATCAACAAACATACTAAAAAAACCATCGATGTTCACTTAATGATTGTTGATCCTGATAGATACATTTCAACTTTTAAAAAATTAGGAGCTGATGTTTTAACTGTTCATTATGAAGCTTGCACTCATTTACACAGAACACTTCAAGCAATCAAAGCAGAAGGCATGAAAGCAGGAGTTGCATTAAATCCACATACAAGCATAGATTTATTGGAAGATGTTATTCAGGATATCGATTTAGTATGTATCATGAGCGTAAATCCAGGTTTTGGAGGTCAATCGTTCATTGAAAACACTTATTCTAAAGTTAAAAAACTAAAAGCGCTAATCAATGCAAAAAACGCATCAACTCTAATTGAAATTGACGGGGGTGTAACCAATAAAAACGCAAAACAATTAGTTGAAGCTGGTGCAGATGTTTTAGTAGCTGGAAGCTATGTTTTTGGAGCAGAAAATCCGATAGCGACTATTGCTGATTTAAAAGAAATCACCAAATAATATAAAATAAAACCTGACAGGTTTTTGAAACCTGTCAGGTTTATTAATACTGATCAATCAAATACTTTATTAAATCGGTTGTGGTAATTATACCAACCAGCAAATCTCCTTCACAGACAGGCAATGCATGAAACTCTTTTGAAGCTAAAATTTGAGCCGCTTCTTTAATTGTAGTTTCAGGAGAAATAGAAACTAATTTTTTAGCCATTACTTGCTCAACCGTAAACATATTATAAACAGTTGTGTCTACATCATCTTCATCCTCAATTGCATCTGCAAAAGAAATCCGAAGTAAATCTGTATAACTCAACATTCCAATAATCACATTGCCATTTACTACAGGAATGTGTCTAATATGATGTTTTTTAAATAATATTTCAGCTTTAGTTAAATCATCAGAAAGGTTTAATTTAACTACATTTTTTGTCATTATTGATGACACCGGAACTGACTTTTTCATAACTTACTTTTTTAATGATATAAATTTACTCAATAAAAAAAAGTAAAAACATGACAGATATCAGTATTTAAATTTCAGAAGCAATAAAATATTTCTCATTATAATTAATCATGTGCTTGACTTTTATAAAAATACTGGGAAATTTTGATTTAAATTCTTGTGGAGACTCAAAAAAGTATTCTAATAATACCGCAACAAATTCAAATTGATTTTCATAAGCATAATCCCGTAAGAATCCCGAATTTATTAATTGTTCTTTTAATTGCGGATTTGAAACTACTTTAAATAAATTCTGAAGCGATTCGTTAAATAAAACAGCCGTCGCTTTGTCGCTTTTTAATGAATGAATATGAAAAGCGTGCGTGAATTCATGTAATCCCAAATTCAAATTATCATTTGTTATTTCTATTCCTTCTTTAAAATGTTTCCATGAAAAAACGATGCTTTCTAATTTTGAATTAAATTCTCCTTTGTGATAATTTTCTGTTTGATCAGAATAATAAATATCTGGAAAAATGATAATTCTTTTGAATAGCGGATTTAGGTAATCACGCATTCCAAAAGTTAACATAATTGCGGTTCCTGCAATAGTAACTTTCATTTCTTCTGTTACCGAAATATCTCTACCTACAAACTCATAAGTATTGATAAAATTTGCAATTCGATGTTCGAAATAACGTTTGTATTTAGGCTTTAATTGCTTGTAAAATTGAAAATTTTGAGACAAAATTTGCTTCTGCGATTCTTGTAATTGGTAGAAATTTACATTTGCAAAAACCACTAAAGGTTTTTTATAGTTTCGCAAATAAATAATTTCAATTACATAAAACGAAAAGAACAAAAACAAGCTAAACAAGGGTGTGATTAGAATGAGCATACCAATATAATCACCAATTACTAGTTCATACTTATCTTCGGGAAGTAATGCAATTAAGTTGCTTATCATATCTACAAATAACGTAAAAAATAGTATGTTAAAAAACAAAAAACATCAAAAAAATTTGACGTTTTTGTATGCTAAAGTGACCTCGAAGGGATTCGAACCCCCAACCCTCAGAGCCGAAATCTGATATTCTATCCAGTTGAACTACGAAGCCATTTTTTTAAGTAAATAGTGATTAGTGAAAAGTGATAAGCTAATTTATCTTTTTACTTTTCACTATTCTATTAAACTAATAATTTCTTTACAATTCCAGAAATCACTTTTCCTTCCGCTTGTCCACCAATTTGAGCTGAAGTCAATCCCATAACTTTTCCCATTGAAGCAATTCCTGAAGCACCAGTTTCTGCAATAATTTTAGCAATTACAGCCTCTACTTCTTCTTCTGATAATTGAGCAGGTAAGAATTTTTCAATTACTGCAATTTGAGCTAATTCTGGCTCTGCTAAATCTGGACGATTTTGTGTGGTGAAAATTTCAGCACTATCCTTACGCATTTTAACTAAACGCTGTAACATTTTTATTTCTTGATCTTCAGACAATCCATCTCCAGCTCCTGCTTCTGTTTTTGCTAAAATAATAGCAGATTTAATTGCTCTTAATGCCTCTAAAGCCACACTATCTTTTGCCTTCATGGCTTCTTTCATGTTGTCCATGATTTTTACTTCTAAACTCATATCGTTTTTTTTTAATGTAGTTGATATCATGTTAAAACCTATTTAACAGGCTTAACAAAAGCAATGCAAAGGTAATAAAAAAACCCAAAGATTACTCTTTAGGTTTTATATAAGGTAGGTTAATTTAATGGAGATTAATCAACATTATCATGAAGAAATGAATTGTTTGAACGAAGTTGTACATCATCATTACTATCAATTCCTAATGACATTCTTGATTGATTATTTGTGTTTGGAGTTGAAGTAATATCAATTCCCATTCTTTTATAAGCTGGTTCTTTTTCAAATTCATCAATTTGCGAATTGCTATTGTTGAATTTATGATTGAACTCTTTCATTTTTCTTTTACGTTCTTCCGCTCTAAATTTCAACGATTCTTCAATCGACATTTCAAGAGGCGAAACAGCATCAAACTGAATATTGCTTTCTAGTTTTTCAACTTCTTTTTTCATTGTGAAGTTTAATTCTTCATCTAATGGCTCTGCAACAACATCTACTGGTTTAGAAGCAACTAATTCGCTTTCTTTTTCTAAATAGTCTTCTAATGAATATTTGATGATTCCAGATTGATTCACTTCAGTAACAGGAACAACATTAATTGGATCTTTAACTTCCATTGAACGCGTCTCTTCTGTCAAATCAAAAACAATAGTACTTTCTTGTTTAATTTCTGCTTTTGTTTCAAATAAATCAAATGAAAAATTAATTTCTTCTTTGGCTACAACAAACTCAGGGTCTTTAACTTCAATTTCTCTAATTTGAGGTGTAATGATTTCAAAAGTTGGTGCTACATTTGGACTAACAATTTCAAAAGTTACATCAATATTTTTTAAAAAATCTGAGGTAGGAACTAAATCAATTGTAGCTACAGGAGTATGAATTTCAAAAGTTGGCTCTTCTACCTCTTCTAAAGTAAAAACAACTTTCTCTTCAACTTCATCACAAATAGGATTAATAATATCTGCCTTAATTTCTTCAACTTTAGGCGTTTCAAATATAGGATCAATAACAGGCAAACTAGAAACTGTTTTATTCAATAATTCGTGAATAATTTTTTGTTCATCTTCTAATGAATGAATAATTTTCTTTGGCTCTTGATTAACGATTTCAGCTTGTTGTTCAATATTAAATCCTGTAGCGATTACAGTAACAGATATTGAGTTTTCAAGTTTTTCATCTTCGCCTAAACCCATGATTATATTTGCACTATATCCTGCTTCGTTTTGAATATATTCGTTTATTTCGCTAATTTCATCGATACTAACTTCATTTTCTTCACCAACACCCGAAACAATAAGAAGTAAAACTTGTTTAGCTCCTGTAATTTTATTGTCGTTTAACAACGGAGAATCTAAAGCACTAGTAATAGCTTTTTTTGCTTTTCCTTCACCTGAAGCAACTGCAGAACCCATAATAGCTGTTCCGCTATTAGCAAGTACTGTTTTAGCATCACGTAAATCGATGTTTTGAATATAATGCTGTGAAATTACTTCAGCAATACCACGAGCTGCCGTTGCCAAAACCTCATCAACTTTAGAATAACCAGATTTATAACCTAAGTTTCCGTATACTTCACGCAATTTGTTATTATTGATAACTATCAAAGAATCAACTTGCTTTCTAAGGCGGTCAACTCCAGCTAATGCTTGATCTGAACGATTTTTACCTTCAAATTGAAAAGGTATAGTAACAATAGCAACTGTTAAAATATCACGTTCTTTGGCTAATTTAGCAATAATAGGAGCTGCTCCAGTACCTGTTCCTCCACCCATACCAGCAGTAATGAAAATCATTTTGGTATTGGTATCTAACATTTTTTCTATTTCAGCAATACTTTCAATAGCAGATTGTTGCCCCACTTCTGGGTTTGCTCCAGCACCTAAACCTTCTGTTAAACTTACGCCTAACTGAATTTTATTTGGTACAGGACTATTTTGCAATGCCTGAGAATCAGTATTACAAATTACAAAATCAACACCTTTAATGCCTTGTCTAAACATGTGGTTAATGGCATTACTACCTCCACCACCAACGCCAATTACTTTAATTACGTTAGATTGGTTTTTAGGTAAATCAAATGAAATGTTTCCAAATTCTGACATAGTATCTCCTTTTATTCTGCGTTATCTAAAAATTCTTTAATCTTATCAATGTACTTATCAAAAAACGAACGTTTGATTTTATCATCGGTTGTTTCTGTTTTGATAGGTTGAGTTGCTTTTGGTTCCTCTTTTTCTTCCTCGATAATTGGATCTTCAATTACAACATGAGGACGAGTAACCACAACTAGTTCTTCTTTTTTCATTTCTACAAACGGAGTAGCACTTCTTGTATTGTTTCGAATACTATTCATTACTAAACCTACCGCTGTAGCGTATAATGGACTCGACAATTCCTCGTCTGAATCTCCTGCTAAATGCTCGTTTGGATATCCAATTCTAGTATCCATTCCTGTAATGTATTCTACCAATTGTTTGATGTGTTGCAATTGAGCACCACCACCCGTTAATACAATACCTGCAATTAGTTTTTTCTTAGGGTCTTCGTGACCATATAACTTAATTTCAGCATATACTTGCTCAATAATTTCCACAACTCTAGCGTGAATAATTTTTGATAAGTTTTTTAACGAAATTTCTTTTGGCTCTCTTCCTCTTAATCCTGGAATAGAAACAATTTCATTGTCTTTATTTTCTCCTGGCCAAGCTGAACCAAAACGAGTTTTTAACAACTCCGCTTGTTTTTCGATGATTGAACAACCTTCTTTAATATCCTCTGTGATTACATTTCCTCCGAAAGGAATAACTGCTGTATGACGAATGATTCCATCTTTAAAAATGGCTAAATCTGTTGTTCCACCACCTATATCTATCAAAGCAACTCCTGCCTCTTTTTCTTCCTGACTTAATACTGCATCAGCAGATGCTAATGGTTCTAATGTTAATCCCGATAATTCTAATCCTGCGCTTTTAACACATCTTCCTAAATTCCTAATGGAAGCAGCCTGCCCTACTACTACATGAAAGCTAGATTCTAATCTTCCACCATACATTCCGATAGGTTCTTTAATTTCAGCTTGACCATCAATTTTAAATTCTTGTGGCAAAACATGAATAATTTCTTCACCTGGCAACATCGCTAACTTATGAACCTGACCAATTAAAGTATCTATATCTAAATCGCCAATAACTTCTTCTGAATTAGGACGACTAATGTAATCGCTGTGTTGAATACTACGAATGTGTTGTCCTGCTATGCCAACAACAACATCATTAATTTTGTATCCAGAATCGTTTTCAGCATCCGTAACTGCTTGCTGAATGGATTGTATTGTTTGTGTAATATTATTCACAACTCCTCTATGAACTCCCAAGCTTTTAGATTTTCCTACTCCAAGAATCTCTAACTTACCATATTCATTTTTCTTACCTATCATCGCTACAATCTTAGTTGTACCGATATCTAATCCTACTGCAATGTTGTCTTTGTTCATAACGTTACTTCTATTTCTTACAAACCACTTGTTGTGTAAACATCACGTTCACTTCTTTATAACTTTTAATCACTGTATCCTTTATCGCATGTTGAAAAAAGGCTTTATAATTCTTCAGTTTTTTTTCAACATTTATTGGTTTCCCAAATACTATTTTATAATCATAACTTCTGTTGGTAAATACCACATTTCCTGAAGTCATAATTTGTGCACCAGTAATATTTTTACTTAAAAAATCATCTTTTTTGATTTCATTAAACAAAAACAAAAACGGTTTACAATTTTCTTCACTAATTTCACCGGTAACCAGTGGAACTCGTGCAGAAAAATTTTCCGACAACGGCATCTTATATCCTTTTGAATCAAGATAATAGCTTTCATTATCAGTAATAACTCTTACGATTGGGGTCTTTTGAGTAATACGCGTACTTAGAAATCCATCTATTGTTGAAAAAACTTGTGCTTTTTCAATCATCTCGTGATCATCGAGAACAGCTTCTAAAGTATTCAAATCTACTTTATCTTTTTGAATAGTTGAAGCACCTCCAAATTTTTGTATTAACAAGTTATTAACCATTTCATGTGTTAAAAACATATTTTCGTTTGACTCAAATTTGATATCTATCTTGCTGATTTTACGCTCACTATTCCTTTTTGAAGAGAAAGCAAACAAGAATATCATAACAAAAACGACTAAAATTAAGCGAACCGTATGCCAATTAATTTTTTTCATGGAGCATTTTTTTAATATTTTTTACCAACTCACCAATATCACCTGCACCAATTGTTATAAACACCTCCGCATCTGAAATTTCAAAAGCCGTAAACAACTCTTCTTTACTAACTAATTTTTTATTTGGATTGTTAATTTTACTCAACAACCAAGTCGAATTCACCCCTTCCATTGGCAACTCGCGAGCTGGATAAATTTCCAATAATAAAATCTCATCGAATTGACTTAAACTTTCCGCAAAGCCGTCTATAAAATCTTTTGTTCTACTAAACAAATGTGGTTGAAAAGCAGCAATGATTTTTTTACCCGGATATAATTCACGAACCGCTTGATGTACCGCATTGATTTCGGTTGGATGATGTGCGTAATCATCAATATAAACTAATTTTTCTTCTCTAATTTGGAAAGAAAAACGTCTTCTTACGCCTTTAAAACTTGCTAATGCGGCAATAATTTTTTCATTAGAAACTCCATAAGATTTAGCCATCGCAAAAGCCAATAATGCATTAGTCAAATTGTGATGACCTGGCAATCCAAATTTTACATTTTGAACTACTTCAGTGGGTGTTTTTACATCAAAAACATAAAATCCGTTTTCAATTCGGATATTTTGAGCCGAGAAATCTGCATCGTTATTTACACCAATTGTATTTCCTTCTAATGGTAATCCTTTGATTACATATAAATTATCACTTGATGTTTTGGCTGCAAACTCTCTGAATGATTCTTCAATACTTGCTGCGTCTCCATAAATATCTAAATGGTCTGCATCCATAGAAGTTACACAAGAAACATTGGGATGTAAATGCAAGAACGAGCGATCAAACTCATCTGCTTCTACCACCGTAACTGTTTTTCCTGAACCGATTAAATTAGAATTATAGTTTTCAACTATTCCGCCTAAAAAAGCCGTTACATCTACACCACTTTCATATAAAACATGACCTAAAATACTTGACGTTGTTGTTTTTCCATGCGTTCCAGCTACCGCAAAACAGTAGGTATCTTTTGTAATAATTCCTAAAACTTCAGCGCGTTTTTTTATATTGTATTCTCTCTCAACAAAATAATTCCATTCTGAATGCGGAACTGGAACCGCTGGTGTAACAATTACCAACGTGTTTTCCACATAAAAATCTTCCGGAATTAAATGGATATTATCTTCAAAATGAATTTCTAAACCAATCGCTTGTAATTCATCTGTTAACTGCGTAGGTGTTTTGTCGTAACCAACCACTTTTTTTCCAATGTATTGAAAATAGCGCGCAAGAGCACTCATTCCGATGCCTCCGATTCCGATGAAATAAACGTTATGTATTTGATTTAGGTTCATATTTTTTTGTTTCAGGTTTCAGGTTCCAAGTTTAGAGTTGAAACATTTAAACTAATTTCATTATTTCGTCTGCGATTTGCTTTGTAGCATTTGGCAGTGCTAATTTCTTTATGTTTTGACTTAACTCTACTTGTTTACTTTCGTTAGAATTTAAGTCTGAAAAAATCGTTTCAAATTGAGATTCTAATTCGGTTTCTTTGATTAAGATTGCTCCGTTTTTATCTGAAATTGCTTTCGCATTTTTAGTTTGATGATCTTCTGCTACGTTTGGTGAAGGAATAAAAATCGTTGGTTTTCCAACAATACATAATTCTGAAACTGAAGAGGCTCCTGAACGAGAAATCACAACATCTGCAGCAGCATAAACCAAATCCATTCTGTCAATAAACGCTACTACTTGAACGTTGTCTTTCTCATTGTATTTTGAGTAATCGTTCAAATATAATTTTCCGCATTGCCAAATGATTTGGATATTTTGACTCAGTAAAAAATCTAATTCTTTCTCAATTAATTGGTTGATTCTTCTGGCGCCTAAACTTCCTCCTAAAACTAACAGTGTTTTTTTATTCGCATCTAATTTAAAATAAGCAACCGCTTCACTTTTACTAGCTTCGTTAATTAAATCTTGTCGAACAGGATTTCCTGTTAAAATCATTTTATCTTTCGGAAAAAAAGATTCCAAATTCTCATAAGCCACACAAATTTTATTGGCTTTTTTAGCTAATAATTTATTTGTAATTCCGGGATAGGAATTTTGCTCCTGAATAACCGTTGGAATACCCAACATAGATGCTACTTTCAACACCGCTCCACTTGCAAAACCACCAGTTCCGATTACTACATCGGGCTTGAAATTTTTAATTATTTTAAAAGAATTCAACAAACTTGAAGTCAACTTCAATGGAAACATTGCGTTATCTAAAGTCAGTTTGCGTTGAATTCCTGCAATCCACAATCCTTTGATAGCATAACCTTCCTGCGGTACTTTTTGCATTTCCATTTTTTCTTTGGCACCTACAAAAAGAAACTCCGCTTCTGGATAACGAGATTTTAATTCGTTTGCAATAGCGATTGCCGGATAAATATGTCCGCCAGTTCCACCTCCGCTTATTATGAATCTTGGTTTTTTCATCTATCTTTTATTTAAAACTGCATTCATTGGATTTTGTCCATTTACTAACACATCTCCATTTTCATCTTCAATTAAAGATTCTCTAATCGAACTTTTAATATTATTTATTTTTTGCTGA
>Ga0255098_1000019_pt1 | contig 80539 bp, 93 predicted proteins | sample Colum_Atlam_RepC_2_FD_188440 | JGI IMG/M metagenome (GOLD analysis project Ga0255098, IMG submission 188440) | Freshwater microbial communities from Columbia River, Oregon, United States - Colum_Atlam_RepC_8d | ecosystem: Environmental > Aquatic > Freshwater > River | place: USA: Oregon... | reverse complement strand
ACAACATGTTTATCCGATTAGTGATTGCGGCGGCCTTTTTCTGGTTTGTCTATAAAATATTGTTTGAAATTGGCGTATTCTTTGGATTAGACCAAAATGTATTGGGCATGTATTATGTATGGATAGGTATTCTGGTTGTCTTGTTGACTATTTTACCTCAATCGAAAAGCCGGCTCGCGGAAACGTTTGACCTAATCGTAAAAACAGGCCAAAATGACCTTATACCCAAGGAACGAATGATACAAATCTCACGAAATGTAACCAATGCCGTAACTGCGCCTAAATCACCTAACACAACTGCCGCACCGAATGCGGCTAACACAGAAAAACCCGAAAAGGCTTAAACAGTTCAACGTTTTTGTTTCTTATACGTTCTTCCATATTTACAGTGCTGTTTTTGAGAAAACCCTTTCGGGTGATTACAATTTATACTTTTTTTATATTTTATACTCCATTTTCGGCGAATCTTTCTCTGTGTTCCTTTCATATAGAATATCGTTTTATTTTATGAAAAAGGTCTAAAAATATAAAATACTATCCAATAAAAGATAGATGCGATTATGTATCTTCATTCTTCGTTTCTTCTCTAACATGGAAAAATGGTTAAAATACTGGAAACCAAAAAAGGTCGAAGAAACCTTTTTCTTGTATGACCTAGACACACAAGAAATAGAAGACTTATATCATTAAATAACACTTTCTGCAGACAGGAATATAAGCCTTTTCGTCCATCAACATTTGTTCCGTATCAAGTGTAATACGTTTGGAGAAGGAAGAGGGTCGACTGCAATGGTGGCAGGTTCCGCGAAGCTTGACAAGTGTATCGCAATACGAAATGGCCAGATGGAGCTGACCAAAGGGTTCGCGTAGATAATCTCCATCCAGACCAAAGAGGTAGATGTCCAGAGACGACTCATACGCGCGGATAAATTCTATCAGGTCTGGAAAGAACTGCGCTTCGTTGATATACACCTTTAAAGGAAGGACGATATCTTCGAGATGTTTCAAATGGTGACAGGTCACACATTCCACTGTTCTCCCGTCGTGATTTTTCAAGGTCCCCTTTTCTAACAATCCAAGCGAAAAGTCTACCACAAGTCCAGGCGATGTTTCGACCATGTCCATCAGACGCGTCGTTTTACCAGAATACATGGGGCCAAGAATGATTTCAATCATGATACACCATTCCAAATAGACTTTTTTTGTATTCAATTTATATCAATTCTCTTTGACAACAGGTGGACTAGGCCATTCCGCATAAGGAATCGCAGCAGTCGTCGGACGTTCCAAGGCAAGTAAATTTTTCAGCGCTTCCATGCGTTTCTCCAGAGGTGTTCCACTGGACAACTTACGTGTCAACTGTTTCCATCTCCATTCAAATTGTAAACAGGCTCGCCAATCTGGAAATCCTTCTACATGACAGTGTCGTGTCCACGTTTTGTCTCGTTTTAGTTTAGAGGTAGTATAGACCGCACCTCCTTTCAGGTCCCCGTTGTGTTGTCTCAGACGCCGGTCTAAATCCACCGTGGCACCTACATACGTGGACCCATCCGAACACAGGAGAAGATAGACAAACATGGAACTACTCTAACAATAGATAATAGATTATTCTTTATCTACTGTTACTCTATGGAGAAAGGCCCAGAGGTTCGTATGCGAAAACCTATAATTCACAAACCTAAACCTAAGATTTCGGAACCTATTCCTGCGGTTAGACCTACCCCAAAACCTATACATAGAACCACGATTAGAGCTACGCCAAAACCTACGTTCGGACCCAGACCTAGACCCACGCCTAGGTCTCGTAAAACCATGAAAAGAATTCCGTCTCCCAATCCATGGGCAAACTTGAACATGAATTCAGCCAATCTCTTGTATGACCCGACAAAACCTTCACCCAAGGTCAAACTGGATTCGAGTAAACTCTTTCAAAAAATGAAGGAATTACAGGACATGTTAAAAGCACTGAAACAGACTAGGCAAAGAAACGCGTCGATGAATGCTTCCGCAAAGGCGTATTTAAATCGAGCCTCTTACGAAGACCCTCTTTTAGAGAATAGTTTAAAATTGACGGGAATAAAAGGAACCGCTCTAAGGTAAAATGGAACGTTCTCTGAACATCAAACTATCTGAAGGCGCGGGACAGTTTCGCGACGACATGATGGCTTGGCTGAAGACCCATCAAATCGAGATTACCAATCACGAGGGGAAAAACTGTCACGAAGAATTCCTGGAGTTTGTCCATAGCTACGAGAACATTCAAATCACCAAAGATGACTTGAAAAAACGAACTCGAACCAAGACGTTGATTGCGACCTTTGAACGTTGTTGTGCGCTTCGTTCCAACCACGAACAGTGCACACGCAAGAGTAAAAAGGGCGAGACCTATTGCGGGACGCATATCAAAGGTCGACCTTATGGGATACTCGATGCAGAGCCAAAATCGACCGATGTCAAGGTAGAGGTTTGGTTAGAGGATATCAACGGAGTCCATCAATATACAGACAAGGAAGGCAACATCTATTCAAGCGAAGACATTCTGGAAAAGGTCCCCTTTCCACGTATCATTGCCAAGAAAAAGGTAACGGTTTAAATAAACCTATTAATTCATGTTTAATTTTTTATTCAACCCATCGAATATAATCCATTAACACCTCTCGGATATTGGAGATTTCCAAATAGGAAGGCGACATATTCTCTAGCACAGCGATGGCCACGACCAAGTCATACAACGGAGGTGTCTCGGTCACCGGAATGTCTGCGGTTCCTGGAGGAAGTGTCTTCAACGAATACAAGCGGTTCGTCTGGTCATACACACGTGTTGCTCCGCTTTTGTAATATTTATTTGCGAAATAAATCATCACCGTCATGGACTCTTCCAATTCGGGCTGTAATCCTTCAAAGTGTGAAGGAGGTAGTCCTAGGCGACCGATGATTTCCAGATTTGTGTCTCGAAACCCTTCACCCGTGATGGTCAAGTCCTCTAATCCTGGATGGTAGTCCTTTAGGTATTGTTGTATCTTTAGCATGTTCGTGCCAGGACCTCCACCGAGGATAGGACAGTAGAGACGATAGAGAAGACCTGGCACATGAACAATCCCTCCTGGACTGATGAGCTTCATCACGGAATACGCGAGGTATTCTTCCTTGTAGTCTGGGTCCAATACGTCCAAGAGTTGCGTCGGAAAACACAGATTCGTAACATAGGTGCAAAACCGGTGGTCGGCTGGGATACTTTCCAACAAGGCCTCGTAGGCTTTAGAAGGAAAATTGGTGGTCCCGATTTTCGTCCCTTGACAGTAACCCTTCCCGGTAAAGAATTGTTGAGATGCCTTCAAATGTTGAGCCATTTGGTCGCGGATTCCTGCGTCCTTGACGGGAGCACAAATACTCACTTTGTCCGAGCTCAAGAAATGAGCCATAGGAAACTCATGGTAAAACTTGATAGAGGAATGAGGAAAGTGTTTGACCGTTTTCTCATAACGGTCTAGGTCGGCAATCCATACAATGACTTCATGACATCCCGAGTTACGTGCCATGAAGAGGTCATAATACTTAAACGCGGCTCGGTCGTCTACGTCGCCATCCTCCAGTCCGTAAAACCATGGGTCGTGAACAGCGAAGAGTTTCATTTTACATTCTTTAAGAGTTTTTTTCCCTCTTCAATTTTTAGGTTTACATTTTTTGATTTTACTTTTATAAAAATGTAGAGTAGTATATATCATGAACTCCTTATTCGGTCCGCTTAGCCACTCCTACTGCAACCTCTTTTTATTTCTTTCCTTTTTAGGATTAGTCGCGTTATTTATGGTGATTATTGCCGGTCTTGTCCTTCTCTCGAAGAAGGGAATGACTTCCCTGGAGGGATTTTTATTCATTCAGGCCATTGTGGTGTATGTCATCATGTACATCCAAAACCGTATCCTCTACAATATCTGCAAAGTGGTTTAAATAAACTATTTTAGAATAGTATACATGGAGTTTCCCCAGACCCGCGAAGAATTGAGTATCTATCTTGAACATACCGATAAAGAGACAACGATTATTAAATTGACGGCTAACTGGTGCGGTCCTTGTAAAAAAGTGAAATCTGTCATTCAATCTCTAAATGAGCAATATGCAAAGAAAGGCGTCTCCTTTGAATATATAGAGATTGATGTCGACGAGGCTTTGGACCTCTTTTCCTTTTTCAAACGCATGAAGATGGCCGTAGGCATTCCTACCTTCCTTACGTTTAAAAAAGAACTCTTTTCACACGACCATTTTTACGTGCCCTACCGTTGTTTTACCGGCGCAGATGAAACCCTAGTCAAGGCATTTTATGCAGAAAGCCTTGGGTCTATTGTGTAATCTATCGAAACGATTGTGTAATCTATCGAAACGATTGTGTAATCGTTTAGATTGTGTAATCTATGGTTCCGATTTTCAAATCGAAACGATTGTGTAATCTATCGAAACCATTGTGTAATCGTTTAGATTGTGTAATCTATGGTTCCGATTTTCAAATCGAAACCATTGTGTAATCCAAACGAAAATAGAATATTCTGGTTTGTTAATGAGTGCCATGTCTGAGCTAAAGGAATTATTTGACATCTTTGACATTCAAGGAGAGCTCACGCCCAATCAATTGAGACAAGCAAAAAAGAAGGTCTTGTTATTACATCCCGACAAGAACATCGGGAAGGATACCTCTTTTTATTACGAGTATTTTAGCAAGGCCTATCAGAAACTGGAAATGATTTATGAATTTGTCAAGAAAACAGATAAACCCCAGTCGACCGAATATAACCGAGACCTGGCACACGATACGACCCGGGAAGGATTCTACGCGTATTGCGAAAAAGAAGGGTTGTTGGAAGACCCAGAAAAATTCAAAAAGGTCTTCAATGATATGTTTGAGAAAGTCCGCATCCAAGATACGGACGGATACGCCGAGTGGTTTAAATCAAACGAGCAACTCTACGACAAGGACGACTTGGAGAAATCGAGACAACAAGCCCTACAACTCGTGAAGAAGGAAGATATCAAGTCCTATGTAGAAGCCGATACGTCCGACCTCAAAGAAATTTATAGTCATACGGTTTTTGCGATTGACGGAAAAAAGGAATACCAAGAAAAGAAAAAGTTTGGCTCGGTCGAGGAATACAAACAATACCGAAGTCGTGAGAAGTTGGCCCCTCTCACCAAAGAAGAGTCCCACGCACTTTTAAAGGAACAACAGAGTTACGAGGAAAAACAAGCCATGCAGTTATCGTATACATTATCGAAACAAACCGAACAATCCAATAAGATATTCAAGGAATACTGTGGGAAGTATTTAAGAATTGAATAACTATAGATGAGTTAAACTTTTATGTATCCTTAGTATAATATGAATGCGATTATCCTATATCTTATCCTATTTGTAGCACTGTTTTGTTTGTTCAATTACAAGTACATGAAAGAAAAATGGGAAGAGCAATTGAGTCAGCACAGGATGGAAACCGTCGACATCGATATGTTTTTTTACAATCCCCTCCTGTTTACGAAGCTAAAGAAACGAAAAGTATGGGTGTATATCCCCTTTGAAAGCAACTCGAGGATGTGGGACAGTTTTTCGGAGAGACGAACCACTCGCATGAACTTGTCCTACATGAATTTATGCATCAAGTCCATTGTCGATTGCTGTGCGGAGAAATACGACATTGTGGTCTTCAGTGACAGTGACTTTGAGGACTTGCTAAAGTTACCGGTGGACCACACCAAAATGTCGGGCGCTCTCTTGGACAATTTTCGGAACCTTTGTCTCATGAAAATCTTATACGAATATGGCGGAGTGATGGTGCCGCCATCCCTGTATTTGAAGGAAAGTATCTCCAAACTAGACAATCCGCAACAATGGTTTGTCTCCGAAATGGTCAATACCGAGAATGTGTCTACCAGTAAAATGTTACCCTCGACTCAGTTGACGGGGTCCAATGCCAAAAATCCCGAACTCCTACTCTATATTCAACATTTGGAAAAACAAGACCGGTCTATGGCAGAAAGTCCTTTCTGTGAGAATTATTTCATCTCGAAACAGATACCGGTCTTAGACGGAGGTCTCATCGGAACCAAACGCAAAGAGGGGCCCGTCCTTCTCGAAGACCTCATGTCCGACCAGGTTCTCGATTTACCTGAAAACAACATTGGACTCTACATGCCAGCAGAACTTCTTAAAAAAAGATTACATTATCAATGGTTCTGTAAGATGAGTGAGACCCAAGTGCTGGAATGCAATTGTGCCTTTTCTTATTATATCTTAGGCGTCAAGAAAGAGTGTGACTGTAATCGGATTGAATAATTTTTACGAATAAATCAGAAGTTCCTGAACCTTGGGCTTGATTGAAGCACGGGGTTTCCTGGGTTTAACAACTTTTACAGGGACGACGTCTACAGGTGCGACCTCTACAGGTGAGACATCTACTGGCGAGACAACTACAGGAACATGTTCTTGGAAGGTATGTTGTTCCAAGGCCTCAGCAAGGCTTGACACTTGGTCTACAACAGGTTTTACCAACGATTTGTAAAACGCAACCACTTTCGGATTGGCCCGAATTTTAGACGCATTGAAATTCAATAGATACAATCCTTCCAAGCTCCTCACCCGAGACAGTGCGACGTAGGTTTGACCACATTCGAATACGGTCTGACCAATGTCAATCGCGGCACAGTCTAAGGTAGACCCTTGAATTTTATGAATGGTCATGGCCCACGCTAGACAAAGCGGATATTGTTTCACGACAATGGAAGGGAATTCATGATGCTGAAACTCGTGCGGGTCGATAATCGCTATGGTTCCATTGGTAAACGTCACCTGTGGTTTTCCCATGATAAAATCTGTAATCACTCCTTGTGAGCCATTACAGATTTTAGAAGACAGATTTCGCGTGCACATCACAAAGGCACCCTTTTTCAACGAGATGGGTTCCAGATTGTTCGCTTTCATCAGATTCTGAACCTCATAATCGCGCGCCGATGGGTTCAAATGCTTACACTTCTTCAAGGTATTCGCGTCAATCAACCGACCGTCCGTATAGGTGATTGCGTCGAGCTTAATCTCTGGCTTAAAGACGTATTCCTTTTCCTTGAGGTTGCCGTATTGAAGCGCGTTGAAGGCACCGGCATTCGAACGAGTTGGAAACAAATAGGTCATGTTTTGACTCATGGGTCGGTTCAAATACTTTTGTAACACCTCCACACTCTTCATGCTAATGTTGCCTACCCGAACCTCGTTCAATAATTCAATGTATTCGGGGTCGGACTGGCGAAACAAGGTTTTCAAGACGATGTGCTGTTCCTTGGGAAAAGTCTTGAACCATTCATCCGATTCAAAACAGAACTCGGTCTTTTTGTCGGCAGACACGGGAGGTAACTGAAAGAAGTCTCCTACAAAGACCAGCTGTAATCCACCAAAGGGACGTTCGTTCTTACGAAACGATTGACCCACTTGATTCAATAAATCAAAGTATCGTTTCGACATCATACTAATCTCATCCACGATGAGAATTTCGGCGGCTTTCCATTTCTTCTCAATCTTCTTCTTGGAAAGAACCACATCCAAGATTTCATCATCCGTCATGCTGTCCTTGGACCAATAGAGTCCGCTCCATGAATGGATGGTAGAAGCATCACATTCGAGAAGCATCGCGGCGCAACCCGTCATGGCACACAAGATGGATTGAGGTTTCTGCTTCAAGAACTCTTTGATCAGATGGGTTTTCCCACTTCCTCCAGAGCCACTGAGCAGGATGTTCTCTCCATTCATAAACCTAGAAAGGGCGATGGTTTGTTCTGCAGAAAGGGTGTTGGTCAAAGAAGCCATTTTGTTCAGACCGTTTCTGGTGTTTCAGCGCATTCAATTTTAGGGATGGGCTCAGCGATTGGAAGAGTAAACGTATATTCAATGTAATGTTTCGAATGATTGTATTTGATTTTATATTCATAGGCCACTTGATTTTTATGAGAAATCTGTCTTAACACCGTAATAAATTTCGAATAAGTCACCTTATCAAAATCAACATAATGTTTCTTTGAATCATAATAAAAAGGATACATCCTTTCAAAGAATTCTTGGATAGAACCATTATAAATGCCTCTTTTATAATGGTTTATATTGACGAGAACAGTGCCCTTTTCCAAGGTGCCTATTTTCTCTAAAAAGTCGGGAAAAAAGTCGATAGGTGACTTCAAGGTCTGGTTTTTATCCACCATACATTACTCAACTATTTTTAAAAATACATAAAAACTCATTGGTTAAAAACAACAACATAAGTTTATGGTCGTTCCCTTCGTAAATTTGTTGAATATATGAACACAGCTTCTCGATATACAAATAATTTAAGCCCTTCCATTTCTTGCTTATCTTTAAATATTCATAAAGGAAATGATAAATATCCAGAAGAGAATATCCTTTCTCATACTCTAAAAACAGGACTTGCACGGCGGCTTTGAGGTCTTCCTTCCCTATACATTCGAAAAAAAGGTCGAGTTGTCTCGGGTCGTGAATGTGCAAGTAGGGCGTGAGGTGGTCTACTTTTTTCACTTGTAAAATATTGAGTTTATGGAAAAGGTTAAAGATGAAGTAAATCGATAGACTGGGTAGGGAAAACAGGGCGTCAAGTGAGCCAACTTCTATGCCTTCAAGCACAAGGATACGGTCTACCAGTTGCCGATATTCGACCGTAGTCCACTCTTCAAAATAAATCGGGACCGTTCGAGTCTGTATGCTCTCTATCATTTTTTTGGTGCTTTCTGCGCCGAATGCGAAGACCACGTTTGGAAACTCTTCCATGATGATTTTCATATACGACTGAATGATTTCGCTGAGCATATCAAAATGTTCAATCAACACGACTTTGGATTTAGAGGATACGGTCTTGCAAAACGTCTTCAATTCGGTGAGGTCCAACTGACTAGATAGGTCATTGAATACATTGATTTCATACAGATGACTAAATTGCGCCACATATTGCTTCAACATCTCTCGCTTAAAGGTGTTGATAGACCCCATGCACAGGATAGATTGATTTTTCTGCCTACACGTCTTGAGTTGTTGAACCACTTTTTCACGCGATGGACTAATGAGTTCATCAAACGAACGAGGTAAATACCGTTCTTCCATTCTGTTTTATATTCGCGAGTTCGTTTTAAATAAAGAAAACTTATATGTAGATTAAAGTATATGGACCCTTATCAAATCTTGAATGTTTCAAGGGACGCGACCGAAAGTCAGATTAAAAAAGCTTATCGCGAGCTCAGTTTCAAACATCATCCAGACCGAAACCCTGGCTCGGATACATCAGCAAAGATGCAGCAAATCAACGAAGCCTATGAAATTCTAGGCGACCCTGCCCGAAAAGAAGCACATGACCATCCTGTCAATCCCATGGAACAAATGTTGAATGAACTCTTCAAACGCGACGGTCGTGGTTTCGACGAAGACCCCTTTATACAAATGTTTCAAGGACATGGGTTCCAACAAGGGTTTCCGCCTGGGTTTAATCCAGGATTTCCAGGTCATTTTCATTTCTCCACAATGCAAACCACTCTGGAAACGAGTGTCGAGCTCACCTATGAACAAGCCTATCTTGGACACAGTATACCGATTCTGGTCGAACGGATTGTTCAACAGGGTGGAAACCACTCCAAAATCACCGAAAAGATTTATGTGAATACTTGTCCAGGCATAGATCATGGCGAATGTATCGAAATCCCAGAAAAGGGTAACCAATTTCAGCAACACAAAGGAGCGTTGCGGGTATTGGTGAATGTGAAACCACACGCGATGTTTCAACGGAGAGGCATAGACCTCGTTTATCCAATTCATCTGTCGTTTAAAGACAGTCTGTGTGGATTCGAAGTGGCGGTCCAACATTTGGATGGGTCTCAATACAAGATTAAGAACAATCCTGGAACCGTGATTTTGCATGGACAAGAAAAGAGTGTAAAAGGGAAAGGTTTTATTCGTGACGACCGTAAAGGTGACCTATTGTTACAGTTTCATGTGATTGCGCCTCCATCCCTTTCCTTAGAACAGGTGGCTATTTTGGAGCAAGTATTTTCAGACAAGGTAGACAATGTAGACAAGTCTAACGTGGAATAAACATGTTGTATACATTTATTCATCAAGATATACTTCCCTTGATGACACGCAATCGTGTTCAAGTGACAGGGTATTCGGTCTATATGTTCCTTACATTTTTGTAAGGCCGTTTGGTAAGGGTCCATCTTTATGAATAAACACAATCTTTAAATTTCAACAAGTATGGATTCATCCGATGTTCGATTTCAGCCAAGCACAACTTGTATTCTTCGGTCGTGACATCCGTACAGTCCAATACCTTATACGCTTCCTCCAGTTGGCTCAACACGTCCTTGCGTTCTTTCTCTACGAGCTGGAGCTGAGGTTCCGAGACAAATTGATGCGTGGTATCCAAATAGGATTGGTATTCCTTTTTTGCATCATACCATTCACGATACTTGAGCTCTTCTGGAGTCTCTTCCTCTACCAAAGGATTGAGCGAAAAGGTGAGGGTATCTATGACAAAGCCATCGACCAAGACATCCAGCTTGTTTGGAGCATAGGCACGAAGGGTTAAATCAAAAAAATCTTTACGTGTAATCGGATAGGAGCGCAATTGCGTGTTGTCTCGAACAAAGGGGCGATTGCCTTCATACAGGTCGAGGTTCCCACGAAGCTTCATCTCGACGGTCACCTCGACCGGTAACGCAGAACGTCGAGACAAAATGGGCCGCATGTTCTCTCCATCCCCTAATCCAATGTCTCGGTACATGGTCAATATAAAAGGTAGGCTTTAAATCTTTCACCTTTTAGGGTTTGGGTTCTTCGTAGTAGACGCATTCTTCTTTCTCAGAATCAAAAAAAGATTGTATGTGTTTCATACGACAATAATAATAGAATTCCTTGGTTCGACCCCACGGATGTCCACAAAAGGAGATGCGTTGTTCGAGGCCTTGTCCGTGGTTTACCGTATACAGGTGTTGAATATGTTGACTCATCTTTTTTTCACGTCGTTCTATCCATGGAACCACAATCGTTTCAAACGCATCCCTGGATATACTCGAACGCATATGACCCACAAACTCCTTCATGTCTGGACTGCTTATGAGTAAACGGTCTACCTCTTCCCTATGGGCGTCCAAGGAAGGATAACAGCGAATACAATACTCTGATCCGGTATCCATACATCCGCAGCCTTGCCATACGTAAATCTTTTCTGTAGTTCCGCCAAATAGCGACAAGTCGATACGACCGTAGCTTTCTCCATAAAGGTCTCCTGAAAGTCTCATCTATTCTTATTTAATATTGTATTTTCTATTTATATGTATACTCGAAAACGGAGGAAACCTAAACATCGAGGGGGTTCCACAAGGTGGTTACGGTCTAGTGGTCAAATAATGAATACTATACATGAGAGTTTGCCTCAAATGTCTCAAAGTGCGTCAACCGCATCTAGAGCACAAAGATTAAAAACTCTAAGGGAATACAAAGCGAGTAAAGATGTATTGATAAGACAATACTCTAAAGGTTATGAAATTTTAACACGTAAATCTGGAACACCTAATACAAGAACAAGAAAAAAACAAATGTCTTGTAGAATGACCCTCTTAGAGAGAATAATGTGTCTATTTTTAAATATACGCGGCGACATTACGCGAGACCAGCGTGCAGCATTGGACGAGATGGTAAAGGAGATATTAAAGAACCCAGCAATTCATGATTTTATATCAATGAATCAAAGTAAGCTCTTCTTGGATACAGGTATGTATGATGCCACAAAAATGAAGGATGAAATACGTCGTATTGCTTCAGGTAAGTCAAAAAGAAGATATTCATCTCGTTCAGGTAGTTCGAGACGCAGACCTTCAAGACATTTATTTCCTATTATTTTTTTTAGAGAAAATGGAACAATCCCTCATTATTGTATACTCTATTATCAAAATGGTAAATGGTATATCTATTCTTCCTATGGAAGTGATTATGTATGTATAGGGACGCAGAAAATAGAGTTAGACAATATTCAAGAATTTTTTGACTTCATAGATGCGATGGATAAACCACTCGGGGAACGCAGCGATGAGGATGAAAAAATCATTCGAGATTTTATGACAAAGTATTTTCTTGCAAATCCAGTTCAACCATTTGCAAAATGTGAAAACGACCAAGGCGATACCGTGGATAGAAAATGTGATATAAAAATGGGGATTAAAGCTGAGATAGAAGAATATCTTAAAGAGCGCGTTAGAGTCGCTCATGTGCCATCCTTTACACCCTATGTTGGAGAACTCATGAAAACAATATATAAACCTGAATATGCCGCTATAGGAATTAGACTTAACACTTCTTCGGGAGCGTCAGCGAGCGCCGCCGCTGTAGAACCCGGTCATAGGACGAATACTTAGGGTCTTTGATTTGAACAAGACAGCTTTTCATGCGTTGGATGCGCGTGCTCTCGTCCATGGGCTTGAGAATAGGTTTCACGGTAAAAAGCATGTATATATAGAATAGATTTTTAAATCAACCGTTATTCATGACCGAAATCTTGATTTTATCCAACGCCGCACGCTCAGGCAAGGTCCAACGTATGAGGGTCAACGCTTCAAACGAAATCTCTTGTCGAGAAGGTCGACCTTCGTAATAATCCTGGCACCATTTCTCAATGTTTACATACTGCTTATGCACGACTGTATCGTAAAAGCCAAGCCTTTTCAACTTAGACAACAGCGGACCGTATTCGGCCATGCGTTGTTGTCTACGTTCATGTAACTGTCTGCTTTCGTCCAAGATACGTTGGAGTTCAGGGTCTTCTTCTTCTTGCATCCTAGGTCCAGCAAGTATCTCTCGCCTGTATTCATCTGGAGCACGAATCATGTTGTAAAGAACCTATCAAAAAGAAACGGCTCAATTTTATATATAACCTTAACTAATCTTCTTACTCGGTATCTTCATCGAGACAATATAAATAGAATTCTCCGTCATGACAATCAGCTCCTCGCCCACCTTGAACAGCTTTGAAATCGGGCTCGTGTATTCCTCCTGGCTACGCACCAACATCTTCTCGTCGCCATCTCGGACGCCGATAATGACCTTACCCGTATGAGACTCGAGCCAGTAATCCAACAAGATGGGTTTATCCTCCGTACACGCAAGCCGGCATGCGTGTTGCATGACTTTCACGCTTGGGAGCAACATTTCCTTTTTATCGACTTCGGTCATTATACCGAATACTTTAATTCCCCTTTAAATCACTTTTTCTTGAGATTCAGGTGTTTCCTGATATTCTTGAAATATCGTAATTTTTTTCATCTTCTTTTTACTTTTCTTTTTCAGCCCTTCGTAGTTGGTCTCATAGATTTTGTAAAATTCTCGCGCGAAGATTTGCTTGAGAAATTCATAGATACGATAGAGTTCGTCTTCTTCGCATTTTCCGACAATCAATACACTCCCGGTTCGAAATATCATAAAGGAGACTTCTCCATTCTCCAGATTGTATTTGCATTGTATACCCGGATAGCTACATGGGTCGTAACTACACTTCACGGATTGGTTTTTCAGAATGACAAAGAGCTCATCCCGATTGATGTAATAATTGCATCCAAAGTTTGAATTAATCAAAATCGTTTCTCGGCGTGTCTCAAAGAGCGACAAAGGAAAGAAGGACGCAAACAGTTCCATGGTGCGTTTGACAACCAAGTCGACGTGTGCCTCGTCTTGTATCCCAGGAATTTCAATCTTTCCTGAATTGAAGATTTTGATGTGGAATTCCTTAAACTTATGGTCTACGAACATGCGATAGATAAAGACGAAGCAGTTGTAAAACGCACTCTTTTCCGTCTTTTTATGAATACGCGCCAGGTCCTTCCGGCATATTCCAATGTCGATTTTACGAACATCCTTGAAGGGGACACGTCCGTTCGGGTTGTCGATTTGATTCAGTATTTTCATTTTTTTAAAGAAGGTCACCTCTCCATATTGTCGCTCAAACTGTGCGACTTCTTCCTTGTCCTTGAAATTGAATTTGATTTGTTTTTTGATGACCCCTTCGTCGCGTTGGTCGTAGGAAATCATGGGTAGATTCCAGAACAGCGGATAGAGGTCAATCGGTTGATTCAAATAAATGATTTTGGTCTTGGTGGAAATGACCAGACCTCCGCAGGTAGGGACTTCAATGTCCTCTTTTCGCTTTTTCAATTCAACCACAGTCTCTTTATCGGTCCGACAAAAGTTCAACCAGTCTTCTTCGATACCCATCTTCCATCTTGTGTATTGAATTGTTTTCAAATCAATTCTTTGAATCAATTATTCGAAGGATTCAATCGAACAAACTCCTTCATGATATACTCGTCAAAATAGTCGAGGTCTTGCTTTAATAAAATGAATTTATGCATTCGTGTGACCAATTCAGAGGTGAGGGTATAGTCCACCATCGACAAAAACATTCGTTGAAAGAATTCCTTTTTGTTTCGGTCTTTTAAATAAAGTAAAAGCTCGTTCTTATCATATTGTTCCAACGCATGGGTGATGTATTTCTTCTCTAAAATAGGGTAAGGAATCGACTGATAGACTTGAAGACAGTTGACACAAGACCTCATGTCCGGGTAATAGGTATACACGATATCGTCCAAGACCTCATCGGTCAGCGCCAGGTTTTCTTTTCGCATCAGGGTTTTTAAATAGGTGCGGTCATAGGACTGGTTGTGAAAGGGTATCAGCAAGACATAATCGCGAAGTGGCTGGATAAGTTTGCTCAGGTAATTACAGATGAGACAAAATCGAACGCGTGTATTTAAAATCAAGGTCAAAAGGCATTGTTGAGCTTGTTTGGTCATCGAGTCAATTTCGTCCAATACAATAAACCGCATCCCTTTGAGAAACCCCTTGGATTGAATAAAGGTTTGAATTTGATTGCGAATAATATCTACTCCCCTGTCATCCGACGCATTCAAGTGAATGACGTTCAGCTCCGGTTCGGTCTGTTTCAGTTGTTGTAAGATGCATAGAATGGTCGACGTTTTTCCCGTGCCAGGTGGTCCATAAAACAACATGTGAGGAAAGGTCTTTGTCTCAATCATTCGACGAAACAAAGTTCGCGTAGGTTCATCCATCATCATTTCGTCCAAGGTGCCCGGACGATGTTTTTCTACCCACGGCAACATCTACTCTATGGACGGTGAATGGTTTTAATTCATTATTAAAACGAATTAAAATAATGTAAAATGATTAATGAAATGGATGAGCCTATGGAAAAGATTCACAAGAAGCGTGGACGTAAACCCAAAGGAGGTAAAATTGTGAAGAATGATACCAAAATAAACGTTCACAATCCAAACCATACCAATGTCATTCTCCATTTAAAATGTAGGATATCAGATATTCCATCTTTCCAGGACATGACCAAATACAATCCAGACCTCTGCACCATCGAACCCTTTGAGGAAGACCATACCTTTGGAACCTACAACTCTGCCGAACCCATGGTTCAAGATAAACGTGAAATGTCCAAGGGGGACAGGCAGAAAAAAGAAATCTATCATAAATTGGCCGACCTAGAAACCCAATTACACAACAATCAGGTCAACCAAAAATCCGCATGTTTTTGGTGTACCTGCGACTTTGACACACCTACGATTTATATTCCTTCTCTCTTTTTCAAAGGAAAATACAACGTATACGGATGTTTCTGTACTCCTGAATGCGCGTGCAGTCATTTGTTCAAAGAGAACATTGACCAAACCATCAAATATGAACGATATCAATTGTTAAACTTGCTTTATAGTAAAGTCTATCAATACGAACGAAACATCAAGTTTGCTCCCAATCCTCTTTATCTATTGGACAAATACATGGGCAATCTCACCATTGAAGAATACCGGCAACTTCTTACCTATGACCGCGTCATGCTAGTCCTCGACAAACCCTTGACGAAGATTTATCCAGAGTTGCACGAAGACAACAACGAGTTTGAGACGGTATACGACAACAAGCTCAACTTAAAAAGAAACCATAAGGTAGAAAAACATCAGGCTATCTCCAATGTCTTCCATGCATAAGCTAACGCAAATGTCTTCCATACATAAGCTAACGCAAACGTCTTTCACGCTTGATGGTCTCTGTCAGACTAGAAGCCACATTGTCGCTTTCCACCCCCATTCGTAATGCGACAATCATCTTCTTGTAAGTGGATTCCTTCAAGAGGTCAATCGGGCGTTCATCCAACAAACGGTTGACCTTTGTCTCGACCATGGAATAATTGGAATAGCCGCGAATACGTTTGATAGAGGAAACCGAGACCCACAACTCACGTATGGTTTCACGCAGCGTCTCATAAAGCTCGCTCTTTTCCTTGGCCAGCAATAGGGCATAATTGACCAGAGACCCCAACAAAAAAAGCATTCGGTCGTCCATCTTGTCCTTGTTCATTTGGCTCTTGATGACACGTAAGATGTTCTCAATTTCCACCAGGGCATCATGCTTGTCTAGAACAAAAGGTCGTGTCTCTTGGCAAAAGAGTAATCCAAAGTCTGGTTTGGTCACAATCATGTTATACCATAACCACTCTTCTATCAGGTCAAAGTTACGATAATAGGCATCGATTTTTTCTGTGACCACATCCTCTTGTCCCAAAGGGTCATCCTCTATTTTCTTTTTCAAGTAAAGGGTCCTTTCTACAGGGAGAATAGTTCGCCACACATAATGGATGGATAAAAACAGGTCTTCTTGAAACTCTGGCTTGTTACGGAAAAGAGGAGCAATTCTCTTATATGCGTCAAAATACTCACACAGGATGGCTATTTTTTTCTGTGGATTACTTTTAAGACTTCGTAACAAGTTCTCAACTTGTCCTTTTAATCGTTCCCATTTATCGTAATTGTTCATCTTGTATAATTACGATATTAATTTAGGTGCAACAAAGATAAGTATTTTAACGCTTAACGGCGGCGTCTCTGCTGGCGCCTCTGCTGCTGCTGGCGCTGTTGCTGGCGCTGCTTCATCGTCATCTTCTTGCGGCGAAGAGTCTTTCCCGACTTGCTCTTGCGGGGACGACGGCGTCTAGAGCCACCGCTTTGGTATTCTGAGCCTTCGACCTTGTGTCCTCCCTTCATCACTGGCGGGGCGTTTGGGTCCACAACATGATTCTTATCGTCTACTTTTCCGTCAACCATTATACATTACCCCGATATTTTTTTTTCTTGATTCTGGATAAATAAAATACTATCCATTTTCTTTGTTTCAAAGACATAGGGTTTCCAACGCCTAAACTCTGGAATAAAAATACAAGAAATGACTTTTTCACTAATTTTGGGCCCCTCCTCGTCCGAATCACTTTCTTCCATCTCCTTATAAGAACGCACATTCGGATGAAATCCACGCCTTAAAAAATGACTGGTCTTAAAGTCGTTCACTAACGCAGTAGAATAAAACGTGTTCTGTTTTTGGTCATTCAGTGCATAAAGTTCATAGACGTCTTCCGTTTCTTCTCGTTTTTTGATAAGGAATGTGGCAAACAAAGGCTTAAATAAGACCATTTGAGGCTTTGCCGACAGTTGCAAAAGACCGTATACGTCATAAGGCATCGTCGTTGCGTCTAAAAATCCTCGTTGAAAACACGTATGCGGCAAGTGAAACGTAATACTCCCTAAATAAAAAGAAGTTCGTATCATCCCTAAACATTCTTTCAGTAAAGAAAGTCTAACCATAAAATCATCCTTTCGATACTTTCCTCGATAATAATAAAGAGTCTCTGCGACGAACGCACGGTCTAAAAGGGTTCCATAGAGAACCGTTCCCGCACCTTCACAAAGCTCTTCCTTAAACGAGACATAATAGTGATAGATTTTTTGTATTTCATTACATTGAGAATGTAAAAAAATACAAATAGGTTGTTTTTCGAAACGCGTAAACCATGCGAATACCTTCTTTCCTTTTGGCACAATAAAACATGGATATTTTGTCAAGGTATTTGAGCGTTCGTAATGGTCTACCCGTATTTCTGGAAATGTATGGACTAAATCATCCATTGACTATACTAGTCTAGGCGTTTTTATATTCGTTTATCTTTTTCTCTAATTGTTCCTTGAGTTCGGTTAATTCTGTCGTTTCGGTTTCCTTTTCTTGGGGAAACAAATACTGAACCGGGTCAATTCTCATCCATTGCATCAGGTCTGTGTTGGTATAATAAAGGGTAACATGGAACAAGAAAAGAACGCCTAATGCAATTGCTAGGCTCTCTAACATTACGATACAGGGCGAAAGGAAATTAACCGCTTAAACCCATTAAACAAGCAGTCCGAACAATTGAACACATGCCTTTGTCGCATCTTCTTGGGTCTCAAAATAATAATCTTCTTTCCCACAATACGATTCTTTGACCAACGTAATCCCGGGCGATACGATAGCCTCTTCGCGCGTTTCTTCAAAAAAGAAGTGTTCAAACGGGATGTGATAGGTTTTATGAAGCCGTTGAATACGAACATCTTCCAACAAAAATTCCAAATGTTTCAACTTACGCACGTCTCGTTTTAGCTCCTTGTGTTGAACTTCGTAGAACCCATCCTTTTGAAATTCGTAGACTCCGTCGGCTGTCATGAATCGTTGCGTCTTGGTAGGTTGACTATACGTAAAGGAACGTGTCTTAAAGTCGTAATCCTTGACAAATATTCTCATCTCACTATCCTTATACGATTCGTTTTATACCCTAATGGGGATATAGTTTTGTTATAAAAGGAATTGAAGACACGGTCTCTCTTAGTATTATGTTCAACGTGATTATGGTGCATACGGACGGTTCTCTCACCGAAAAGACTGCCACGGATATAGAAAAACTCTACACTGTTTGTCAGTTTCGAAACGATACTCATTTTACTTGCTTAACCACATGGAGCAAGAATGGAATACAGTATCAACTCTATGGAAAGCCCAAAAACAAGAATACGAAACTGAACACCTACCTATTCCCTTTTACGCAAGAACAATACTACGGAAATCTATGTATTGTCAAACGAACCGACGATTATGAAAATATGACCATACAGGAGTGGAACAAATGTATGAACATAGAACCCTTTGTTCAGACGGATACGATTGAAGCTCCGGGCGAATTGTCCAAGGAGGATTACGAAGACGAATGAATCGGTTGTAGATATTTTTCAAAATAGGCTTTATTCATCGACGCATCATGATACCCGTTCAAATACATTTGATAAATAGAGGTCGACTGAAGTTCGTGTATCCCAAAGAGAAACAATATAGTATGATACACCGAGTTGGAATAACGACCAAACATGTGTGGACTAATCACAAGAGGAGGTATCTTGTAGTTTTTCATAAAATATCCATAAAGTAAATAACCATCCATGGACAACTTATGATTATAAAAATTTAGAACCGAGTCATTTGTAACAAGTGGAAGGAAAGAGCTGCTGTTGCAACAGCGCATCGCATTTTTTATATTTAAAAATTTATCATATAAAACACAACCTTCTAGATGAGATATAGCAATAGAGATTTTTCCAAGCATATAGTCTTCAAGAACGGTATTTGTTTCAATAAATTTCGTAATATTTTTTAATAATTCAATATTAGAATTTATATGACATCTAAATATTCCGCGTAAGAAAAAGGTTCGTTTATCCGGATGCAGTCTCATAAAAAATGCGTTAAAAGAACCAGAAGAGAAACCCGCAATGTCTTTATTCTCTAATTCAAAGTGATTCATCAGATAATGACAAATACCCAAGGTATAGAACCCGAGTGCTCCACCCGGTTCTACGATCACCTCAGGTAGAGTATCTCGAGGTTCTTCATAAGAACGAATTATCACATACAAAAAAACAACACCTATCAGGTATTGTATCATCTATTACAATTTATAAAATCTTTAAATTCAAACCATAGGTAGAGTTTTCAAATACTTTTCAAAAAAGGAATGATTTTGTCTCGCATCATGATAGCCGTAAAGATACAATTGATAGATAGAGGTCGTTTTCAAGGGATGTATACCAAAGATGAACTTTATTTTGTCCCATGCTGAATTAGAGTAACGTCCAAACATAAAGGGAGTAACCACAAGAGGAGGGTCGGGGTATTGTTTCAAGAAAGATTTATAGTAAAAAAAACCATCCATGGCCAGTTTATGATTGTAAAAGTCCATACCCGATTCATGTGTGACAAATGGAATAAAAGAGCTACTTTTACAACACCGAGAAAGCTGTTGTATCGTAAGAAAATGATCATACAAGGCAATCGTTCCAGGATGGGAAACCGCAATCGATGCGCCATTCAAGTCATAGTCATCTAATGTTGTTGTTGTTTCAACCTTGTCCATGATATGTCTCATGGCATTGGATGCACTTGTTTCATTACATTTAAATATCTCTTGTAACATAGAATTACGTTTTTCTGGGGATAATCTCATAAAGAGAAGGGTGAATGAACCGGCAGAGAAACCGACCAATCTTTTGTCTTTTACATCAAAGTGGTTTAATAAATAATGACTAATACCTAAACTGTAGAAGCCTGCGACACCGCCAGGTCCGAGCACAATATCGGGAAGGGGGCTAGGGGACAACGAAGTCGCGGGTAACGAAGTCGCATGTAACGAAGTCGCGGGTAACGAAGTCGCAGGTAAGGGATTCAATCTAGTCGGATATTGGCTACATTGTGTTTTCTCTGGTAAAATACCATACGTGAGATAAATCATAATGGACACAGCCAATAGATATCGTAACATTATACTAGAAAAACAAAATTGAATATAAATAATAAACTCATCCTCATACAAAGCATGGAACAAAGCATGGAACAAAAACTTCGAAAACGGGTGGTGGACACGTTTACGGCCATGTTGTCCAATGAAGTCAAGTCTCGTAATCTGGAGAAAAGTATTTACAACCACTCTCTGGACAAGGCTGACTCGCATCACATTCCAAAACGTTGGGAAAACAAAATATTTCTACAGCTTTATCTGGATACCTTTCGACGTCTCTATTTCACCCTCAAAAAATCAGAAGTCAAAGACAAGATTGACGCAGGCATCTTTCTATGCAAAGACATGGCCTATAAGAGTCATCAAGAGTTGTATCCAGAGAAATGGAGTGAAGAGATTGAAAACAAACGTATCCGTTTAGAGAATAAGTATTTTCCAAAGATTGAGGCAAGCACAGACACATTCGAGTGCCGCCGGTGCAAGAAGAATCGCTGCACCTATTACCAAGCACAGACACGGTCTGCGGACGAACCCATGACCACATTCGTGACATGCCTAGACTGCGGAAATCGTTGGAAATGCTAAAGGTTTGGCTTTGTTATACATCATGAGCTTGATTTCTTCCTTTATTTTATTTAAACAATCATCTTTTTCTTTGTTGTTGATGTATTTCACGAACTTATCCTTCAGCACCGGGTCTTGATTGGTCTCGAGCCATTCTTCCAAAAGCATCTCCTTGTCTTCGTATAGCTTATCGAGCTCATCGCGCTTGTTGGCAAGGTTCCAATTCGTCCCGTCGTAAATCATCAAATACTTATCCTTCATGTTGGAGATGTAAATGTTCATGTTCTCAGGTTTCAGTGGATTAAAGTGAATACACTCAATCATATTCTTGACACAAAAGTTGACCTTTTTGATACATTTTTTGTAGTCTTCGTCGGTCAAGTGGGAGACGTCTGTGTCTCGATACGAAAGCAAGGTAATGTTGTTTTGAATATTGGTCGTGTTAAAGGACCCTGTAATTTCAAGTTTTCCCATGAGTTTTTCGATTTGTTTCGCCTGGGTTTGGAGTTGTATCTGAAAGTCTGTCTGTTGCTGCTCCATCTGTGCGTTCAGTAGCCGCACGAGTTCTTTCAAGTCCTCGTCCTTGTTTTTTGTGCAAGAATACTTGATATGTTTCGACACGGATTGTTTATGTTTGTATTTTTGTCCACAATATTTACATTCGTATTCATTTACGTGTGGCTTACTTTTGGCTTCTTCGAGACTTACTTTAGACTTACTTTTTATCAATTTATGCTTCGTCGTTTCTAAATGTTTCATGAAATTTGCTTTTACAAAGGTTGTGTAATTACAACACACGCATTTATTTTCCATATACATAAACGTGTATATTATTTTTTATACTTTTTTACAATATTCTTCACAATGGCTTTATTCGTGGTCACAATCGATTTATACTTTTGTAAAAAAATGACATGTATTTATACATTAGTATAGACTTACCAAAAAGTATAAATCGCGGGAGAGAAAATTCGATTTTGGGGTCGGCCCTTTTTTAAAAACGCCTTTCTTGAAAACGGCCCTCTGAGGGCGATTATTCATCCAGGAGCATCATCGTCATCGCCGAGTAATTATGCAAGTCAATCATTGTATCTCTTAAAGATTCATCATCTACTAAATTAATACCATTTTTTGTGATGGAGAGGGCACGCTGTATCTTGTCTTGGATGCGCATCAAGACCCCGATGGCACCAAACTTGGCAAAGGCATCGCCATAATCCGCATTCTTTTTGATAAAAAGAGCGAGTCCTTCTGCTTGAACCTTTTTCATTTGTTCTACGCGGTCCATTGTATAGTTAGGAGAAAATGATTTATATCTATTTTGCTTGATACATTTGACAAAGTTCATTCATAGAGGGATTCCTTTTTTGTCTCTTGCACCGAACCCGCATCGCTCTTGTAGCACACTTCTCTGAACAAAAGGTATATTCTTTGTAATGAATCATTCGAGTATAAGGAACATCTACATCCTTGATACAATCATAACAATACGATTTTAGATATTGACGAAACCCATATTCAAGACGAACCTCTTGTAAGAGCGCGACCCTACGCGCGTGAGCCATGTGAGACATATCTATGCTTCGGTAAACGGGAATCAAAGCAATCAATTTTAACAGGAAAATACGCACTCATACAAGTAGAACAATAAGGATAAAAACGATATTCTCTAAACCATAAGATGGGATGTTCTATATAATTCAAACAATCACAACAAATATGTAGCCCGCCTTCCTTGAATTCGAGATGTTCAAACAATTCTATATGCAATCGTATTTTTCTACCTGCAGTCATCGGGTCCATCTCATTTTATCATTATATCTTTCTATTTCCATTTAAAAAGCATTAGGCAAATCATAAAAATCAGAATTCCCATAAAACCAATACGAAAATACTTTTTGGGGTAGTCCAACCTTTTCGCCATTGTCGGTGCCACGCGCGCTTTGAATGTTGTCGCTCTGCGTTAAATTGGAGACATAGGGGAACATACAGGATACATTCTTTTGAAACTGTAACAACTCTTTGGGTATGGTATTGTCCTTTTTCAGAACTTTGTTAAAGTCTTGATAATAAGATAATGTCGGAATGTCTTCTCGATGAGTCACCTTCATTTGAATCCGTAAATGGTCGTCTTTGGATTGTATGGTCCCTACGTGTATAAGGTTCGCATTAAACAGAATCGCATCCCCTTTCTTACATAAAAGTGTTTCTACTTTGTTGGTAGGATTGACATTAAAGCTATTGACATCCTTGTGACTGGTAGGGATAACCCCCAAACATTTTTCCATGTCTTCTAAATAAAGAAGCAACGTATAAGAGGGATACCTTTGCCCTTTGTTAAAAAAATCACCATTGTTGTCTCGATGACAGGTATGCACACTTGATTTTTGAATAATCCATATATAGTCTTGAAATTGATACGCTTCGCCCAAGGTCTCTTTCAACAATCCAATCAGTCGTTTGTCCTGAAGGAGGTATTCTTTGGCTTCCTTGTAATTCCCCTCCACACATGCTCGAGACAAGTGTTCTATTTGTTTGGAAGAAAGCACCTGGGGGAATAGACATACACCGTCTTTTTCCAAGTCATATTGTCTTTTTTCAACCACGTCGGTAAAAAAAAGACAATAGAACACAATATACAAGAGGATGAAACCAAAAAGTAAGGTGAGGATCCCTATCCATGTAGACCCTTTCATATAAGGGAGAGAAAGATATCTTTTCCTACAAAACAAAATATCGGCTAGCACTGGCCCGATGCCTGTCCGGCTAGCTGATCCGCATAAGCATTTCCAATCGAATGTGGGTCTTTCTTCCCGGTATGGGCTTTTACATGTAGGAAACGGACATTCAGTTTGTCTCGGTATAGACCGTAGGCACGTTGGACCAATTCTCGATTGGGTATGTCGGGCCATCCTTGACTCTCGCATTTTTTTCCGTAAGAAGAGGCACATCGAATCGCATATTCCGAATCACTGACTATCGTAATCGCAATTCCTTTCTGAATGTCATCTTCCAGGATAGCGTAAGCCTCGATAAGGGCAGTCAATTCGGCAGTATTGTTAGACTGTTTCCCTTTTATACACTTGGACACATTACGTGGGTCCTCTACACCAAAGAAGATGCCGATACCTGCGGTAGCATTCCTTTGACCGTTGTGGAGACAAGACCCATCCGTATAGACGTAATAGACCGGTTCATGGTGGTCCTCGGGCAGAATAAAGGCTTCGGCTTCTTCCTTGGTCTCGGTCTTTCGATACAGTGCGTTTTTAAACCCTTTCACGGATTGTTGACATTCGGCCCATGTATCAAAGATACCGACCATTCGTCCTTTCGCAACAGCATAATAGACCATACTATATCGAACGATTCTATTATAGTGAATTCCATTTTTAAAATTGAGGTGAAAATAATATCCCTGGATAAGACAAAGATGTCGACTCAGGATTGGACCACGATTGTGCTCAACAAGCCGGTGAAGCTTCCCGAAGTGACCAAACCCAAACCCAAGGAAGATGTTCCTTTGATGGAAGTCACGGTAGAGCTGAAGGTCGCGATGCAACAGGCTCGCGTGGCCAAAGGTTTCAGTCAGAAAGACTTGGCAAACAAGATGTGTGTGCCGACCCAAGTGATTCATTCCTATGAAAATGGAAAGGCCATCCCCAACAATGCCTTTATTGCGAGGATGGAAACCTTTCTAGGCGCAAAGCTGCCTCGCATTAAAAAGAAGGTTATCAAAGATGTTTAGACATTAATACAAGTATTCTAAATCATTCACATTCCAATATTCCGCCGGACGATTGGGAATAGGACGCATCAGAATAAAGGGTAACTTTTTTTCTTGAAGTTCCTTCTCCGCAATCAAGGAAACATCCATGAGTTGTTTGTTTTTCAACTTTACATAAGGTTCAGCACCTTTGTTAAGTTGAGATACGCGTAACCCGATGATTTTAGCCCTCTCGTATTTCGTGAGGATGGGATAGGTTTGGTGCAGCGGGTCCTCAATCACGCCATTTGCGTTTCGAGTAATTTGCGACAGCTTATACATTTCATCAAAGGGTTTATGGATTTCTTCTGGATGAAACCTTGCTAAATAATTACCCCGCATTTCTTCGGTGAACTTTTCTTGATAGACGGAGGGTTCTGCCAGTTCCTCCTCTGGGTCGCCAACAAACTCATCCGCCTGGGCAAAGGTTTCTTCTTCCGAGGACTCCTCGATGTCATCCTCCTCGGAATGAACCTCACTCTGGACCGAGACACTGTCTTCCTCTTCTGACCCGTAGTCACTCATTTGTATAATAGAATATAGAATAATTTTATATTCAATTTTCGAGTTGAAGAAAAAGAAGGGAGCATAAGTATTTTAATCTATACCAATCTATGTCTTAGACGCCAAAAGTTTACGGCGACCACTTGGTCTCGCACACCGTGCACAAATAAAGATACTTCATGTTGACATCATCCACACGCATATAAATGACGTCCTGTTTTTTCTCTTCCGTATAGACCTTACACTGGTCGTTTGGACATTTCATGGTATAGATATGAGGTAGCGTCGGGTCGTGAATGGTATATTCGTTAATCTTATTGGTCTTTTGCGTCGAATTGCCTTCTTCGGTGCGCGACACGCAAAGATTCGTCAGCACTAGATTGTCCTCTTCCATCCCGCAATTTTTGCAGTAATAAATAAGGGCTTCTGAGTCGTCCTCTTTGATTTTCATGTAATACATGTTGTCGCATACCTTACAGAAGTTCATCTTATAAAAGAGGGAGATTAATTATTTATATCAATTTTTACGATATCGTAAACACGACGCGTCTCCTGTTCCAGAGATAGGTAGTTTAGAAAACAACTCTGGTCTTGAAACACGGTAATGTCGACAAAGGTATTCTCTTTCTTCAACACGTCTATGATTTGGTCATAATGTTTGACAAAATAAGAGACAAACATGGGATGATAGGATTGAAACACGGTCGGCACCTGTTCCAGGCGTAGGTATTTCAAAATACATATTTCAATGTTTTTGTATTCCAGAAGTTGATGATAAGGTTTAAAGGAACAATGGGTGCGTGCAATCCCAGGTTCATTTAAAAAGGGTTCTTCGTTTAAGATGAGGATAGAGATGGAGAGTAGGACCGACCGTATCGACTGACACGCACTCCATTTTTCGCCTGACCACGTATTCAGAATCGAGAGACATACTTTTCCCGAGACATAGAGATTCGGATTAAATCGCGTTCGACCGTCTCCGTTGAGAAACGTCACCACGGGGGGCGAAAACGGATAATTGGTTGGAAAAACAAATTCAAAAAGATAAAACCCGTGGGCATAAGGCGTTCCTTCTCTACCAATGATGATAGCATGCCCTTTCAAGGCGTTGGTTTCATCCGGAATGTAAAAAAAAGAAGGGTCAGGGTCAGATTGTATTTCCTTTATATCTAACATGATACGTTTCATGCATCTTTCCATTGAATGTATCTAAAGAAGTGTCTTTAATTCTAAAATCGAATCTTACACTTTAAAATTGAGATAAAAATAATACACCAAGGTATAAACAAAGATGGCTTGCCCAGTTGAAACCTTTCTCAAAAAACACCCGGCCGAAGATGGACACACGCATACCAAGATTGGCGACAGAAATCTGGGTATCTATGGTGGTTCTTATCATATTCAGCAAGATAGTATTCAGACGTTCTATGATTTGTATAAAAAACATATCTTGATAGGAGGGCGAGAGGGATACTACACCGAGAAACAGATGGAGGAAGGTCCGATTCTCATCGACATTGATTTTAGATATTCTGTGGAGATTGAAGATAGACAACACAAGAAAGAACATGTGGTTGACTTGGTTCAATGTATCATGGATACGATTTCCACCATCAAGCAAATGAACGAAAAGACCATTGAATGCTACGTCATGGAACGAGAAAATGTTCACATGGAAGAGGACAAGACCAAGGATGGTATTCACATTATTGTGAACTTGAAAATGGATTATACATGCAAACTTATCATGAGAGAAGCGATTATAAAAAACGTCCCTGCCTCGTGGAATGAGCTTCCGTTGACCAATACCTGGGAGGATGTCTTTGACGACTCGGTGATTCGCGGACATTCGAATTGGCAACTCTATGGGTCACGTAAGCCTGGACGCGAGCCTTATCGGTTGAAGCAGATTTATGTTTGTCACAACGATGGTTCCTGGAACATCAAGGAGAAACTCGTGACCAACGAATGGATTATTCAGAATTTCGAAAATCTCACAGCACGTAATCTGAATCTGGTTCAGGCAGCTCTCTGTCCGGACATGCAACAGAAATACGACGAGATTGCAAAGACGAGACAAAAGAAGACATCCAAGTCCAGCGTCAAGCTACTGGAACATTCGGTCTTTCGAAACAAGTTGAGTTACGAGATTAACAACGCGGAGGAGTTGGATGAATACATCGAGGGGTTTATGGACACCATCACCAGTCTCGATTACAAGATTAAAGAAGCTTATAAATACGTCATGACCTTACCCGCCGAATATTGGGGAGAGAACAGTTACGCGAAATGGATACGAGTGGGATGGGCGCTGAGACAAACGGACACGCGACTCTTTCCGGTATGGGTCAAGTTCAGTGCGCAGTCGCCTACATTCGACTACTCTAGTATTCCTTCTCTACATGACCAATGGTGTGGATTCAATCGTTCCAACGAAGGTCTCACCCTACGTTCCATCTTGTATTGGAGTAAGATATCCAATCCTACACAGTATTACGAAATTCGAAAGCAGACCATCAGTCACTTTATTGAACATTCCGCGACCACCAACTCTGAATATGACCTGGCCACGGTGCTCTATCACATGTTCAAGGACGTCTTTATCTGTGTGAGCATCCACAATAAGAAATGGTATGAGTTCATTGACAATCGATGGAAAGCCATTGATGACGGTCACAGTTTGCGCGCCAAGATTTCAACCGAGATGTATGAGTGCTTTAAGGAATTTAAAATGAATGGACCGGCGCCGTCTGCGTCCTTGGATACGACCAAGAAACCGAGTAGCGTGGCCAAGACGGCCGAGATGCTCAAAGTGACTGCGAAAAAGCAGAATATCATGAAAGAAGCGATGGAAATCTTTTATGATAAGGACTTTTATGCAAAGCTGAATACCAATGAATATTTACTGGGTTGTAACAATTGCGTTATTGATTTTAAGAACAAGGAACATCGCGTCGGCCGACATGACGACTACATTAGCATGAGCACAGGAATTGCGTATAAACCGATTGCGGAATACCGCAAGAGCTGTCCCGAGGTGATTAAGGAAATCGAAACCTTTATGGAACAACTCTTTCCGAATGCGAACCGTCGCCGTTACATGTGGGAGCATTTGGCCTCTACCCTCATGGGCAACAATCTCAACCAGTCCTTTAACGTCTACATTGGAAAAGGGAAGAATGGTAAATCAAAGCTGGTGGAATTGATGACTCGTGTGTTGGGAGAATACAAATCGACGGTGCCCATCTCGATGATTACCCAAAAGAGAAACGGTATTGGAGGGACCTCTTCCGAGGTGTGTCAACTTGTCGGCACGCGGTATGCCGTGATGCAGGAGCCTTCAAAAGGAGATGTCATCAACGAAGGGATTATGAAGGAGATTACAGGTGGAGACCCGATCCAGTGTCGCGCGCTTTTCCAAGAGAGCATGGTCTTTAAACCACAGTTCAAGCTAGCCGTTTGCACAAACACCTTGTTTGATATCAAAAGTAACGACGACGGAACATGGCGTCGTATTCGAGTGGTGGATTTTGAGTCCAAGTTTACGACCAATCCCTACAAGGACCCCGAGTTTCCGATTGAGGCTTATCCCTATCAGTATGAGCTCGATACTCAGATTGATGAGAAGTTTGACATCTGGGCACCTGTCCTCTTGAGTATGCTGGTGGAAATCACTTACGAGAAGCAGGGACATGTCACAGAATGTAAGGAGGTGTCTGCCTCGAGCGACAAATACAGACAGAGCCAGGACGTGACGATGGAGTTCATCTCCGCGTGTATTCGGATTCACGAATTGCCTCAGCCGATGAAACTGAAGATTACCATCATCCAGGACGCCTTTCGGAACTGGTATAGCGAGAATGGTGGCACTGGCAATCAAGCGGGTCTTATCAAAGAGCTCAAGGAAACGTTGACCAAGAAGTTTGGAAACTATCCCAAAGATGGATGGGCACGTATCTCTCTGGTCGAATAAGCATAAGTATTTTAATGTTAATGTTAATTTTACATGTCATACGCATCCATCGTGGTGGTCTTTGACTCCAGGAATGCGTTCTTGGGTCCATGCAAGACCTCGGGTTTTGTCCACGAAGTCACGGCATTGTATATCCATGAAAACACAAATGGATACAGGACAGGTAATAAAAAGAGAACCACGTAGCTCAGGAACCGTTCTTGTAGCATGAGATTACCGCTGGTGCCCAACAACAAAAGAAGCACTCCAAACGCGATATAATACGTGGCGGTCACGTATTGGTTCAACGTGGACAAGGTTTCTTGTTCTGCCGAACGATATTCGATTTTACGATACGTGGTTTTCGGGTCTGTCCCGGACAACCACAAGGATAAATTTTTATTTAGGTCAGAAATAATCGTCATGGTATCGACTCCTGTTGTCTCTGTATTTGTATTTGTATTGGTTCTGGAACCGGACCCGGAGCCTACCGTTGGACATTCCTCCGATATAATTTTTTCGCTGAAATGTTTCTCTCGCTGGGCCAAGAGTGCGTTATAGGCTTTGATGTTGTATTTTTTGATAAAGTAATTACGCTCGTCTTCTAACACTTGTTCTGTAAATGAATTTACATACTCCACATTGTTTTGATAATAACGAAACAACGTAAGTGTATCATCCGTCAAAGCGCGCCGGTCAATACGATTAAAGTCAATGGAGGACTCGAGATTCAAATTATACCTTTTACATTCTTTGGGCAATATCATGGTCGAGTCTTGTATCAATCGGTCTCGGTTGTAACTGTCCTTGTTGGTCCCGGCATTGTACATGGACGTAAGGAGAGTGTAAATAGGGTCCAGTTCATCTGACATATGATATATTCAGATATTTTAACCCTACAAGAATAAGAATGTTCCTCATTCGCAATACTTAACATTGTTCTGACCGAGCACCAGATGATTCGGGTCTGCCTCGCGCGGTTTGGTATAAAAGAAGTTGAAATCGTATTGTTCAAAGTCACGACTGTCTCGCAAATAGACATCCCATAGGTCATAAAATAAAGCAACAAAGCCGATGGCAAACAAGACTCCCATGAAGACAGGTCTTACGCTATCCGGCAGAAGGGTGCCTAGAATAGCGATACAAAAGAAGGCGACTATCTTCTGTAGAATCACAATTTGTCTCTCGTAACGTTTTTGGTAATATCGATTGATTTGGTTGTGGCGTCTGTATTCTCGTTTCTCTTTTTCAGACAATTCCGATAAATTCAATACGTCGTCGAGGTCATTTAATCTTTGAGAGACTTTAATGTCCTGCATGGTGTTTTTAAAATCTTTCACAATGTTTCCATAAATGTCATCTGTATTTGGATTGTTGACCTTGACCTTGTTCAATTCTTCAATAAATCGATTCATGTCTTGAATATAAGACGGGTCGCCCATTATATAAGGATTCTATAAAGAATTACCCTAGAAAGCAATACCTGAGAAATAGTTATCGATGAAAAATTTATTGACCGCTTGCGAACCAATACGTTCAATACATCCTGGTTCAGGTGTTCGTCCGTCCTCTTTTATATTTGGATAACTGGAAGCCTTTCCATAATGCGTAAAATCATATTCATCAAAGTTCACCGTGTCGCGTATCCACAAGTCCCACGCATAATAAAGCTGGTATACAAACAATAGGGCAATCAAGGTGCCCACGATGGCTCCATAGGCTGTATCGTCAAAATAAGGCGTTCGCAACGTGGAAAGAAAAAGAATGATGACACAAACCACATTAAAGACCATGAGCATTCGGGTCTGGGCTCGTAATTCTTTGTAAACATAAGTATTTTCAAATATCTTCTGTCGAAGCTCATTTTGATTGTCGACGCCTACCTGACTCTTGACCCATTCATGATAGATATCGGTCTTTTCCTTGATGTGTTCATTTTTACCTTGGGTCAGTCTCAAAAACTTCTCTTGAGTTTCTTTTAGCTTTGGGTCGACCTCTTTTTTTAATCGTTCATATTCGATTTCCATGTGTACTCTATCTATATTTATTCTTATTGTTTCCGGTTAAAAATCACATGTAAAGTGCCAATAAGCAATACAGAAGAGGCAAACCCAGTGACCCAAAATATGTTTTGTTCTCGGTTTCGTATAGACACCGTCTCCTCATAGATGGTTTCATACGAGTGACGCTTGTCTATCTTGTCCTTTCCTGGTAAGTTATTGAGAATATTGTAAATGTCAGTCACTTGCGTCTTGATTTGTTCCTTGTCTGAATTATAGGCAGAGATAGAGGACATTTACAATAAGATTATATTTTAAAGACCGACTCTTTCAAGTCTTTCGAAAGTAAATACACGGTGATAAAAAAGACAAGAAGGACAATCGACATAGTAAAAGAATCCTGTGACGTCGGGTAAGAAGAATAGATAACAAATATCACAAACGAACCAAGCGCCAGGAAGGACCATCCATAAAAGATTAGGTATTGCTGGTCTGCATCGTTAGGAAGTATACCCCTTGGGTCCTTACGTTCTATGATGGACCCTGAAATGGAAGACCCTACGCTAAACAAGAAACGACAATCCTCGTCACATTGGATTTGCTGATAGGGTATAAATCGATTGGCCTCTCTCTGTCGTTCGTCTGCTTTTAACCGTAAAGCCTCTTCGTTTGCTTTGGCTAATTGCTCTTGTATAAATACACGCATTCCATTCGAGATGCCTACCGAAGGCAGAGGACCACTTCCATTTTCCTTCTCCTTCTCCTCGTAAAGACGTTCACAGAACTCATTCAGCTTCATTAGATTAAAAGGGTATTCTTTTTTTATCTAGTCTGGGCTATAGGAACGGACTCTTTGAGTTGATTTATTTTTTCATTTGCTTTGACGACCGTTTCCTTGGTCGTTTCATAGGCATCTGTGACCTCTTTCTTTCCGACCCATAGATAATAGGCCACTCCTAAAATGATAAAAAGAATCACTTTGCAAAAGAGATAGATGTAATCGTAGATGAAAAGATGCTGGGTATTTCGGTTCATTTCTTCGGCCGTATCCTGGTCGTCCAACTTCTTTTTATAGGTATCCATTAACTTGGTAATCTGTTCAGAGGTAGTGCCTGACATGTTATATACTAGAATGAGAAATGAAAAGAATGATTATATCCTAGAATAGATTACCCATTACACAAGGTTATGCTTACACATAACCTAGATTACACAAGGATACATGCGTATCCTAGGTTACACACATACCCTATAATACAAATTCTCAAACGAAATTTTATCGTATCGTTGAATTTTGCACACTTCACCGGGTCGTAGCAACAACACCTTGGCCACTGGTTCGAAACGACTGATTTGTGGCATTTGCGAGTCGTCATGAACATGAAAGGTCTCGTAGAGCTTCTCCTTTTCTTCCATGGTGAGTTTGACGTGTTTCGGAACCAACTTATGTTTCAGTAGATTAAACTGTAACTGTTTGAGATGAAATACCACCACAAAATACTTATCCAGCTCCCAAGCATTCTTCAAGAGTCGATGCACGCTTTCCTCTGTATAGTCGTTGGTAATCATGACCAAGGTATCCGTGGGTTTGAGCACAGCCTCGTCCACAAAGACTTGTTGAAGAATGGAATTGACTTGAATTTTCTTGGATTCTGTTAAATATTTCACCAAACAGGTCTCCTCTTTTCGTGTGACCGTCATGTCGAGTTGCTGGTGTTTGTTCATACTGTCTAGCTCTTCCATGCTAAAATGCTCGTAGGCCGAACAATCGTATCCGTTTTCATTCAGATAATAAATCAGCTGGTTGCGTGATTTATAGAGCTGACTCAGGAAATGAATGTTGGTGTCCATTATACAAAACAAATATAATTTAGTTCTTAATCAATTTTTAGGTTCATTCTTTAGATTCGGGTCCCTTCAATACAATCTTTTTGACCTCTCCCTCTGGCTCGGTACTTGATTCTTCCTTTGTTTCGTTCACACTTGTTTCGTTCACACTTGACTCGCTTACGCTTGGACCAGGCGATTCGGTCTCTACAATCGGATTGTATTCTTCGAGTTCCTCTAGTTCAGGCTCTATCTTCAACACAGGCGGGGTCACAGGTGCTGGTTCTGGTTCTACCACAGGCATCTTCAATAATTCGCGATAGTCTTCCGGTGTAATTCGCTTTTGTTCCAGTTCTTGTCTAGCGCGAAGGATGGTTTCGCGGGATTGTTTCTCGGCCAGGGGAGTGTAGGTCCCCGATTGTTTCAGGGACTGAATGTCTCTTGAAAGGGCTTCTTTCTCTTCCAGGGTCATTTGTTCAAAGACCACGCTCTTTTTCACGTATTCCTCAAATTTACCCAAGGTTTTCTTTCCATACGTGGTGAGATTTTCAATGTTGTCCGAGGTAATCAGTCGCATCTGCACGTTCATCGCCGTGAGTTCGTGAATGAGCAACTTTAAGCAATAGGGCACATCGACCTTGCTAAACTCCTTTCCATATTTGGTGATGAGCGACGGGGTAAACGTGTCGGACTCGGTTTTCTCAAACGTCAACGGTCCGTCAATCATGGGGCTGTAGAATTGCTGTGTATCACGGTGGTAAATCGCAATCGACCCAGACTGATTACAGATGGCCATTTGGTAGGCATCTCCTCGTTTCATCATAGAGTCGCACATAAACGCACTCATCCCATGGGATAAAATACAGTCACGTTCCATGTCTCCGATTTTGAGACCTCCGTCGTTACTCCGTCCATGATTGGTTTGTCGGGTCAAGGCGACACGTGGTCCACCCGCGCGGTAGTTGATTTTGTCTTGAACCATGTGCTTGAGACGCAAATAGTAAGTCGGTCCAATAAAAATCTGGCTTTCAATTTGTTCTCCTGTCATGCCATTATACAAGAGGTCATTCCCCGAGGAATGATACCCGTATTCTTGAAGAAGACCTCCCACGATTCCATGTTTGGGTCCCTTGTTGACAAACGCCGTGCAGTCAACCGAAATCCCTTTGTCTACCGCCATTTTTGAAAAGAAGCATTCAATTAGTTGATTGATCGTCATTCGGCTCGGCATACAGTGTGGGTTGATGATGAGGTCCGGTCGTATCCCATCCTTGGTAAAAGGCATATTTTCTTCAGGAATAAGAGTCCCAATGGTTCCTTTTTGTCCACATCGACTGGAGAATTTGTCTCCGATTTCTGGAACTCGTTCTTCGCGAACCCGGATTTTGGCAATACGCTTGCCTTCCTCGTTCTCCGTCAGATAGACGCGGTCCACAATACCGGTATGGCCTTTGCTCGAAAAGACGCTGGCGTCCGCAATCTTGTCTGGACTCTCTTTCTGGAATTGAATACGTCCAATCATCACCATTTTATCGGTGAGTATGGTGCCAACCTTGATGAGCCCGTGTTCATCGAGCTCGTTGTAATTGTAGCCGGGTTTCAGGTTGGTGGTTGCATATTTGGTCACATTGGCGATGCGTTTCTCGCTGTTCCCGGCTAAAGATCCCGTCTCTTCGTAGGTCTCATACATGGTATAGTAGGTGGTATGAAAAAGACCTCGTTTGACAGCCGACTCGTTAATAAGGATAGAGTCTTCGACGTTGTATCCAGTGTGGGCCATGATGGCCACAATCGCATTCTCTCCATAGGGAAGCGCTTCATTGTTTAGATATCGAGTATATCTTGATTTGACAATCGGTTTCTGTCCATAATCGAGAAGGATACCCATGTTGTCGATGCGGTTCAGGTAATTCGAATGATACAAGGAGACGGATTGTCGCCCTTGAATGCAGCCGTAATCATTACGAGGCAAGGCACTGTTCTCTGGAAAGACAATCTGATTGCCCATGATACCAAATAGACACGACGGATGGATTTCTGCGTGAGTATAGTCGTGCTGAGAAGGCACGTGAACGGTAGACGTCACAAAGAGGGTCTCCATCTCTGAATTGTCCAGATACTCCAAGACCGTTTGCGACTTGGCCGTAGGGGTCTCCGAGAGGTCGTTTTTGTTTAAAAACACCGCCTTTTGTGTATTGATGACTCCGCGAACACAATCCGACCAAGTTTTACAATCTCGACCCTTGTAACTAATCACCTTCTCTTCCTTGTCCTTACTTTTTACCTTTTCAAAATAGAACAACGGGCGAACCACTCGCCCCTCGTCGCTAAACAAAAAGATGGACTTGTATTTCATGTCAAACGAAATGCTAATCATGGGATGGACTAAACCAAGACGACGTGCTGTGATAAACACCTCTTTGAACAGTAAAGGGTCTTTTACGATACCAATCCAAGACCCATTGATGAATAACTTGGTATGTAAAGTCATCTCTCGATAATCGATTTCTTCCAAAAAGTGAATACGGAGTTCTTCTTGAGTCATGTTCTTCTGTATCCACTGAAACAGGTCCTCGTTGCTAATCATGGGACTAAACGCACACAATACGGACATTTGTTTATCGATACCCACGCTCCCTCCGACGTCCAGAGGGTCAAAGAGACCATATTGCGAGCCATGTAGCAAGTGAGGACCTACCAATTTGTTGGACTCGTCAATGTCCAGGTCGACGCGCCTCAAATGACTCATAAACGAATTATACGTGAGACGGTTGAGGGCTTGAATGACGCCCACTCGTTTGGTATGTCCATGCGCGCCCCAGTTGCCCTTAAACCCTTTCCGGAATCCTTCCTCAATCGTGCGCGGGGTAAAGAGTTCATCCGAAAAGAGATTCAAAAACTTGTAGTTCTGGTCAGGCGGCTGTTCTTCGTCGTCGTAGGTAGAATTATGATAGTAGAGTTCCTTGTCAATCGTTTTGTAGACTTCGTTATACATTTCCGTCGCATATTCAATAAAGAGGTCTTTCATGAGCTGACCGGTTGACTGAACACGCTTGTATTTGTAATTGTCTCGGTCGGTAGGTTTTTCTTCTTGACGAATCAGCTTTAACAATTCAAAGACCATGTAGCCAATATAACACGCTTTGGCTTTAAAGTTCATCTCTCCAATATGAGGCAAGAGTTGATGGACGAGGCATCGATAGGCCGCATGAACGGTATGCAACTTGGTAAAGGACCCAATGAATTCAAGTGCCGTTTTTTGATGAAACACCAGGTTCCCGTCGTGTACGGAAGGACGTAGAAGCTCCAGGTAATCTTCGTTTCGGTCCAAGTCATGTAGGATGGTCTGACAAATTTCCTTGTCGCTGGTTATACCCAACGCACGCATCACGATAAAGAGAGGAATGGGCTCGCGCACGTCTGGAATAAAGACGACAAATTGTTCATTCGAATACTTACCCCCTTTCTGCACGCGACGAATCGCAAGCGTGCGCCGGGGCTTGGAGATATCCTCGGATACCGAGCGAACCTCTACCGAAAAGTCGTGTTTTCCATCTTTGACGACTCGCGTATAAATCAGGTTATTTCCGAAACTCTCTTGCGGGATGAGGACCTTTTCTTTTCCGTCGACAATAAAGTAACCTCCATAGTCGTATTTGCATTCTCCCATTTGGAAACGCGTCTCTACGGGCAACCCTTTCAATATACACAGTTTGGACTGAATCATGATGGGGAACATGCCCAGAAAATAATGGGTCTTGTTTAAAGGCAGGGTCCGGGTGATGAGCTCCCCATTCACTTCAAGTTCAATGTCCACGTCGTAGTGGATAGAGATACCATAGGTCATGTTTCGCAGACGCGCTTCATTGGGGAACATGTAATGCTGATTGGACCCATCGTAAATCATGGGTTTTCCATAATAGATTTTGTCCGCCTTTTTCCCGCCTAGAAACAACCTCGCACTGTATTTGTATTGTTTGGTTTTCTCATCCATGATACCATAATAGCGGATGGGATTCTTGTCTTTGAAAATCTTCGGAATGCTTACATCATAAAATGTATCACAGGATGTGATATGATGGTCCACGAGGGAGTTTTCTTTAAAGTATTTGTCCACAAAAGAAAACTGGAAATCTTCATCATTTCGGTTCATCTTTTATATGATAGATGATTATTTTATATGTTTTAATTCGTTATAGCATTACACTAATTGGTATTTGTGTAATGCTATGGAGTGTTTAGTTATTTAGACTTTAGGGATTTAATTATTACGCTAGTTGTTTAGTTATTACGAATCATAATCGTGGCCAAAAAGATAAACGTAATGAGGAAAGGCAGAAGGAATACGAACCAAGACAATGAACCGTATCCATTCTTGCACATCAGGTCCAGGATAAAGGTCCAGAACAAGATGTAAATACCGTTCAGGACAAAGACAACGGTATTGTTGCCTACATCACAGCTGTAATCCCCGATGCACAGCTGGTCCGGACTATCCAAGTTGGACAATCCGACTAAAACCATCCCGATAATGGAGAGAAAAAAATAGAGAGTCGCCGGCGTGCACATGTTTGCGAGGTCAAATCCTTCCTGAGTCTGGGAGCGTAGTTTAGCCATATAATTAGGAACAATATTTTAATCTAGGAGTAATGGTTTAATTAAAGGGAATTGTTGGGTCATGAAAGGGGACGAGGAGGTCTGGCCCGCGATAGTCGGGATGGGGACGCTAAACTGGTTCAACGCACTCTGAGACAAATAGCCTAAATTGGAGAAGACATTTCCCCATTCACTCATGGGCGCGGACCCGCCTTTCATCTTCTTCGACTTCATGTGCTTGATTCTACGTTTACGGCTTTTTGGAACACGCTTTCGGGTCTTTAGGCGAACTCGCATACATTGAGAATATATTTTATCCGACCACTCTATAATGGAACGAGGCCTTATGATGTTGTTGCACGCTCTGATGATTGGTATTATCTTGTATCTTGTGATGGTGTTTGGTCTAGGCCAGGCACAGGAAGTGGCCGAAGACCGCAGCGTATTGTTGGGCGCACTCGTCCTTGTCTACATGATCCTCTTTGGCCATGGACTCCCCGACACGGTGAATAAAAACATCTTTTAATCTTTATTCCATAGTATTATATATCCTCATACCCTGAGTGATGCGTGTTTCTTATCGCACTCGGCCAATTTATCTTTATGATGTTCAAGTGTATTCGGACGAACAATCAGCACAAACCTCAACGTCGTCTTGTCCTTTGTATCGACGTAGCAGGGTAAATAGGTTCGCCAGGTGATAACGCCTTTGTTTGTTCCATAGCACCCGGGCACTTTCTCTATGGCTTCACGCAATGAAACTACGCATGCGGCCTTGTTCAGAGAGGTTTCTTTGTATCCTTCATGATTATCTACCGTAGCTCGATACTCGTATCCAAGAATATTACACACAGATTTTATCGTATTTTCATCACTGTAGATACGATAGGTTTGGATATCCACCGATGAAGGCAAGTCAGCCGCTTCCAAATTGGCAATATGTTTCGGATGAAGCATCGTTGGAACACTTGAGACCTTTCCCTTTTTCTTCTTGAACCCTGTCGTCTGGTAAGAGTTACGTCCAAAGGGGTCCAGATAACTCTGTTCGTATTCCTCGATGGATTGGATAGAGGTTCGATGTGGTCCTGTCCTGTGTCCTGCATCTAAAACTTCACGCCAATATCCCGTCATTCGTCCAGTGAGTCCTTGGATTTGGACATTGTTATCCACCTTTTTCGTATAGAGTTCATGGGTTGCCCCGATACGAAGTTTCCACCGATTTGGTATGAGGTTGGCACGACGAAAGAATCCCTTGATGCCTAACACAATATGCCTTTTCAAGGGAGTATTAAAGTATTCGTCGATATCCTCGGGCGAAAGCCTGTCTGTAGAGGTGTGATTGCGAAAGTCAACGTCTAGCCGAATACATGCGTTTTGAACGGTTTCCACGGTTTTCCTGTTCAGTCTCACCAGATGAACGCGATAGTCCGTTGCATAAGGAAGAATATCTTCTCGTATCCATCGTTCAGCATGTTCCTTTGTGGAAAGAGAATAGAACTCTTGAACCATTCCACGTGTAAGGAAATCTTGATGTCCGATGTAAGAAGACGGGATGGTCATCTTGTAAAGGGTATGTATGGGTCCCCACTGATACAGGTCATATAGCTCGCGAATCATGGTTGCACTGATAAAGACGAAACGGTTGTTGTTTTCTTTCATGTGTTTCACATCCAGAATACCCGCATCCTTGAGTGTCATATGAAGAACTTGAAACTCCTTATTTCCCGTGTCCACCTCGTCAAAGAAGAAGAGGCCGTTACGCATGTCTTTCATGTCTGACTTGGATAGTTTTCCGTGATGAAATATTTTATCTTGAAAGCAGCTAGGTGCTTTGTCAATCATGTCTTTTTCCCATCCGGCATTGCTCATTCCCGTCAATATCCGTACATGGGCAGGATTGACCACAAAAGCATCGTCGTTATGGGTCGTCATCAGTTTGGCAATTTCAATCATCAGACCGTCCGCTCCGACCTTGGTCTTCTTCTGAATGCTGATGACACGCACTTGTTCGCTATAAAACAGGTTCACGATTTTGAATGCGTCTTCTCGTTGGTTCGGGAAGACGTATTCCGATGTGGCTTTATCGTCTCCTTCCAGGAAAAGACGAAAATTTGTCGATTTTGCACATTCATACGATTGGTTCACCTCCTCACGGCGGGCAGTCATGAGTTGTAAAGCGGACATTTTCTATCTTTCCATAGGCGAGTTCCTAGGAGGTCAATTTTAATCAAACATCAGAGCCACAGGAATAAAAAAAGACGCATACAGATGTATCGACATGTGAAAGAAAATCCATTGATTTGGAAATACATAATAGGCTTTATAAAACAAAATAATACACAGCAATACACTCAATGCTAGATGTTGTTGAAAATCGGAACCATATTGAAGCATGTAATACATCACGTAGACAATACAGAGATAGACCCACGCAATGTCTATCGTCTGCCGTATGCCTCGATCTACATAGTCTCTCCAATGATTCAGAGAGGTCATACACAAGACCCCCATCAAAAAACAAAAATCATCTTCTTCCATTTGATACAGCATAAGAGAACTCAATCCCATGAAACAACTCGATAGACAAAGCCATTGGCACATAGAATAAGGTTGTATTTTTATTCTTAGAGGGTGACGTGATAAAATTGAAGACATCAAAAATTCGAAAGGAAACACAACATGTTCACCCAGAAACAACCAAACCATTCCATGCAACGAAAACGCCGCCGCTTGTCTGAGGTGGCTTATCCCGGATTCAAAAAAATCCGAATTATCAAAAGGGTTACCAGACGGGACCCGACGGAATGGTTTCTCTTTCTGACTACCATGATAGTGGTGGTGGCTTCCATTATCGGAATCGTGTATATTCTTGTGATGTTTTAACCTATATATTTTTATGAAGTAACTCCATAAAAATAAATACAACCCATACAACCGCATAAAAATAAATACAACCATACGACCGAATAAAAATAAATACAAATCCTTAGTTATCCTTTCGTTTTTGTTAACTTTTTCCTAAAAAGTTAGAAGATATTCACATGCGTCAGGAAGTGCCGCCTGCAGCACATGTCTGGCATTTTTAATTCGTCCAGGAGTTCACCTTCGACCGTCTTGTGGATAGACGTCTCGTCTAAGTATTGGATATCCTCTTGATTCGGAGTATCCTTCAATTGTCCTTTACGCTTGATGATTTCCTGAACATAGTAATTGTATTTGTCTCCAATCACCTTTCCACACGTGAAACATTTCACTGGAATCAACATTCTTATAGAAAGAGGTTATTTTTTATTTCCTTCAATTTTTACACAGAGGTTTTGTCTGCGCATACTGTATATGCAAAACACAAATCGGAACAAGAACAAGAATGGAAAGAAGACCTTGAAAAAGGTAATGACCAACTATCTATTAAAAAGGGGGGATATATGCTGTGAGAAGGATATGGACCGTAAATTAATTATCCAAGATATTCTTGCGACCTATCAAGAAATCGCCGATTTCTTGTTCGAAAAGGAACTGTATTTAGGCTATGTCCAAAACGATTTATTGGTGTTTATTGGTTATCGAGTGGATTTGGAGAAAGGAAACCAGGAAGGAGTAAGAATATGGGACGGTCTGGCACGTATGACGGAAACCAACAAGAATCCAGATAAACAAAAACTTGTGAAAATATTACACAACGTCCCTCTTTATTATTTATTGGCCTTCTTAGGCTATGCCACCTACAAAAACAGGCGAAATCAGGCTATTTCTGCCTTAAATCAAAAATAAAAGGTTAATCTATATGCCAAAACGGATAAACTGCATCCATACAAAGAAGAGTTATCGGTGCCGTCCCACCTTGGAGGAAGTTTGGAAGAAAGAGTTCAATGGAAAGATTCGTCATAGCCCGAATCGTATCCATTTTCGATTGTTTAAAAAGGAGGCAACGCTTATCTATAACGATGAGAACATGGTCTTTTTTCTACAATTGCCAGGTCGCGAAGCGACCGTGATATCTCTTATAGGAAAAAATGGATATCGTTTTCTCAAAGAAATCCATGAGAAGTTAAATAGATAACCATATTTATTCTACTATACACTATAGTAATGAAGAGTCCTTTCTTACAAAAACTTTCGCATTACGGAGACATGTTGGCGATTCCTTTTTTCATCTGGTTGTCTATTTATTTTAGCATGATTGAAGAGAAGACCATCACCGAATATATTCTGTTACTGTTTTCGATCGGAGGTGCCGTATTGGATATCCTGTTTACCTATATTTATCTATCGAAGTAAACGGTCAACACCCCTTGTAACAAAGCGAATATGCACATGACTAACGCAATTTTGATAAAATCTTGTGTGCTGGGTAGTTCAAACTTGGTTTCTTTGTTACTAAATCTACCAATGTTATAGTGTATCATGTTCTCAAACAGATTGACAAAAAGATACACGAGAAATGAAATGACAATGATATGGATGCTTGCCCCCGAAGTAATATACATTCATAAAGAGTATATAAAAAGGATTGAAAAATAAGTATTTTAATCCATCATAGGACGTTTTTCGTTTTGCATCACAATGTCGTAAAAGAGGGCACGCATGTCTTTCTCGTTGCCTTCAAACCATTCCTTGCCTGCCACGCGCGGAAACTGTGATTGGAAGGCGTCAATTAGCCTTGCCTCGATTTGAATGTCATTTTCACATTCTAGAATCAGTATCATGCGTGTGCCCGTTCGATAGGCGCGTAGTCGAGACAAATCATTTTTAGAAGAACGCCCAATTTTGTAACGAGTGGTTCCGACCAATTCTGCCGGTTGAATAAAGTAAAGTAACCCCATCTTTTGATTCAAAGGATTCTTGTTTACGAAGAGTCAATTTTATTATTTAAATAAACGATTCCATACCCTTTCAATGAAAGCCGTGGCCGTGTTTACCGGAACGATTGAAGGGACGGTACATTTTACGGAATGCGAACAGGGTATTGAAATAAAAGTCAAACTGAAAGGTTTTGAACCCAATACAAAGCACGGTTTTCACGTCCACGAAGCAGGCGACTTGACAGACCGTTGCATGAGTATGTGTGCTCACTTTAACCCTTACCACACCCAACATGGCGGCCCGTTGTCTCGAGTGCGACATGTCGGGGACTTGGGGAATCTCAGTGCCAACGGAAAAGGAGAGGTCCATATCACTTTCTACGACGACTGTATCCGCTTACGAGGAACCAAATGTAATATCCTGGGTCGGGGCCTGATTCTGCACGAGGACGAAGATGACTTGGGCGAAGGGGACGAAGAAAGTCTACGAACTGGAAACGCGGGAAAACGTATCGCCTGTGCGGTGATTGGATACGCAAAAGAAAATTTTAAAGGTTAAACATACCTACTTCAATTTTAATATTTTATCACTGTATATGAGCACAAACACATCGAATAAAAACAAAAACAAGAACAGGAATACGAGAAAAGGTTTGAAACAGAGAATGTTGGAATATTACAGGAACAAGCCCGTCCCCGACCTATGTTGCGAAAAGGATTACAAGCGCGAAATCCTCATCGGTCAGCTCTTTACCTTGTATGAGGCGATGGAAAAGATGACCCCTCAAATAGGGGATGGTCTTGGATACATGGATAGTTTGTATAACGACCTCTTTTTCTTTTTGAGCCCCGAACGTATCCAAGACGAAGACAAGGACAGTGAACTCATTTCGAAAATATTAACCCGACATATGATTAAAAAAGACAAGAACGGAATAGAACAGGTCAGTAAAAATGGAGTGATTTTTGTATTGACCAACGTGCCGCTCTATTATCTGCTGGCATTTTTAGGACGCGCGTATTCTACTTACAAGCGATTGAAAGACCCCATCTAAGAGATGTAATTAAAGACGAGACAAACCGCGACCCCTGTCACGGTAAGGACCGCGGTTTGCCATAGGATACTTAACCAATCCATACGATTGGTTTCTGATTCAGACAATCTAGACCTTTCGCTTAGTGTAATTTCAGTCATAGAGTCCTTCACTGATGCCTCATTTAATTCCACCACGTTTACTTCCACTACGTTTATGACTTCGTTTTCTTCATCTCTTTCCATGATCAATGGATTCATTATACTAAAGCAATATAAATACACATTCGAATTGTTATTATGAAGATTTTGTTTGTCCTACTAACAACATCCTTTGCGTTCAAACCGAAACTATGTATTCATTGCAAGCACTTCAAAAAGGATATCTTTTCTTCAGATAAATATGGAAAGTGTGCAGTCGCTCCTATCGTGTTAGAGGATGACAATTATGATGTGACGGGCATCGTCCTCCAGGAAAAAAACGACCACCAATTCTGCTCGATTGAGCGCAGATATGGCGAGTGTGGTGTAGAAGGTAAACTGTTTGTTCCAAAATCATAAAACATTTTGTAATATAGTGTAAGTGTATGTATCTAGGGATACTTTTGATTGCGAGCGGTTGTCTCCTGTGGTATATGGAAGAAAAAAACACCCTCTTGAATTGGACCATTGTCTCAAGCATTGGTTTGATTGCGGTCGGCGCTTTCCTTCTGTTAGACTCCATGGAACATTTGTTCAAAAAAACAAGTGGGGTTGAAAAGAAAAAGATTGAACTGTATACATGGCATTGGTTTTATATCATGGGTCTCATCTTCATGGGGACTATCTCCTATACCATTGCGTCTTACTTGCATTTAAAAATGGATGAATGGACTTTTTTGAAAGCTCTCTTGATTGCCATTCCCTTTGTCTTTATCGAATATCAGTTTATGTTGAGGGGTATTTATTACGCAAAAGAACATCTTCTGATGAATAGTTTACAGATACTGGTGATTACCACTATTTTTTGCTGTTTTAATTCATTGCTTATCAATTACTTTGTCCTTCAATTACCTATGGTGATATGGCGTGAACTGTTGTCCGTCGTTTTTCTATTGATGGCCTTTTTTACCAGCACGAGTATCTAAGCAGTTGATTACGTTTAAAATTGAACGTATTCAAATACTTACATGGAATCAAAAATGTCTTACTACACAGGAGACATCGCGGGAGAATTTGTGTGGTGCTATCAGCACGACGACGGAGTGTTTCGACACGTCCAAAACCCTTTCTTCTTGGAGCATCACGGGGGCACGCTACAAGAGAGCTACGAGTGGGAAGGATGCGGATGTTATATACACGACAACAATCTACCCTACTGTATGCAGTGCTACGATTCTGCCCAAGAACACAAAAACCATGTGAATTCGAATGACTTAAAATCCAAGCGACCCGTCTACGACATGCGTATTCATCTAGATGAGTTCAAGGCAGAGGTGATTCCATGGCTACAAGAACATGAATTGATTGCTCGCGAAGGCATTCGTGAACTCTCCTTTTGCATACTGGATAGTAGTATTCATTACAATACATGGGAATGTCTTTACGATAGTCCCAATTTCAATATTGTTCAGGAGTATTGTTTCTTAAAACAGATTGAATACTTTTTCGAACACACGGACAGTGACCTATGTTGGTTTCATATTCATGAATAAAATACTTAACTTTTTAATAAGAGAATCGAATAGCTTCCGTCTATATTTTTTCTTTTCTCGTAGACTAGGTTGAGTGCATGGATGTGCTTGTGGCATGTTTCGCAAATGCTTGCGAGGTTGGACGGATGATTCTTCTCCATGGTGCCGATGTAGTCCTGGACGGCTTCTTTTTGATACTGTAGATGATGTGTTTCTGTCCCCATTTCTTTCTTACAGAATTCGCATACGGTCACAATTTTGTCTCGGTTGTATCGACACGGTTTGAGGGTCAAGATGGACGTATGATGCGTTACCCGATTTCGCAAGGCATACGCTCGTTCGAGAAACGCCTCTGGCAATTGTAATGATTTACAGACTTCCAGACCATAGACGCTTTCACCCGCACCTTCTTGTAAAGTCCGCCCATAAAACAACTTTTGAAGTTCTGGATTGTAACGCACTGTCAAGTGCATGAGACAAAGGTTCGGCATCTCTTTGATTTCTTTGAAATGTTGTATCGCATGAAAGTGTGTGGCAAAAATGAAACTGCTTTTGGCAGCATACAAGTGTTCGATGCCCGCCATAAAAATACTCAACGCCGAGTCATTCTCGGTCCCGGAGCAAAGTTCATCACCCAACACCAGAGACCGGGCATTACTTTTTTGTAAAATGACACGCAGTTCACTCATCTCGACCGCAAAGGTGGAGAGTCCTTTAAACATGTTGTCGTTGCCGATGATACGCGTAAACAAATACTCGTATGGACAAAAGACAAACTCGTCACACGGAACATACAGCCCGGCCTGTGCCAGGATGATACAAATCCCGATGGACTTGATTAAGCTCGTTTTTCCAACCGCGTTCGTGCCAAACAACAAGATACCTTTGGGTCCAAGCTCCACGTCATTCGGCACATAAGCCTCTTGTTTTTCCAGATGTTCGATGAGAACATGTCTCATCTTCTTGGCTCGCAAAAAAGAGTATTCTTGTTTTTCCAAAACGGGTTTACAATAATGATATTGTTTCGCAATCTCGCATTTGGTATGATAGACGTCCATCTTTTGAATACACGCAATCAGATACCGATACGAAAAGTTCATTTGTGTGTGAATTCCTTTGTAGACCCGTGTCAAGTGCTGTAGAAATTCGTATTCTGTTTTTATCATCATGTGTGTGAGGGAGGAGAGCTCTTCCGATACCACCTCGTATTTCTGACCGTTGTGTTCGCGAAAGGTTATCTTGTCCAATGAAAACGTAAAGGTTTCTTCTTTCTTGGAATAGTCTGAAAAAAAGGTCAGGTCCACGGTTTTCTTGAGGGACTTTTCAATCACTGCTTTTCTGCGCTTGGTAATCACCAGACAAGACCCCAATTTGTCGGTTTCGTGCAAGGCAAAGGCTTGTTCGCATTTGGGATCCTTGAACTGATAGATATGGTTTAAACAATCCTGAATCGCGTTGAACTTCAGACGACTTTCTAGCTTGTCTTTGGTCGCCTGGTCGAGGTCTACATCTATGCCTCGGCGTATGAGTGTATCACATGTATCGTCGAGCACATGTTTATGAATCGTCTGTTCCATGTCAAAAAAACGTGTTAACCTCTCTTGGACTTGGTGTAATTCTTCGAGGGTTTCGGTCTTGTCGCAAAAGGTGGACCATATCTCATCGTTCGGCCAATGTTCTTCTATCAAGACACAGGTGGAATACAATTGAGAGTAATCATGAGGAGTCGCTTTTCCCAAGACAATTTTACGATAGACCTTCTCGATGTCACAAATCCGAGACAACATAGAAGCCCACGAATACGCTTTGGCGCAACAATGTTCAGTCATGTCATAGGATTGCTGTAACTTTTCGGGATCCAAGGATGGATGGAATAGCATACGGTCAAATTCGCGTTTTCCTATGCGAGTTCGACACGTGTTCAGAAACCGCGACACACTGGAATACTCTCCTTTGTAGTCGGTATCTATCATGTTGAGTTGTTTCAGGGAATGATTCGCGAGGACCATCGTGTTTGGGGTCTCTAATTCGGGCTCAGAAATATGCCGGGTCAAAGCAGGGTTGTGAACTTGAACGTATTCCAAGAGGAAACAAAGGGACTGAAACGCAATGGCCTTTTCAAACAAAAGGTCTTCTATCAGCTGTCGAGACAAAGCCGGATAAAACTTTTCCACAATCAGCGATTGATAACTCTGACTCTCGCACTTGGACGCCTGTAAAGCCCACTCCTCCTTGGACGAAAGGGAAATCTTAACCACCTTTCGAACGCCTTTGGACAAATACTGGACAATGGTCTCAATGTCCTGGTCCATGTTATGGACAATCACCATTTCACTCGGATGATAGACGGACAAGAAACGCTCTACCGAGTCATACGTGGTAGGGTTTTGATAATACAATTCTTGATATTCATACACATGAACTTTGCCTGTATAAATGTCCATGGTCGAAATGCCAAACAACAGGGTACTAGGGGTTCGCCTCGTTTGATGTATCCATAGACAACAGACATGGTTAGAGAGACGAACGTCTTCCTCTAGAAAATAGGTCCCTGGACTATAGACCGCCTGTTCACGCCGTCGAATGACGCCACCGACTTCTTCTTGCACGTGAACGACCGTGGTGTAGTTTGCCTCATTCAGTTTCAGGGTATATTTGTCCAAAAGGTAATCACGGAAACCCGCCATGTAATGTTCGCCCTTTGCCGCGATTTTCAAGTCTCCTATCCTTGAAAACTCTTGAATGTAGTGGTCTTCTGTTTTGGCATACACTTCAAAAAAACTACCCACTTGCATCAAAAGAAATGTGCGGGGACCATATTTCTTTTGATACTCTGTGAGCTGTTGATAGTAGGATTGAATGAGTGCCATTATACATACGTATAATCTTTTTTTTATATTCAAATACATATATGTCGGGTGAGGACGAACAACATCGTAATGTGGTATTGTTTGTATTCTTCGCGTCTTATCTGTATTTCTATTACGTGCAAACCAAGATAGACCTTCAAAAGGACTGGCTCAATCGCAGGTGCAATCCACTGAATATGTTCATCGGGTCGCTCTACATGCCCAACGATACCTCTACCAAGAATTTCGGCGCGTGTGTGTCACAATATACCACAGACATGATCGATAAACAAGTCACGGATTTATCCACCACCTCGATTGGACAAATGACCACGTCTATCAATGGACTCAACCAGAACATGACCCGATTGAACCAATCGGTCTCCAACACAAGCGAGTTCTTGAACCGCCGTTATGATAGGACCAACACAAGTATTCAGAACTTGAATGCCATTTATGGAACAGAATCAGAGGCAAAGGCTCAACTGAATACAAAGGTCACCACTTTTACAGGGGAAATGCTCAACATCTTCAATCATATCAAGGACTACGTCAAAACATAATAAAGGATTCCGAAAAGAATCGTTATAAAATAGTATTGGTGTATTACAATATGTCAGAGGATATTCAACGTATCAATCAATTGTTTGTCTCCAATGCAGGCAATAAGGGGACAGACATGAGTGGTGTCATTGTCCTCTTTATCGTGTGTACGCTCATCCTGATTGTTTATTTTAAGATGACTCAAAGTGAATTATGGTTGGATTGGGACAATCAAAAATGCCATCCCTCCATCCTTTTTTTCAACGGATTAATCAATCCAAGCGTAAATGAAACGGCTTTTCAGAGCATACAGACCAATTTTATCGATTGCTTGAGTCCCTATACGAACGTGCTAAAGTCTGAAAAATACAAGGCCTTTGACAAATCCATCGATGGTCTCATCTCGGTCAATCGAAATATGGAAGAAAGTTACCAGGAGTATGCGAAAAAGGTGGAAAAGACGCGAGGAGATTTAGAAAAGCAACATGCCGTATTGGATGTGAGTTTTCAGGTCATTCAAAAGGTTGCTGAAACGGAACAAGAAACGTTTGAGCGGACCTTTCGATATGTCACCACCAACATCAAACGTTTGTTTGTGGTTCTAGACCGTATTACCACCTACATGAAGGACTTGCTCATCTACAAGGTATCCGTTAACGTAGATGAACGTTTTATGAATACACAAGTCATTGACCCGAATGGGTCTCGTTTTCTTGGAATAGACCAGTTTCAGGAATACATCAACCAACAATATGAGGCGAATTATACAAACAAATATGTGGCCGCGTTTGACACGATGAAGGCGACCCGTCTTCGTCCCGGGTTTGACGCAAATACGACGGATTTTAGTCAATCGATTCATCTCGCAGACCAGGCCATTGCGGAATACGACCGAATGATACGGCTTATTGAACGATTTGAATCGCAAAATCAAGAGCTGTTTGAAAAGACGAATCAATATTGCGCAGAACTAAAAAATCATAATTACAGTTGCGTGATTCTTTTACCTAGCTGGAAAGATTAAGCTTGCTATATATATGTATCTCGTGTTGGCTATTCTTTGTCTCCTCTTTACCTTTACGTTCAGAGAACCATTCGTGATTGAACATGTGGTGGACAAATATCCAAACGGCTCCATGGACCTTTTGTATCAGGCCAAATTCTCGCCCGGATGTTGTCCGTCTTTTTATACGTCGTCGAGTGGCTGCCTTTGCAAGTCGGAAGATATCCACCCCATGATTATGAGCCGGGGTGGAAATCAAATGACCATACCTTTGCCTCAGATAAGTGAAACGATTGTCCAAGAAACTCCTTATATGAACGACGATTAAGTATAGAAAGACGGGTAACTCGGTTTTGGAGGCTTAACAATCCATTCTTCCAGTTGTTCCACACTACAACTGCATTCCTTGCCCGAGAGACGCAATAGGTTCAACCGACTAAACACCTTTTCCAATTGTCGTTTGAATTGTCTCACACCTTCTTCTTTGATATACTTGAGAATAAGGTCGGTATAGGCTTCTTTCCATTCCAGGTCTTCCATGTGATAGTCCCGTTTGAGTTCAGGGATCAAAAAATCGCGCGCAATGATTTTCTTTTCGCTATCTTGGTATCCTTTCACTTCGATGGTATACATGCGGTCTTTCAGGATAGGATTGACCAAGTTTTCGTCGTTGTAACTAAAGACAAACAGACACTTGCTCATGTCGAGGTCAATTTCGCTAAAATACTTATCGTGAAATTGAGTATTTTGAGTCGTGTCAGTCAAATGGGTAAGCACACCCACAATTTCGTCTCCCCTTTCACTTTGACTCACCTTGTCCAGCTCGTCAAAATAGATAATCGGATTACTCGTTTTTTGTTGGATAAGAATATCGACAATCTTTCCGTAGGTGCTGCCTTCATAGGTATACGAATGTCCCGTGAGGAAACTACCATCGCTCGCGCCTCCCAGAGCAATCAGAGCAAAAGGTCGTTTAAGTATATGCGTGAGCGCCTTTTTAATGAGCGTCGTCTTGCCTGTTCCCATCGGTCCTTTCAATGCGATGGCCGTGCCCATCGATTCGGGATTGACCATCCATTTCCCAATCAGTTCCAAAAACTGGTCTTTGGCTTGTTCCATCCCATACGTAGACTTGTTCAATATCTCTCGACATTCATTCAAATAAGCAGAACAGGCTGCCTGGTTGGTCGAGTTATACACCAGGGGCAATTGAGCACACGCATGAAAAGGGATTTGTAAAAAGGCATGAACCCATTCCTCGAGTTTTGAGGTGTTTTGCTCTTGCAGGTGTAACATTTTTTTCAAGACAATGCTTTTGTATTGTTCTGGAATGTCGGTTTCTAACAAACGTATCAATTTAGGTTTGGGGTCAAAAGTATGGTCACATAACAAGGTCATTTGACCCAAAAGATACGTTTGTTCGGAATTAGTCAGTTTCTTAAAATAGTGGAGGTCCTCTTTTTCATTGATGCGTGTGATTAAGGCTTCAAATAATTTACTGTTATCGTCCGGAAGCTTTCTCTTCGGCATGTAGTTACTTTATGAAAACATTATTATATAAAAATTGAATGAATATAAAAATATAAAGAATACATAAAGAGATGAGTGCCGTACAGAAACACCCGGCAAAAATTATTGGAATTCAGTTCAGTCTTTTGAGCCCAGAGGAAATCGAACGAAACTCCGTTGCCGAAATTACAAACAAAGAAACCTACAATGGCATCAAACCCAAAATCGGTGGATTGTTTGACCCGCGCATGGGTGTGCTCGAGCCGGGACTGGTGTGTCCGACGGATGGAGAAACCTATATGAATTGCCCTGGATATTTTGGACACATCAAGCTGGCGCGTCCCATGTTTTACATTCAATATTTAGAAGAAATTACCAAGATTTTGAAGTGCGTTTGTATCAAATGTAGCCGTCTGCTGATTGATAAAACGGCTCATCGTAATTTAATCAACTACAAGGCTTCGGACCGTTGGCAACAGGTCTTTACGCTCGCCAGTAAAGTGAAGCGTTGTGGTGGAGACACGGTGGATGGGTGTGAATGCAAGCAGCCAACGCACATCAAGAAGGATGGGTTTGCGACACTGATTGCGGACTGGAACGACGACAAGGACCAAGCAGAAGGAATTACACTCAAACTGGTGCCGGAGACGGTGCTAAAAATCTTTAAAAAGATTTCAAATGAAGACATTGATTTCATGGGGTTTTCCAGTAAATGGAGCAGACCTGAGTGGATGATTTGTCAAGTGTTTGCGGTTCCGCCTCCGAGTATTCGCCCGTCGGTCAAGCACGATGCCCAGCAGCGTTCCGAGGACGACCTCACGCACATCATCATCAATATCATCAAGTACAACAATCTGTTGAAAGACCAGATTGCCAAGAACGCATCACTCAAACAAATTGAGGATTGGTCTACGGTCTTACAATATTACTTGTCGACGATTGTGGACAATAACATTTCGGGAACAGACCCGGTGCGTCAGCGGTCCGGTCGTGCATTAAAGTCGATTTCCGAGCGTCACAAGGGAAAGACAGGTCGTGTCCGTGGCAACTTGATGGGAAAGCGTGTCGATTACAGTGCTCGTTCGGTCATTACACCCGACCCAGAGCTCTCTATCATGGACCTGGGCGTCCCCCTGAAGATTGCCATGAATTTGACCAAGCCCGTCTTTGTGACAGACCGAAACAAGGAGTTCTTGATGTATCTCGTGAAAAACGGTCCGGATGTTTACCCGGGTGCCAAAATTCTAGAGCTTTCGAACGGCGAGAATATCTCCCTTCGTTATCATGACCGGTCCAACATTCAGCTTCAAAATGGAGATACGGTCCATCGACACATGATGAATGGAGATTATGTATTGTTCAATCGTCAGCCGACGTTGCACCGCATGTCGATGATGGCACATCGCGTCAAGATTATGAAAAAGGGTGATACCTTTCGCATGAACGTGGCCGACACGAAGCCTTACAACGCAGACTTTGACGGAGATGAAATGAACATGCACATGCCCCAAAACGACGAGGCCGAGATGGAGCTCAAGCACTTGGCGGCCATCAAGTATCAAATTATCAGTCCAGCCCTCAACAAAAGTATCATCGGTATATTTCAAGACTCGTTGCTCGGAAGCTATCTCTTTACGCGAGAGAACATTCGCATTCCTCGAAAGAATGCGATGAATCTTCTTGCCAAGAGCGGCAAGTTCGACCCGCTCTTCTTTGCGGACAACAAGGAAGAGTATACCAGTCACGAACTTGTGAGTAGTCTATTGCCTCAGTTTACACAGCATTACAAGAGTGCAATGTTTAAAGAGGGTCGCGACGACCCAAAGACAAGCAACTATGTAGTCGAGATTATAAACGGGAAAATGTTGCGCGGACAGTTTGAAAAAGATAGCTTGTGTGGAGGCGGACGCGGTCTTATCCAGCGTCTTCATCGCGACTTTTCGGAGGACGAATCACAGGGATTTATTGACAATCTTCAGTCCGTCATCACCGAGTATATGAAAACCACTGGGTTCAGCGTCGGCATGAGTGATTTGATTTCAAACGAAGAGACCAATACACTGATTAGCGAAGTCATCATGAAGCAGAAAAAAGAGGTGGCCACCCTCATTTCACAAGCTCACTTGGGTATACTGGAGAACAAAACGGGTCGACCCAATAGCCATTACTTTGAGAATGAAGTCAACAATATCCTGAACAAGGCCAGTTCCGAGTCAGGTAAAATTGCGATTGACCGACTCAACAAAGAGAATCGGTTTGTCAACATTGTCAAATCCGGGTCGAAAGGAACGGTGCTCAATATTTCCCAGATGATTTCTTGTCTGGGTCAGCAGAACGTGGACAGCAAGCGTATCCCCTATAGTTATCCCAATCGAACCCTTCCACACTTCAAGCAATTTGATGACTCGCCTGTCGCCCGCGGCTTCGTCGAGAGTTCCTTTATCCAAGGCCTTACCCCGGAAGAGCTCTTCTTCCATGCAATGGGTGGTCGCGTGGGTCTGATTGATACAGCGGTCAAAACCAGTCAGACCGGATACATTCAGCGTCGGTTGATTAAAGGCATGGAAGACATCGTGATTTGTTACGACCGAAGCGTGCGAAACAACAAACAGAAAATCATTCAGTTCAATTACGGAGGGACCAACTTTGATACGACTCAGATTGAAACATCCAAGTTTGAATTGATTGGAAAGACGCAGCAAGAGCTTTATGATATGTATCGGTATGCTTACGATGCCAAGGAATGGAAGCCCTACAAGGCCATCTTTGACCAAGGCGCCTTGAAGCGTTACAAGGAACAAATCGCAGACCTCAAGGCAAGGGTCAAGAGTGAGATTCATGAACAGATTGAAACGCGCAATCGGTTTATTCGACTGGTGGCAGACAACGAAGGGTCCTACCAGACCCTCTATCTACCCATGTCGTTTCCCTCGCTCATTATGAACTTGAAGCATCAGTTTCATACCCAATCCACACAGACGGACATGACTCCTCTGGAATGTTACCAGACGTTGGACCATTACTACAAGCATTACTTGGAGGCAGTCTATCATCCATGCGTCATGTTTCAACGTGCGTTTTACTATTACCTGAACCCGGCTACGTTGGTGCTCCAGCACCGGTTTACGAAAGAGACCCTCATCTTCCTTCTCGAGAAAATCATGTTTGTCTATAAAAAGGCAACCGTCAATCCAGGTGAAATGGTCGGCCTGATTTCAGCCCAGTCGATTGGTGAGCCGACCACCCAGATGAACCTCAACACCTTTCACTTTGCCGGTATTTCGACCAAATCAAACGTGACTCGTGGTGTGCCTCGTATGGAAGAAATTCTTGCTCTCACGACCAACATGAAAAACCCATCCATGACCATTTTCTTGAATGAGGAAGACGAAACGGACAAGGACAAGGCGTTTGACATGATATCTAAGGTCGAAAACACCAAATTCAAGAATTTCGTGACGAGCTCGGAGATTTACTATGACCCGGACGACATGGCGACCCTTGTGGAGAAAGACATCGAACTCATGAAACGATACAGAGAGTTTAGCGAAATCCTGGACGATTGCTTGGACAAGGAGGACACTACCCCTAGCCGGTGGATTCTTCGTTTGTCCCTGAACAAGACCGCCATGATTGACTCCAATCTGAGCTTGGATGAAATCCACTTTGCTCTCAAAAGTATTTACAACGAGGGAATTCGGTGCTTTTACAGTGACCTGGATGACCATGATGTCGTCTTTCGGATTCGATTGATGAGTGTGAATAACAAGAAAGCCAAGCCGATAAGCTTGGACCAAGGAGACCAGATTTATCTCTTGAAGAGTTTCCAGCATAATCTTCTGAACAATGTGGTATTGCGCGGTGTGCCTGACCTGGACAAAGTCAATCTCATCCAGATGCAGGGATACATGAAATACAACGAGGAGACGGGAGACTTTGAACGGAAAGACATTTATGCGTTGGATACCCTGGGAACCAACCTCTTGGATGTGTTGGCTCTGGACATTATCGACCCGACTCGAACCATTACCAACAATATCATGGAGACGTATGAAGTGCTCGGTATCGAAGCCGCGCGTAAATGCTTGTTTAATGAAATCATGGACGTCTTGTGTTTTGACGGTGGGTATGTCAATCATCATCACCTGGCCTTGTTGTGCGACCGCATGACGAGCAATGAAAAGATGGTGTCTATCTTCCGACATGGTATTAACAACGATGACATTGGGCCGATTGCAAAAGCATCGTTTGAGGAAACCACGGAGATGTTCTTGAAGGCAGCACGACATGGAGAATTGGACGAGATGCGCGGTGTCTCGGCCAATGTCATGTGCGGACAGGCCGGATACTACGGAACCGCAGCCTTCTCTGTTTACCTGAATATGTTTGAGGTCCAGCGCGACGCAAAGGAAAGCGTATATGAAGCCGCACAAAAGGATATCTTTGAAGAATTGAAGGAGAAACGCGACGAACCTTGTTCCTTGAAGAACCTGAAGATACGCCACACCCTTCCTACGGAGGAACGACAAGAGATTGACAATGGTTATGAAATGGCATTTTAAAATGTATAGATGATTTACTTTATGATTTATTTTTTTAAATTACATTTACGATTACGCTTTTCAAGTTCAACTCAAAAGCATAATCGTCCATTTCTTTCGGGTCCGTCAGTCCCTTTTCCGCGGCCTGTCGATAGGACCAATAAGGCATAGGCTGAATTATCCAACCCTGGCGAAAGTAACCAGCTCCATCAAAGTCAAACAATCGATAGGTTTTACCATTTGTTCCCGTATCCGTTATTCCCAGATTATCTGACTTCCAATCCATGTAAAATATACCCAATCCCTGTAAGTGTTCTTTGACCGAACGGGCCGCGGCTACAATCGAGGCCTCGTCGTAATCCGGTAATTCATTCACGGGCGTAAGTAATTCAATATCGACAAAGGATTCGGTCAGTCGATAGACCGTCACCAGATGTGGATGTGGATTTTCTTGAAGGATTTGATATATCCTGTATTCGATGTATTCAATATATTTTCGAAAAAAAGGCAACCCTTGAAAGGTTTCGTTTAGGTCCGTGATGTATGAACCGTCGTATTGTTTGGACATACATAAGTATCGAGAAACTATTCAAATGGTTTTAAATATTTGACTTTAAGTAATTTAATACGGTCATGGAATTTTCTTTGATATCTGCTTGAAAGTCCTCGCTTATATCTTGGTCATAAATCTTGTAAGTCTCTTTGTGGTAGATGAATAGGAAAAAGGTATCGCTATCGGTCAGTTTGACGTAATAGCTAAAGTCTTGCTGATGACCGATACGCCGGACACACTTGACCGACCCCTTTGAGTGCAATAACAGAGTAATGGGTAGTTCCTCGTCGAACAAGAGGAGACATAAATCGACTTGAGTGATGGGATACTCTTCGTTTTGTATCATAGAGGTCATGGATAGGGTTTTGTTTTGATACTCAGGAGGCTTCTCTGCTTTCCATTTTTTATAAAGAAATTGATAAAAGGTTTCGTATTTTTGGTAGGTATGAACCAGTTTCTCTTTGATGTTTTCGATGGTGATGTGTCGGTATTTGTCAGGATTGTAATCACGATAAATCTGTAACAACAACATACCATTACAGGAGATGGGTGTGTTCATAAAACGAAGGGTCTTGGTTCCCTTGGGAAAGTAGTTTATCCATTTTTGGGTAAGATAGACCACTTTCATACATTCCTTGAATTCGCTCTCGACGCCTTTGGACTGTATTTCGGCCTTGGTAACGGGTTTTGCCGTCTCAGGTCTTTTCACAGCCACGGGTGTTGGTTCGACCGCAGGCACTTCAGGCTCGGGCGCATTTAAATTTGTCTCGACGGGTGCGTTTAGATTGACCTCTATGGGCGGTTCGACATAAGGATTGGGTGTCTCAACATGAATGTCTTCTTTCTTCTCTGTCTTGATAGACTGATACAAGGTATTGGTTGTATCGATACCCTCTTCCGAGTCGTCGGTCAGGTTCGCATTCTCTTCCGTATCGCTATCATAGACCTCTTCCGTTTCTAGAAAAATAGATTCTTCCTTGAGTTCTTCTACCTCTTCATAAGGCTCTAACAATTCTAACACCTTACGGGGCTGAACGTCTTCAAAAGCGCGATGGGTAATCGATTTTATTTTTTTAATCTTCGGGTTCTCGTCCAGATAAGAGAGTAGGTTGTTTTCTAACAACAGTATTTCTTCACTACTCAAATGATACAAATCGGAATAATAAAGGGTGCTATGAATTTCGGTGAATAAACTTTTCTGTATAGACCTATTTTCAATCATGTCATCAATGAGTCGATTCACATAACGGTCATAGTTGTCCGATTGGTCAAAAAGGTTCAGTTTTGGGATAAGCAACTTCCCTTCCGAAGTAGGTGTTTCAAACTCACAATAGTTCTGAGAGGGGTCTTTGCATAGGTTAATATCCGCGAGTTCATCCAAGACCTTCTCTTGATACACCACAAAGTCAAACTTCTTTACAAAGATGGGCTTTAACACCTGATAAATGTCTTCATTTTTAGTTTCGTAGTCGTCTTTCGAATGAATAATGCTTTCGAGCACATTTCGAGTGGAATAAAAGGAGGTATCGTGTATCGCCATTTTCAGTGTATTGAAAAACGCACGATAAAACCCCTGCTCTAATTTCAGGTAATGTATCAGTTTATGTTTAAAAGGTTGTTGAGGATGCTTGCTAATATAGACATCGTAATCCAAATAGCTATGGTCATGTAGGACATGTAATTCATCCGTCATCTTGTTTTCCTCCGGACGTATCAGAGGCACAAACTGATTGGTTTCGGTCAAGATGCCCACCACCAGTTCGTCTTCCACAATACGGTGAGTTGGCCTGCAGGGTATCTTTTGTTTACTGTCCTTGTATAATCGGTTCAACAGAGACAACGTGGTTCGATAATCGTGTCCTTTTTCGGCCGTCAGCATCTCATAAGGCAAAGAAATCGGACTGGGAGCACAGGGCACCATAAAGATGTATTTTTTATATTCGACTTGTAAAGCAACCATACGAGCGTCTACATTAATCAGTCCCTTTCGCACCTTATACGGAAGCCCTTTCAGTATCTCTAGGATTTGGTCGGCGGGAAGATTGTCCTTGTATTGGTATTTGTTTTTTTGAGGAATACACTTTTCCATGTTCTTTGAAATCAGAGACAAAATATGCTTGAGGGTGGGCGTGAGATGGACTGGCTCTAATAGTTTGGTTTGAGTAAACATGGCCTCTTTTTCTGTGTAAATGTAAATGGGTTCAAAAAACTCGCCGCGTTTATATAGAATCGCCGTGGGAAGCGATAGGTCAAACGAATAGATGGAATGTAGTGTGGTTGGACATAAAATACTTATATTGTGAGTGGCGTCGTCCACGTCTTCTTGTAAAATCACTAGATTGATACGGGTCTTGGTCAAGAGACCTGCGCAAAAAATATCCCAAAAATACACATAATCGATGGGTTCATCGCTTTCAATATACTTGATAAAATTCTCATAACCATTCACAATCTTCTTGAGAGCCATGGGATTGTCCATCATGGTCTTGTATAGGGTCGTCTCTTTGTAAGGTTCCAGGTCTTGGTCTTCGTATTTGAGCGAAGAAAAGGTATGAGGAATATTCCCCTGATGCAAGGTTTGTAGGATATCTAGGTTCAGCGCCGCGATGATTTCCTTTTTAAACGTATCCAGTGAAACCTCATTTTTATGCAAGAGAAAGGAAATCGCATATAAAAAAGATTGATGTTTGTTGTTTTCGACTCCTCTGCGCAAGAGGCATGGATAATTTGTTTTGAGTTTACGTTTCTGTAAATTGCTATAGTAGTCGGCATAATTGGTGTGAAAGAACCGTTCAAGAATGGGGGTCAAATGTCCCCGTCTACCGTTCTCCAACGGAAATTTGTCTCCGTTTTGAATGTATTGAACGGTGCTCTGGGTAGGTTCTTTCTTGGCACTCTTTACCCCCATGGCATCTTTCGTCCGCTTGTCGACCTCATCCTCTTTCTTGCCTGCTGAACGCGTGGTAAAACAACACGGTAAATAGTGCCCGTCGGGTGATTTACTTTTTAACATACCTACGCGTGTCATAAAGGTCTTGTCGTCTCCTGGGACAGACAAATCCATGATGTACCTTGACTGTATATCGACGTGTTTGAGTCGGTCGGGGATATCTTTGGGAATGAGTTTGGATTTGTCTACACTATCTGCCTTAACCGGTAGGTTGTGTTTTAAATCCCAGTAACGAGGACAGATATAATAAAAAGGATTATCAGGGTCCGACCCGTATTTCAGAGAACTGTCATACGCATTCGGTGCTACAGAATCAATCCGTTCTTTCTCCTTTTCCGTAAGAATGACCGGTTGTCTCTTCGCAGACCATAAACACATTCGACTGTATTGACTGTGAACCCCATCGCTCGATTTATGAAACAAGACTGGTTCTCGTTGCTGCAATTTCTTCAAAAAAGGGTTCATGGGTGTAAAACGAATCTTGGTCAAGTCGTCGTCTTCTTCTTCTACCTTGACGTAGTGAACATTATTAAAACGACCGTGTAGACGATAGTCTTTGTCGTAGATATACAAAATGCCTTGGTCATCCATCTTGTTTTTCCATCCATAGGCTACGGTAGAATACACCTTTTTCAGAACGGTCAACGAAGGATGCGTCGTCCATGCCTCTACTGGATTAAAGGCCGTCCATACTTTGTTGTAATTACCAGCCTTGTCGTATACCGAAACCTCCTCCAAGGTGTTTAAAAAGGGAAACTTGGCGATTTGTTCGGGAGTAAGTTTCGCCACAAACCCTTTACAGGAGGTGTCTTGTTTTTGGACCAGGGCACAACCCGACGCATGGAATGCTCTAAAATAATGTTTTAATTCTGCTGGATACAATTCAGGGGTAAGGCCTAGCGTTTGGGTAATGTCAAAGGGATAATGGTCGTCATAAATAAAGACATCCTTTTCATTGCTGCCTCCCGTTTGTTTCTCAGGCGCATTCAAGTCGACTTCATTGGGTTCAGGGGCGTTCAGGTCAATTTCTTCGTTGGGTTCGGTCTCGGACTCCGCATCAGATTCTTCGGTCCGCATCGTGCCTTCTGCGTCTGACTGCTCGCCGGTCTGTTCCTCTTCGGGCTCTGCTTCGGATTCTGCTTCAGATTCTTCGGTTCGCATGGTGCCTTCTGCGTCGGACTGTTCGCCGGTCTGTTCCTCTTCGGGCTCTGCTTCAGAATCTTCAGTCTTTATTGTGCCTTCTGCGTCGGACTGCTCTCCTGTCTGTTCTGCTTCGGGTTCGCCAGGCTCTTCGCCAGTTTGTTCCGCTTCAGGTTCTGCTTCGGGTTCGCCCGCCGGTTCTTCACCTGTTTGTTCTGCTTCGGGCTGTTCACCTGTTTGTTCTGCCTCGGGCTCTGCTTCGGATTCTGCTTCTGATTCACCGTTATTCATCGTGCCTTCTGCTTCTGATTGCTCTGCTTGTGACTGCTCTGCTTGTGACTGCTCTGCTTGTGACTGCTCTGCTTGTGACTGCTCTGCCTCTGATTCTGCTTCCGATTCTGCCTGCGATTGGACCTTTTCAGGTTCGGCTTCTGGCTCAGAATTATTAGATGACTCTTGTTTGGTCTCTTCGGTAGACTCGGCAGAAGGTTCGGACCCCGTATTTGAAAAACTCATGGACCCTTCAAGCTCCTGGTCCGAGTCCGAGAAATGATCGAGTGTATCATCGGGTTCCATTTGAAAGTCTTCTTCGTCGACTTCCACCTCAACCTCCGTCGCCATGACCTCTGCAACTTCTTCACAATGGTCCCCGACATCAATGAGTCCCTGTGAAATCATCATTAGATTGGTGACATAGGGTTCGATACAAGTTAAATAATACATGTTGTCAATCGAATGAACCACAACCTCATACGAGGTATCGTGTTTATCCACCTCCACTAAAAACCCAGGATTGACCTTTAATTTTCGGATACGGTTCACTTTCATGTCCTGTTCCACTTGAATATGGCTCATGAACTTTCCAATATACTCAATGGCGGCAGGTTCATCATTATTCATGAAGTTGACCGAGAAGAGGTGAACCATTTCAGCATAAGGCATTTGTTTGTTGATTTTTTCAGTCAAAAAACTATCCATGCTTTCCATGGTATTAAAGTTGGAGACTCGTTTGTAACGAAGTGTGGTCGTTCCCTTTTCTTCGATAAAATTGAAGACCGGTGAAAAACATTTCATGAATTTCTTGATGTTCAGGTTTGCATAACGCTTGTAGTGAAACGAATATTGAAGGTCGATGATTTCTACCGTATCTTGATACAAGTCTTGAAACGTGTCAAAAATATGATGGGTGGGGTCCAACTTCTCTGAAAGCTGAGACAATACGTTGGCCGTAATCTCTTTTATCAGAGTTTCGATTTCGATTACGGTAATGAGTTCGGTAGGTTCTAGCTGAAAGAAAATGTGCCCGTGTTCATCGATGGTGAGCACCAAGGACTGGGTTGGCTTGTAGTAAAAGAGATAGGACAATGTATTCAATCGCTTACATTCGCTGCTGTATTTCTGTATCATCTTTCGAGGCATGGCAGGGGTTTTCTTTCCTTTGATACTGAACCCGTCGCAAAAGAGACGATACATGTTGTCCTGCTTTCTAGACCCCGTCAACTTGACAAAGGGATACATCATATCGGTCTGTATCATTTTAAACACCATTTCAGAAGGGAATCGAAAGGGTTGTAAGGTATACAAGACAAAATAAATACTTTTTATCCCATGCTGAATCAGATGGTCTTTCTGGTGAATGGAATGATGATAATCAATCATGTCGTTGTATGCCTTGTATTGCGTATATTCGACCAAAGGAAGCGCCGACAGCTCTGCGCTCGTGTTCACTTTCTTCTCAAACAGATAAGGAAAATACACGTTGGCCATTTGACCAATTTCATACTTTTTTTCTTCCCAATAAGCATAAACATCATTCGCTTGACACACATAGACCTCTTTGGGTAGACCGAGCCATAACGAATTCGATAACGTATTGGAATCTTCTAACATTGGAAAAATGTTCTCATAGGGGTTTACGATAAAAGGAGATTGTTTCTTGATACCAATCGGAAGGGTGGTTTCTACTTTTTGTTGGTCGTATTGCAGAAAATCTTCCAATTCATAGACCTCCTTTTTTTCAGGCAATTCAAGACCATGATTGACGCAAAACCCATAAAAGGTCGGATAGCTAATCACCCGTGTATTTTGGTTAGAGAGTTTCTTAAAACTGTCATAAGGGTTCAACAGCATCGTCTTCTTGTAAAAAAGATAATATCCCTCGATTTGTTTTGAATCAAGTTGTTCCGACAATTTGTATTTGACATTTTCCAGTGTGTCATCCTTGTAGATTTGAACAATCTTTCTCTCCCTTTCTTTATTCTGTTCTAAAAGAATAAAGGTAACTGGGAACATTATATAAAAGTCGTATTATATTTTAAGGGTTTCCCTTTAAAATCTAATCGAATCTAAAATGGAATAGGCGCGTTAATCTTTCAATATCCTTTCAATGTCCTTTTTGATATCCTCCATTCTTTTTTGAGTTTCAGGTAGAACATCGGCCATGGTAAAGTTATTTACTTTGGATTCAGACAGTTCCTTGATTTTCTTACGATATTCGTTAATCAAAGGCTGAAGATTCTCTGTTTTTTCTTTCAATTTCATGAGTTCTTCAATGAGAGGAACATTCTCTGGTGTCTTTTTGTCTACAAGCGTTTTCAATTTATTGATGATATTTACGGATAGAGGGTCTAGGTCTAATTTGTCTGCGACATCTTTTTCAAGAATCACATTCAGCGACTTTACCAGTTTGTCTAAAAGCGTCTTTTGTTTGATCACGTCATTTTGAATAGAAACCAAATCACTATCCATATACCCCTCCTTGCGTGGAACAAAGAGAAGAGCTATAAAAAGAAGGACGACGAAACCTAAAAGATACATTATATTAAATGAATATGTTTTTTAATAACCACGATAAAAAATAAATGGCATTTTTTACAGGGATATAAGCAGCATTCGAGGTTGGAAGTCTATCAAACTCTTCTAATAATAAGGTCTTCACGTGTTGCAATTTTTTAACCGTTGAATTCCCTTCCTCTGTATCGTTCAGTTGGGTAGGGGGTGTTGTCTCGGGAATACCTTGTATCAGATTTAAAAAGTCCTCTAGATAAGCTTTTTCTTCTAGGGTAATGGAAGGAGTCATTATCAACTCATAAATGATTTTCTCCATCTTCATGAACGTTCGGTGACCACTGTGGTCTGGAAAATTCTCAGGCCGTGCGATGGGTTCCGCTGGGTTATAAAAAGGTTCCCGATAGGAGAGAGAAAGAAAGAGGAGTAAAGCAGCGACATAAAGATGCACGTATCGCATTATACTATACTATAGCTTTATCTATTTAAAATAGGGGTTGTCGTGAATCGTCATTCCACAATAGTCGGTACGATTTTCTTTATAGTCAATCGGCTCGTATACCCCTGCGGCAACCGCATGTGTCAAGACATACTTAAAGTTTGTCCAAAACTCATCGTTGTGTCCAATGGTTGTGGTGGTGAGATGAGACAACTCATGTAAAGCCACAAACATGAGTGTATTGGGGTCAATCAACTGATTGTTGTCTTCTTTTTGCTTATTCAAGCAAAACGCAATCTTTTTCCCTTTGTTCTCACTGTAGGCCGTATACTCACTGGTAGGCAACGTCTCGACAATTTTAGACGCATTAAACCTAGATGCGAGACGTTTGGTTCGTTCGTCGTCCGGTTGATGCTGTTTCATATACGAGACAAAATCGACCATCTTTTTAGAGGTGATCGCCAAAAGGTCCGCGGCAGGCTGAAGTTGGTCTCTTTCGCGAACGCAATATTTGTCTCCGTCTACCGTGGAGACAATACACTTCAATTGGAAATAATCCGAATCTAGGTAGATGCGATAAGAAATAAACAAAATCAATCCCGTCATGAGAAAGGTTAGAACGTCTTCCTTGTCCATTACATTCATTCTTTATTATTTTTCAAGAACAATAAAAATACGTCATATGAAACTATTTATATCGACTTTGGATTCGATATAAAAGGTAGAGTCTATACGTTAGACTTTATCTTTATCTTCGTAGAGCGCATCGTCGATATGATACCTGGCGATTTTAGACGCGTAATCGTCATAGAGTATTTGTTGTCTTTGCCGACTCTTGTAATTACTATAGATGCATAGAGCCCACGCGCCAAGAAAGGGAACAACGAAGAAAGCTGGGTCTAACGGGCACATCTTTTGAATCTTCTATTCTATTAAAATTCTCGTCGATTTTAAGCCGAGCCAATCTCCAAAGGTCTACGCAGTGTGTCCGGTTCAATGGTGCTCTCGTTCCACGGGCCCACGTTTTGTCTCGGAATAGAAAACTCGGACCGGAGCTGAAGGTTGGCATTTCTCATACTGCTTCCCACGGTGTTGATACCGATAATCTGACCAGCCGACAACATATTCACGTTGACCAAGTCATCCGAGGCGGGGTGAAGAGACGACCATTCATTGGCCGCCTGGGAAGGAAGTAACTCATTGGGCGTCATACGCGTATTGACGGCATCCGCATTATTGGTTCGAGGCGTTGCAATCCCCGATACCTCTAAATAGTTGTCATTCTTCAAAGACGCAGCCGACCCGAGTTCTGCCGTAGCAGGGCCTCCCTTCATCTGAACCACTTCTGGAAAGTTGGCAGGGCTGAAGGAACTCGATGAATTGGACAAAGGCTCACTTGGGGTTTTCTTTTGGTTATACTGCACTAAAACCACAATTAAGACAATGACACCTAGTCCCAACAATACATTAAAAAGGTCCTGGTTGGGTTGTTTGATGAGTTTAGAAAAGTTCATATATAGAGTATAAAATATAAAATAATTTTAAAGAATAGAAATTATTCAGTTTCAGGCTCTTCGTCATCCACGACCTCGGCCAAATTTAATTTCAAAATTAGATTTTTTTGTAGAAAAAGCTTGCGAATATTTTCTACCATATCTTCCTTGATATGTTCGTTGAGTGTATCGTAAATATCGTAAATAGACTCTTCCTCGAGGTCCAATTCCGTTTCTTCTAAATCTTCCACAGAAGGACAGTATTCTTCTATAGTATCCGTATCCTCGGGTTTAACCACGGGTTTCAAACGGTCCAACTGAGTCAATTCAATGTCAAACATAAAATGTTTTGTATTAAATCGGATTCCTTTCACATGAAACGTGGGGAATACCTCTATATCCTCTAATTCATGCAAAGACCCTTCAATCCCTTCTCGTTTCAATTTGTCCTCGTCTATCTTACACATGATATCAAAGCACTGTTGTTTGATGTTGCTTTTCAGTGGATTGATAAAGGAACACTCAAACTCATGATGTGTCATGGGTTCCTCAAACCAGTCCATGGATTGTGTGTGAAATTTAGAGATGATTCCTTTGTAGAATTCTTCAAACCATTCCAGATAGCTTTTATTCGTCAGAGAGACATAAACATAATGAGAAGACGGGTCCGTCTTTTTCCTATAAATGCATGAATGGTCCGTTCGAATGAGAAAAGGTTTCTGGTCGTATTCCATTTTACAAAAATAATGGTCATCCTCCATGTCAATCGCGTTTCCGATGGTAAGGCGTTCTGCCTCATATTGGTCTAATACATTCATTATAATAAAGGACGAATTATTATAATGAATACAGACGCATAGTAGATAAAAGTATATATATACAAATATATATGCTGCCCATGGGTCTATCCTTAGGTGTTTACAAAAAACAGTCCAAATCTCCTTTTGTCTTTTGTTCCTTTGATTTTAAAGAAGAACAGAAAATATGGCATAAGGTGATGGGTCTGGAAAAAGCCCCTTCACAGTCCAGAAAGAAAAGCGCACGCAAGACGACGACTCGAAAATCGAGACGTTAAAATACTTATACTGCTTATCCGATTTCACTCCATTTATTTTTATTGAACGGAGTGACCAGGAAATCCTTTTCCTTTTCCTCTCGTAATTTCTTCAAGATATCGTCCGGGACAGAACCCGACAATTTGTATTTAGACAGGTATTCCTTGTCCTTTTCCGTCGCATAAGGCTTCTTTCCATAACAATTCACTCCAAACTTGGCGTGTTTGTTTTTGACATATCCGCCGTTTACTCCTACTCGACCACAGTCACGTTCATGGCCAGGAAACTGTTTCAACTGATTTAAATACTCCTTTTGACTGGGGAATAAAACCAACTGGTCATCACTCCATCCATAACTGCACCAATTTGCTCCATTGTTGTAAGCATTTTCGATTTCATCATACGTCGCAAGTCTAGAATCCAACAGTCCGCACGCTTCCTTGGCTTCGTTATAATTGAATATATTCTTTCGCAAATGAAACACTTCGCCCGTCGAAGTCTCTTGGATGGCGCGTCGTGGTGTATCCCTGTGCACATTGACCTCGATTTCGGGCGTCTTTTCACTAAACAGATTACGAAAGAGCTGTTCAAACGAAAAATCCTTGTCATTGTAATAACGAACATTCATGACAATAATGGCCACCAATACAACCCAAAGAACAATTTCAATGATAAAAATATAGGGTTTACTTTCTGGATTAGACTCTGAAGCATTGTTTAAAAGACTGAATAGGACGACGTAAAAAAGAATGACAAATACTAACAATAAAATCATTTTCACTCGATAGATATTTAAGAATCCGATGATGTCTCTGTTATTCTCATCATAGGCTGCTTCTTCTTCCTTCATAAACTATTTCATTATTTTAATTTACAGATAGAAATAGAAAACTCATATAAACAACCCTTTTCTTCTAACCTAATGACCGAAGAACTGCTTTCAAGAAGTTCCCAGAACATAGCGACGTTGCTACAGATTGTTCTTTTACATGAACAAAACTTATCCAGATTGCCTACAAACACGAATCAAACCAATCCATTGGGAGACCTTATCAACATTGTCTTTACAAGTGAAAATATTCGTCAAAATACAGAAGCGACCCCAGACACTGACGGAATCAATACACGCAATCAGGAACGCAATCAGGCACGCAATCAGGCACGCAATCAGGCTCGCAATCAGGCACGTAACAATCGTTCGGAGCCCCGTTATAGCACACATCGTTACGGGGACCTCATTACCCCTATTTATACAGAATGTCCGATTACACAAGAAACCTTTCAAGAGGCGGACGAAGTCGTCATGATAAGACAATGTCGTCATTTATTCAAGAGTGCGCCCTTCCATGAATGGATTGAAATCAATCAGTCCTGTCCTTACTGCAGAAGTCAGCTATAATCCTATTCCTTGTCTTTAAAATTATGAATAAGATTTTCTTTGTTTTGGTTGGTAATGTCGCCACAAAAAAGAACATTCTCGTAAAGGGTTCGTAACAAGGGATTGGGTGCTGCGCTACCAGATTTAATCAGATTGTGGTTTTTTAAATAATTACGAACCGTTTGAATACTCGTTTTCTTTATTTTTTGAGCACGTTCTCCGTGTAATTTACGCGTCTTGTTGTTTTCGATCAAGACATAGACACATTTCTTTTTCTTGTTTTTACCCAAGACCATCTTTTCAGTCGTTTCGGTGGTTTCATTCGTTTCGTTCGTTACATCCATTTTTGTCTCGGGTTCGGGGATGTCGACTTTTATCTCTTGCGCCACTTCAACGACTTGAACAGGTGGAACTGGTGGAACGGGTTGAGGTTGTGCGTTCCATGTTTTAAACGTGGGTTTTGTCCCATTCTTTAAAATACCGTAAGGTTTGTCTTTGTTCGAATAGGAGTCGGCTACAGGCTTTTCAGGGCTAACCGCACAAATGACAGCAGCCTCTGAAGGACCGTCAAAGGAAACGTCGTTCAAAACAGGGGGGTCAATTCTTGTTTTTTGTGTTTTTCTCCGTTCAATCAGTTTATTCAAAAGGATTTCTCTCAAGGTATTGGGTTGGATGACCACCTGTTCTGGCAATTTTCGTCTGGTTTTACGTTTGCTCGTATGAAGGAATTCGGGTTTAATAGTCACGGTCTTAGAAGCCATATAGAGAAAAAACAAAAAAAGATACGCACTTGAACCTATAGGACAACTTCATTCTTATTGTTTTTAAAATTGAATTAAACAGAAATCCACATATAGAGTGAACATGTCGTCTTACTCCAAAACCGATTGCTGGAAGGTGATTGAGTCTTACTTTCGCGACAAACACTTGCATCAGCTTGTGAGGCACCAAATCGAATCTTATAATGATTTCATACAAGTTCAAATGAAACGAACCATCGAGATGTTTAATCCGCTGGTTATTAAATCTCCGTATGATTACATTAAAGAATTTAAGAAATACAGACTGGTCACGGTCATCGAGTTTGAGAATTTGTGTATCTATCGTCCAGAAATTCATGAGAACAACGGGTCGACCAAGTTGATGTTTCCGCACAACGCACGTCTGCGGAACTTCACGTATACCTCGAACTTTACCATTGACCTAAACATCAAGTATATCATTCGTAGAGGCGAACAGCTAGAAATCGAGGAAGTCAAACAGGTGAAGTTGTCCAAAATTCAATTTGGAAAAATCCCCATCATGATAAAGTCTTCGATTTGTATTCTAAACCAATACGAAAACTTGAGACCGGAGCAGCTTGACGAATGCAAGATGGACCCTGGCGGGTATTTCATCATCAATGGGTCAGAGAAGACATGTATTGGTCAGGAAAAACCGGCAGACAACACCATCTTGTGTTACAAGCAAAAACCGGGGAACAAATGGCTGTGGACATCAGAGGTTCGCTCGGTCCCGGATTGGAAGTGTATTTCACCCAAGCAGATTTACATGATGATTTCATCGAGATTGCTCTCCTGTGGGAATGAGATTTTGGTGCAAATCCCTCGTCTAAAGCGCCCGGTTCCCTTGTTCGTCTTGTTTCGAGCGATTGGACTGAAAAGCGACAAGGAAATCTGTAACATGATTTGTTTGGACGTGGACTGCCCAGAGAACCAGGAAATCCTTCACTATCTCAAGGCTTCGATTCTACAAGCGTGTGAATATATAAAATACGAAGACTGTATCTTGTATATTACCAATTCCGTCATCTACACGCCGCTGAACATGGAGAAAGAGGAAGGCAACAAAAAGAAGATGGAGTTTGCGATGGATGTTTTGACCAATGACCTCTTTCCCAACTGCCCTACTGAAAAAGAGAAACGGTATATGCTCGGGTATATGACCAATACATTGATTCGTTGTGCGCTTGGTTATCGAACCGCAGACGATCGAGACTGTTATGTCAACAAGCGCATCGAGCTAACCGGAGCCTTGTTGAACAATCTCTTTCGGAATTACTTCAACAAGAGTGTCAAGGACATTCAGAAGAAGGTCATTCGAGAAATCAACACGGGTTCATGGAAGACCACCGAGGATTATGCGAGTATCATCACCCTCACCAACATTTACAAGATTGTGAAACCCTCTACCATTGAGAATGGTCTGAAACGAGCACTTTCGACCGGTGACTTTGGGATTAAGCATTTAAACTCGAACAAGGTGGGTGTGGCGCAAGTCTTGAATCGTTTGACCTATGCGTCTACCCTGAGTCACTTGAGACGCATCAACATGCCGATTGACAAGAGCGGGAAGCTGATTGAGCCGCGTAAATTGCATGGGTCTTCGTGGGGGTTTCTGTGTCCAGCCGAGACACCCGAAGGTCAGTCGATTGGGGTCGTGAAAAACCTCAGTTACATGACCGTCATTTCGGGGTATTCCGATAGTCTACCCATTCATGAATACCTGGAAGGAAAAATCACTTCATTGAAAGAGATACAAAGTCCACAAGACCTCTACAAGCGTGTCAAGGTCTTTGTCAACGGGAAATGGGTCGGCATTACAGACAGCGCGATTCAACTCTTTCACGACTTGAAGACCATGAAGGCCAAAGGTATCTTTCATATCTATACCTCAATTGTGTTTACGTTTGATACCCAGGAAATTCGTATTACCAACGAGTCGGGTCGTCTCATGCGGCCTCTGTATCGCGTCAAGAACAATGCGCTTCTCATCACACCTGAGATGTTGCAACAGATTGACCGAAAAGAACTTGCTTGGGATGACCTCATTATGAGTATCAAGATACCTGATGCGGTCATCGAATACGTAGACCCCTTTGAGCAATCCTCTAGCATGATTGCGACATTTCCAGACAAGATTACAGACCAATATCATTATACCCACTGTGAAATTCATCCAAGCACCATCTTTGGTGTCATTGCCTCGTGTATCCCATTTCCAGAGCATAACCAATCCCCTCGTAATACCTATCAGTCTGCCATGGGTAAGCAAGCGATGGGTGTCTATGTGTCCAATGTCAACAGTCGTATGGACAAGACGGCATACGTGTTGAATTATAGCATGAGACCTCTGGTAGAAACCCGTATCATGAATATGCTCAAGCTGAACCGTCTTCCGTCTGGCAATCAGGTCATTGTAGCCATCATGACCCATACCGGATTCAATCAAGAGGATAGTATCTTGTTCAATCGTGGAAGCATTGAAAGAGGTCTGTTTCATGCGACCATCTATCACACCGAAAAAGACGAGGACAAGAAGACGAACGGAGAGGAAGAAATTCATACCAAACCGAATAAACTCAATACCCGTAACATGAAGTTTGGAAATTACGACAAGATTAACAAACAAGGCGTCATGGATGAGAACGAGTTGGTAGAGGACAAAGACATTATCATTGCCAAGGTGGTGGTCATCAAGGAACACAAGAATGACAATACGAAGCTTATCAAATACGAGGACCAGAGCAAGTCTCATCGAACCGACGAAGAGTCCTACATTGACAAGAACTATATTGGACGGAACGGCGACGGATATAATTTCTGTAAAGTCCGCATTCGAACGCTGCGTCGCCCCAACATCGGAGACAAATTTTCGAGCCGCCACGGACAAAAGGGAACCATCGGCAACATTCTAGAGGAAGAAGACATTCCCTTTACCAAGGATGGACTTCGTCCCGACCTCATTATCAATCCGCACGCGATTCCTTCGCGAATGACGATTGCTCAGATTAAGGAGACTCTTCTTGGAAAGCTTCTCCTGGAGCTGGGTCTTTTCGGGGACGGAACGAGTTTTGGGGAATTGGACATGAATACCTTGTTTAAGGAACTCAACAAGTGTGGATACGAGTCCAAGGGGAACGAAATCCTTTACGACGGAAAAACGGGAGGACAAATCGAAACGTCCATCTTTATGGGACCCGTCTATTACCAGCGTCTGAAACACATGGTGAACGACAAGCAACATAGCCGTTGTATCGGACCCATGGTGAACCTGACACGTCAGCCTGCAGAGGGACGCAGTCGTGATGGAGGTCTTCGTTTCGGAGAAATGGAGCGCGACTGTATGATATCCCATGGCGCATCACGATTTACGAGAGAAAGAATGTATGATGTTTCGGACAAGTATTCGGTGCACGTATGTAAGAAGTGTGGACTGATTGCGATTTTCAACGACAAGAAACACATTCATCTGTGTAAGAACTGCGACAATCGCACGGAGTTCTCTTACGTGGAAATCCCCTTTAGCTGCAAGCTACTCTTTCAGGAGCTCATTTCGATGAACATTGTTCCTCGCATCATGACCTAAAACATTCAACTTGGATATAATTAGACCTAACCTTTTTATTTTATATTGGGCTATACTAATGAGCAATCTAGGTGGAGGAAAGCAAGGGTCAAGACCGGGAGCAGGCTTCGCCAACTCAACCTTTTGTGCGGACGACGCCATGAAACGTAAAATTCTACGCAAGTCTTTTGGTAAAAGCAGTTTTACTCGTAGCGACCAACAGGTCATTCGTTCTTTTGCGGGGCCTTTTCGTGCCTCTACCAACCAAGGAGATTTTTTAAACCGAGTGGGTCAATCTTGTGGAGGTAGCCATCAATCTAACTCGAACAGTATCAGCCAGAAAGACTGTGGCACCACGACCCTCGGTATCTCGACGACAGAAGTTCCTCTCTATTATGGCAATCGCGTCTATGTCTCAGACAGTTCACTGTATACCCGTTTCAAGAACCTGGACAGCACCCTGAAAACCTACAACGACTTGAGCTTTGGAGGAGACGCGCACAATGGCTCTTATAGTTTTTTACGTAAGGTTCGATAGAGATGAGGTTAAAATATGTATATAGAATAATGAAAAAGAAACGAACAAGGCGAAGCTATGGAGGAGCAGCCATGGCAGCGAAATTAGGGACGGGTCTGAAAGACGGTAGCGCGATGGCGCTGAAGAAAGGAATGAACCTCACCGGATACACGTTGAGGAAAGGCATGAACGCGACCGGATACACTCTGAAGAAAGGAAGAGAAGGCGTGGGGTTGGCTGTTCAGAAAACAGGAGAAGGTGCTGGACTGGCGTATACAAAGGCTTCAAACGCTACCTCTGCGGTTACACAGAAGCTCAAAAATACTTATGCTGCGTTGCCCTCTCGCATGAATGTAGCCGAAAAGGTGAAAGGGCTCTCCCTCAAGGCTCCCTCTGCTAAGAATGTATACAATAGTGTCAAAGGGTTTAAGGCATCCTCTCTTACAGAGATGTTTACGCATAAAGAAAAAACAGGCAACGAAGAACCTGAATGTTCGTATTTCGAGATGTTGAAATACGGAGCCCTGTCTATTCTTTTGTCTCCTGTTTATGTCGCGACCGTCCTTGCCAACTTGCCCATGAATACCATCAATAATTTATCCGACAACCGCCTGAAAGAGGTGGAGATTGACGCGCTTAGCAAGCAACTCTACCGTTATCTCTTTTATGGATACAAAAATAGCAAGGATATTGATTATACGCAGTTTTCCTTGCCGGATGCGGGTAACATTATCCAAGATAAAAAGATTGTGGTTGGATGCAACAGCTGTAAAAAGACACAACGAGAATTCAGAGCTGAACAATTTGGTCAAAAAGGTGGAATGGTAGGCGGAAAAGTCGAATTTCTTAAAATGGTAAAAAATTCACTGGGGATATTAGGAGGTAAGTCGAAGCTGGAATTTAACCTAAAAGACACGCTGGATTACGTGGAAAATATTCCCAAGCTAAATTACGAAAGAAGGGAACACCTTGAACATAGTATACGCCGTATCACCGACCTGAAGATGATGGCCAAAATGTTGATTCTGATGAATACCCTGTTTGTAAGAAATGGTCAAGACGAGTGCGAAAACCCTATCAATCTAAGTCAGGGGGCAAAGACGGTGATTGATAGTGTTCATGTATCGCGTATCATGAATCCTTTTGCTCTCATGGAAAGTTACTCTCAGAAAGAAAACAAGTTTAAAATCGATTACAAAGAGACCAGTCGGTGTATTATTAAACACATGTTATCCGACACGTTTACCGGGGATGAATGTAGAAACAAATGCACGACCTGCACCTTTCAAAACAACATCACTACCTTGATGTCAAACTATCTGCGGCTTTTGTCGAATGTGTTTCGAGGGGACGAACGTGGCATGGTGACCATTATTCAAACCTTTTTTTCTATCATGACGAAACATAAGTTGAAACACGACCCTGTTGAGAAACATGAAGTCTACAAGACTTTGTCCGAAAGTTATATCACCAAATTGAAGGACGACTTTTACACAGAACTCTTCGCGATACGATATGATTTTAATGTAGATGAATTCATCGAAGAAAACCGTGAAAGCTATGATACGTTCAAGAAAATATTCTGTGACTATGGATTAGGTAAAACCATTCGAGAGCACACGAAAGACCTGATTGAAAAGTCGTTGATAGACACGAATAAATTAAAGGCTGGGTCTTTGCCCTATTACAAGACGAAGATTCGTTCCTTTTTCAAGACAAACTTTTTCTTTATTGCTGCTTAAAGATTATAATCGTCGAACCTTATAATCGTCGAACCTGTATCATATACATCATCCCTAGGACAAGAGTCGCCCATGCGGCCACGTATAGTTTTTCCTCCATGGGAAAGGAGACAGGACTAGGGGTGTTTTCTTGTACCTTGTACATATAGAAGAGTCAATATAAAAGAATGGTCCAATAAGTATTTTAATCAAACCGACACGTAGGGTCAAGCATTCGCTTGTATTGGTTGTAATCCGTCATTTCAAGAATCGATTCATAGTTCTTTTGAAGAGCATTGTTTTCGTTCGAATAACCAACGGTGCTTGAGATAAAGGGAGTGTATTTTAGTTTGATGATACACGCATCCTCCTCATCCTCGAATGGATTGATAAAGGCTTCCCGTGGGAAATAAAAGGAGAGGCATAACAGAACCACCGCGAAAATTAATAACATATATATATACATATGTTATTTACTTGGAAAGGACAACAAAGACACGAAGTATACCCTGTAAGATACAACGCATTTACCTCTCCGAATACAAACCAATCCAAATTTGAAGGAAGTTATCCAAAGGCAGATTTTACCTCTAAGGCAACGGTCAGCTGTGGAAACGGCCGAACCGAAATCGTCACCAGCACCTCTATCCCTGTTTGCACGCGTAAACATTCACGACCGCTAAAGATTATCCGAAAACGTCTTTTGTCTGCGCCGGTCCAACAATCGGGTAACAAACCCACGATTCATGAAGCACAGAACCCTAGCTATACCGAACTGAATGTGGAATGTTTACCCAATACGGTTCAAGTTGGGTTTGATACAAACACACTATGTTATGGTATCAAGCGACCAGAATGCCAAGGCGGAACCAACCATATCCAACGTAGTGCTTCCACTGTCATGGACAAAAAGTATTGTGCCTCCAATCGGGAATACCTACAGAGAAGAACCAAAACCTATGACCAGAACATTAGCAAAGGAAAATCGCTAGGGAATAACCTTTTTCAAAGCACAAATGGCGTCGAACAGAATTGCATGACCTATAAACGCTCCAATCCTTCCTTTGGGACACAGGGTGGAGTCACCGCCGCAACCCAAACAAGCAAGGTGAGAGACCAGTCCATTCGGGCAAACTGTAATCCAGTTTGTCTCCCCTCACGAAAGGACGAGATTAGACAGTGTGCTGTCGTGAGACAAGACCGCGCCTATTTACGACCCATGACGTGTTAATAGGGATACATCGATACAAGGGTTTCATGTATCGGTAGGTTTTGTTTTTTACACCATTTCATACATTTCACCAAATAACGCTTCTTGTAATATTCCTGATTTTCAGGACTCTCGTCGGAAATAGAGAGGAGTATCTTTAGTATCGCAATGTTCTGCGCTTGACCTAGGATAGAATTAATCTCTTTCAACTTGGAGAGGAAACAATTCGGTATATACAAATCCAGGAACGAATGGATAGGGTCTGTCTTTAGCCGAGGATAAAAGAGAATCATTTTCTCTATCATGGATTCTAAATTATGAACCTGCTTGAACTTCATACACACAATATATTTTTCTGAATTGGCAGGTCGGCTCATGGTGGGCTTAATAAAGATAACCTCTTCGTATAAATAAGTCAACAGATAAATGATTTCCGTCATGGTAGAGGTATACGTGTCAAATACTTTCAGAACAAAGGACCCCCCTTTTTTCTGTAAGACCATGGCAAAACACACTTCGGCAAAAATAAGATTCAGCGCACTTTCTTCTTGCTGATTGAAATCATGACTAAAGTCGAATCCTCCATCTCCCGTGACAAAATCCATGGACCCGCCGTGTTTCTCTTTGACGTAGAGAAGATTCTCTAGATGCAAAAGATTACCTGTTCCGTCACCCTCTTCAATATGGATATTTTTGTTACTTTTCATGAGATTGCGTTGACATTTATCCCATACGGGTATATCCTTGTCTCGCTCCAACAGGGTCATTCCGTAATAGATGTCTTCCCGTTGTCTCCGATGATACAATACGGCCTCGATGAATCCCCCGGGTCCTTCCGCCAGGTGATAACTGTTCATGGTGTAAGGAAAATGAAAAGAGCAACATTGTAATATTTCATGTAGTTTAAAAAAGGCACGTGATATAGGTTTGTATTGACATACACATGGAGTATGTGCGTCAAAAGGTGTGTTGATATACTCAAAAGGGTTTGTGATTTTCTTGTATTTATCCCAATATCGAAGATTGGGTTCAATCTCCATTTTAATCTTATGGGAATATTCACGAAGCGATGGATTGGAATAAGTGCGGTCGGTCTCTTTAAAGACAATGTCCTCCGCGTCGATGAAGACCATCATGTCGTGAATAGGAAAAATATTCATTCGCTTTATGATAAACATAATGTCTATTTAATCGATTTTATAGATTACATAAAGCCTACATTACTTCGCAAGGACAATCTTTCGGTTGAGTTTCTTAGGCACACCAATCAGAACCTTTTCGGTTTCATGAACAAATCCATGATAGACCATCTGGGTATCCACCTTTCGTATCTTCTGAAACACGAAATACTGATTGAAGAAAGACAGCTCTTTTTCTTTTTCTGACATGACAGGAATGTGGGTAAGGTCGCCATGTTTCAACATGTAATCATAGAGAAGTTTGAAGTTGCCTACTCCTGGCAAGTCTAAGCCTGGCAACTTGGCCGCGGGTTCAAATCCATATTGTTTCATGCATGTGATGAAATACGGAAACTGAACCAGGTATTCTTCAAACTCCTTGTTGATGGTTTCCTGATAGACTTGAACGGCCAGGCCAATCGACGCGGGTGTTTCTTTAAACTCGGTGGCGTCGTATTTTTTGGTAATGCTCCAGATTTTCTTGGAATCCTGTCCTTCAATTTCATGGTAAAGCGCAACAGGTTCTTCTTTCGATTTGTCTTTCAGAAAGTTGAACACTTTGACACCGTCATAGCAAGTCCCCGTGAAATAGCCACCCACCTTGATGGTATCCGAGCAATTTTTCATGAAAGAGTGTAACGTTTTCTCGTTCTTGAACATGTAATGAAGAGCAAACTGTATACTTCCCACATCAAACAAATCTTTCCCAAGTCCGTAGACTCTTTCCACATAAGCGCCATACAGTTTTGACTTTGGGTCCTCTGCCATGACTTGGCTGTAAACCTTTCTCGTGAGGTCATCGGATTCACTCATAAACTCGCCCGTCGAAATGAGCTTGGACGTGTCGGCTTGAAGAAAGATTGCATCAAACATGGAACGTTTGACACGCTTCTTTTCAATGAATCTTACGCACGCACCATCCTTTTTATTGTGAATGTTATCCTTGGAGATGTCGAGTCCCAAGACAAACGAAGGTTGTTGATTGGTCCATTTAGGAATGTCTCCACCTTTTCCAACGGCATAGTCAATGAGGGTGCATCCTTTCGACATGACCGTTTCCAACAAAATCTTCTTGACGTGAAGGTTATGGAAGTAACGCAAACCTCGGGTATACGATTCGTCGCTCGTTCGATTGTAATACACGCTATCGTCTTCCAAGTTTTCAAACCGCATCTTCTTAAGTGGGTCTGTCAATAAATCTTGGGTGATGGGATGGTGAATACTATACCAGTTACTATTCGCGGCTGGATACGCATTACCAAACTGGTTCTTGTTTGTGCGATAATCATACGTCTTGTCGTAACGGACGCGCAACGGAACCCATCGAAACTTCTTGTCCTCGGTAAACACATACCTAAACTCTACAATAGTAGAGGTCTCAATCGGTTCGTTGTTTTCCGTATACATGTTCAGTTCTCCGGTGCTGTCTTCTCTCAGAGGCAGATAACAGAGATAGGCCGTTGGGTCATAGGGACTGGTCGGCACAAACAGTGCCTTTTGATAGGTCGACCCCGTGGCCGCTACCGCAAATTCGCCTTTAAAGAGCATGTTCTGAGGGTCAATCATTCCATCCTTTTTGCTATCGTAACCCACGTGAAGATTGAGTCGCTTGTAAGGAACCACTTCCTTTTGTTCAAGCGAAGTGAAATAGCTGATATCGTCCGCACCCTGTTTCTGGTTAATCTCTACCAAGAAGTCAATCGTATTGAACTCCGGCGGCTTCCATTTAAAACTATGTCCCCATGTGTATTTGTAATTTTTTACCGTATCTTCTGGATTCTCCATGCCCACACCTAGACCCATGACCGTGAAGATGACGCCATCTGTTTCATATTCATAATTACCTGACTGTATCGTATAAAACAATTTGCTACAACACTCCTGCATGGTCATCGAAGGACCAGGGATGAAGAATGTTTTCATTTTTAAACGAAAGGGATTCACTTCTGTTTCGTGCATAAGACTCGCATTCAACTTGGTGATAAAGTTTCGCATTCGATAGTAACGAGTCTTACGCACAGGTTCTCCTTCATTCCACTTGTAAAAGGGTTCTTTTCGATAGTCTTTCGAATGGATAAAATACAAGTCGAACGCAGCAAAGGTGTTAATCTTTTTCTGTTGGTGACCCGTATAAATGAACTCTCCGTCCAGAATAGACCCAAACAGCTCGCTCTCTTTCGTGTAAGACCCCGTGTATTGAACCTTCATGTTTGTGTCGATCATGTAAATCCTCCCATTCTTATTGACGCAGAGTAGTTTGCGTTCTCCATCTGCCTTTTCCGTCACACAAAAGTCATTGAAAATACAGGGCGCCTTGTTCTCTTCTTGTATCAAGTGAATGTTTTGTAACGTGTAACTCGACGGACCGATAAACATGCGATTATTCACGATGGCCGGCGGCTTTTCCGTTGGATTCACATAAATCAGGTATTCGCGCAAGACGTCCTGTTGTTCCCTAGAAGGGATGGGATAGTTGGTATTTTGGATACCACTTGCGATATACCGAATGACCTTTTGCATATGGTCAAAGACTGGTTTCAGGTTTTTAGAGAGATACGGAAGGTCTGTCAGCTCCAGCTCGATTTCATAGGTTTCCGCCTGTTGGAACAATTGACTGGAAGAAAACTTCTTTTCACGAACCAGCTGGTCGCCCTTCATTGCGGATTTTACAATACTTAAATCTACCACCAAGCCTTTGATGTCTGGATGGGTCAGCGTCAAACGGTTCATGTAGCGAAAGGACTTGTCTAATTGGTTCCAGCTCTGAAGTAGGTCAATCACCTTGGGGTCTTCGGGCGACAAGACAATTTCCTTTTGAATCGCGAACTGAAACCCGTAATCCTGATTCTTGTAGTAGTCAGGATATTCTTTCAGTCTATCTTTCAAAATAAACTCGGCTTGGTCGGGCAGTGCGTTCGAGGTGCAAAAGTCTCGAATCACTCCAATGTCTTTGAGTTCGCAACGTATCTTATCATTCGTATAACAAATGATTTTGAGTTGATAACTTTCGCTTGATTTCACAAACCCATACGACAACAGTCTTGAGTAAACCCGTTCAAAGGTAGCTTTGTCTCTTTTTCCAAATCGAACCTCTCCTTCGAGTTGAACGCGCGGGTCTCGCAAGTCATAGGCTTCCATCGGACGAGAGCTCTTTTTGTCGAATTTTGCGGCCAATAAATCTTGATATACCTTCATCGCGGATGAAAGATTTTGTGTCATTCTATATATTAAAAGGATTTAATTAAATCATTCAATTTTATATATTCTTTTTAAATATTCTTTTATATGTTCATACAAGGGCGCCTTCTTTTTTTCCACATTTAGACCTAACAAGAGTGACATATCGACCAACTCGTTCAGTTTATAGTAGTGAATCGAATGAAGTGGCTTTTCAAGATTGATATGCAGGAGCTGGGAGGTGTCCTGTTCTGGAATCGTCTCGTATTTTTCATTCATGAACCAAGTCGGCTGGTCTGAATACAAAAAGTCGAGACAAGTTTTCTCCAATATCAACACAAGATTCACTTTGTAATAATCACATAACTGATTCAAGGTAAAAAAAGATATCTTCGGTTCGTAGACCAGATTGTTTAAGATTTCTTCCTTGTGTTTGAATTTCAGACCTCCCATGGATTCAGCAATACGGGTCTTTTCTTGTAGTTCCTGAAACGTATGAAACCCTAATACTTTGAGATTATTTTCTTGTAATCTCATAAAAAACTGATAAAACAATGCGTCCTGATAGGAAGGACGCTTTGCTTTTTTGGGCGGGCGTATTTGGACATCAAAGGATGCTTTCATACAAAAAGGTAAAATATCTTTTGAATTCATTCAATGTTATGTTGTCTGTCCTTGTGTTTAAATC
>Ga0255098_1000018_pt1 | contig 84445 bp, 93 predicted proteins | sample Colum_Atlam_RepC_2_FD_188440 | JGI IMG/M metagenome (GOLD analysis project Ga0255098, IMG submission 188440) | Freshwater microbial communities from Columbia River, Oregon, United States - Colum_Atlam_RepC_8d | ecosystem: Environmental > Aquatic > Freshwater > River | place: USA: Oregon... | reverse complement strand
CTATTTCTTGTACAACTTGTAATTTAAAAGACATTGTGTAGTCTTTCTGAGTGCGCTTTACATAGCGAATTTCTTGAAGGTTTTCCATAACGATGAAATTTGTGTATCGCTATTTCAGGACAAGACACAACCTGAATAAAAAAAAACCACTCATTGGAGTGGTTTTTTTATCAATATTATCTATTTTTTACTTCTTTAAAAGGACGTAATGGATATCCTGTATATACTTGTCTAGGACGACCAATTGGTTCTTTGTTTACTCTCATTTCTTTCCATTGTGCAATCCAACCTGGTAATCTACCAATAGCAAATAAAACAGTAAACATTTCAACTGGAATTCCCATAGCGCGGTAGATAATTCCTGAATAGAAATCTACGTTTGGATATAAGTTTCTTGATTTGAAATACTCGTCTTCTAAAGCTACTTTTTCTAATTGTTTTGCAATATCTAACAATGGATCATCAACACCTAAAGCAGTTAACACATCATCAGCTGCTTTTTTAATAATCGTTGCTCTTGGGTCAAAGTTTTTATAAACACGGTGTCCGAATCCCATTAATCGGAATGGGTCGTCTTTATCTTTTGCTTTTAAAACGAATTTAGCTACGTCACCTCCATTGTTATGGATTTCTTGCAACATTTCTAAAACTGCTTGGTTAGCACCTCCATGAAGTGGTCCCCAAAGTGCAGAAACTCCAGCAGAAATAGAAGCAAATAAACCAGCGTGAGAAGAACCTACGATTCTTACTGTAGAAGTAGAACAGTTTTGCTCATGATCAGCATGTAAGATGAATAATTTATCTAAAGCATCCACAACTTTTGGATCTGCTATGTATGGACCAGTTGGTAATTCAAACATCAAACGCATGAAATTATCAACATATCCTTTTGTATTATCATAATAGTTCAATGGATACCCCATTGATTTTCTGTAAGTCCAAGTAGCAATCACTAAGAATTTACCCATAGTTTTACAAACTGCATCATACATTTCTTTTTCGTTGTGAGGATTCACAGACTTAGGATTAAATGCAGTTAAAGCACTTGTTAACGAAGCTAAAACACCCATTGGATGAGCCGTTTTAGGAAAACCATCAATGATGTTTTTCATTTCCTCATTTACTAAAGTGTACTTGCGAATGTCATTTTCAAACTTCTCTAATTGAGCCGCCGTTGGCAACTCACCAAAAATCAATAAATATGAAACTTCTAAGAAGTTAGCTTTATCTGCTAAATCTTCAATAGAATATCCTCTGTAACGTAAAATCCCCTCTTCACCATCTAAAAAAGTAATTTCACTTGTACATGAACCCGAATTTTTATACCCTGGATCAATAGTAATAGCACCAGAAGCACTACGTAGTTTGTCGATGTCGATAGCAACCTCATTTTCAGTCCCTACGATTACTGGGAACTCATACTTCTTGCCATCAAGCTCTAATATTGCAGTTTTTGACATATAATTATATTGTGTTTTTTTGAAAAATATTTATGTATTCTGCGAATTTAACAAATATTACGCAAACGTTAAAGAAAATAATCATAATTTATGGTTAAATAGTATACATAAAAAACCCTCCCAAAATTTCTTCTGAAAGGGCTATATAATTAGACACTGAACGATTCCAAGGTTTCAAACAATATAACAAAAGATTATTATCTTTTTACTTTTAAAGCATTTACGCCAGGAAAATAAGCTACGTCAGCCAATTCTTCTTCAATTCTTAATAATTGATTGTATTTTGCCATACGATCAGAACGAGAAGCTGAACCAGTTTTGATTTGTCCACAGTTTAAAGCAACTGCTAAATCTGCAATCGTGTTATCTTCTGTTTCTCCTGAACGGTGCGACATTACAGAAGTATATCCAGCATTGTGCGCCATATTTACAGCTGCAATGGTTTCTGTTAAAGTACCTATTTGATTTACTTTAATTAAAATTGAATTCGCAATAGATTGACTAATTCCACGAGATAATCTTTCTACATTTGTTACGAATAAATCGTCACCCACTAACTGTACTTTATCTCCAATTTTTTCTGTTAATAATTTCCAACCTTCCCAATCATCTTCATACATTCCGTCTTCGATAGAAATAATTGGATAATTAGCCGCTAATTCAGCTAAATAAGAAGCTTGTTCTTCAGAAGTTCTGATTTTTCCAGTATCTCCTTCAAATTTAGTGTAATCGTATTTTCCGTTAACATAAAACTCAGAAGCTGCACAGTCTAAAGCAATCATTACATCATCACCAAAAGTATAACCAGCGTTTGTAACCGCTAATTTGATTGAATCTAAAGCATCTTCTGTGCCTCCTGCTAAATTTGGAGCAAATCCACCTTCATCACCTACTGCAGTTGATAAATTTCTATCGTGTAATACTTTTTTCAAGTTATGGAAGATTTCAGTTCCCATTTGCATAGCGTGGGTGAAATCTTTAGCCTTAACTGGCATAATCATAAATTCTTGAAACGCAATTGGAGCATCAGAATGCGAACCTCCATTGATGATATTCATCATTGGCACTGGTAACGTATTTGCGGAAACACCCCCAACGTAACGATATAAAGGCATGCCTAATTCATTAGCTGCTGCTTTTGCCACCGCTAAAGAAACACCTAAGATTGCATTTGCCCCTAAATTAGATTTATTTGCTGTTCCGTCTAATTCAATCATCATTTTGTCGATTAAATTTTGTTCAAAAACAGACATCCCTACAACTGCTTCAGCGATTTTTGTATTTACATTTTCAACAGCTTTTAAAACACCTTTACCCATATATGCTTTACCGCCATCACGAAGCTCTACAGCTTCATGTTCGCCAGTAGAAGCGCCGCTTGGAACAGCTGCTCTTCCTAAAATTCCGTTATCTGTAACTACATCTACTTCAATTGTTGGGTTTCCACGTGAATCTAAAATTTGTCTAGCGTGAACTTTGATAATTATACTCATTTTATATTTTATTTAATTTACTATCTTGTGAATAATAACAAATTTATAATTTAAAATCTAATCATAATTAGAAACTCAAAAAACTTATAAACGATAACGTTTTAGTTAGTTGCAGTTTTTATATTTTCGATAAATTGGTCGAATAAATAACTTGAATCGTGAGGTCCAGGACTTGCTTCTGGATGGTATTGTACTGAAAAACAGTTTTTAGATTTCATACGCATTCCTGCTACTGTTCCATCATTTAGATGTTCATGTGTTAATTCGAAATCTGGATGTTTATCCAACTCTTCACGTACAATAGCAAAACCATGATTTTGAGAAGTAATTTCCCCTTTTCCTGTAATTATATTTTTAACAGGATGATTGATTCCACGGTGACCATTAAACATTTTATAAGTTGAAATTCCATTCGCTAATCCAATAATTTGATGTCCTAAGCAAATTCCAAATAATGGTTTATTTTCATTAAGAATTTGTTTAGCAACCTCTTGTGCACATTCTAAAGGTTCTGGATCACCAGGTCCGTTTGATAAAAAATAACCATCAGGATTAAATGCTTTCAAATCTTCAAATGTTGCATTGTATGGAAAAACTTTGATGTAGCAATCTCTCTTCGCTAAATTTCTAAGAATATTAGTCTTTATTCCTAAATCTAAAGCTGAAATTTTATATGTAGCAGAAGCTTCGCCAAAGAAATAAGGTTCTGTAGTTGAAACTTTAGAAGCCAATTCTAATCCGTTCATATCGGGAACTTGGGCTAATTTTTCTTTTAGTTCTTCAATTGGAGTTCCATCTGTACAAATAACAGCATTCATTGCGCCATTATCTCTAATATAACTTACCAATGCTCTTGTATCCACATCTGAAATCACAATAAGATTTTGCTTATTCAAATAGTCAAACAAACTTTCAGAAGCATCTAAACGTGAATAATTAAAGCTGAAATTTTTACAAACTAATCCAGAAATCTTAACTGAATCTGATTCAACTTCTTTATCGTTTACGCCATAATTACCAATATGAGCATTGGTAGTAACCATGATTTGTCCGAAATAAGAAGGGTCAGTAAAAATTTCTTGATAACCTGTTGTTCCTGTATTAAAAGCGACTTCTCCAAAAGTAACCCCTTCAATTCCGATTGATTTTCCGTGAAAAATAGTTCCGTCTTTAAGTAGTAAAACGGCTTTAGAACGATTGTTGTATTTCATTGTGTTGTGTTGTTGTGGGTGCAAATTTAGTTATAAAAGTTGTTTTTTAAAAATGTTTGAATCTTAAAACCAAAAAAAAGGATAAACTTAAAAAAGTCTATCCTTATTATTGTTACATGAATGATATCATGATTATTCTGCAGCTTCGGTATTTTCAGAAGTTTCAGCAGCTGGAGCTTCAGGAGTACCTTCTGCTTTTTTAGCTTTACCACGACGAGTCGTTTTCTTAACTTCTTTTTTACCACCATTATACAATGTATTAAAATCTACGAATTCAATCATTGCCATGTCAGCGTTATCTCCTAAACGGTTACCTAATTTGATGATACGAGTGTATCCTCCTGGACGGTCACCAACTTTAGCAGCAACTTCTCTGAACAATTCAGTAACAGCATATTTATCTCTTAAATAAGCGAAAACTGTACGACGATTGTGAGTAGTATCTTCTTTTGATTTTGTAACTAATGGCTCAACAAATTGTTTTAAAGCTTTAGCTTTAGCAACAGTAGTGTTGATACGTTTATGTTCGATTAAAGAACAAGCCATATTAGCTAACATAGCTTTTCTATGTCCTCTTTGTCTACTTAAATGATTGAATTTTTTTCCGTGTCTCATGACGTGTTTTATTTATCTTCATCTTGCATCAATCCTTTATTAGGAGCGCAAAATATGAAGCAATTATTCTTTATCTAACTTGTATTTAGTTAAGTCCATACCGAAAGTAAGGTTTTTATTAGCCACTAACTCATCTAATTCAGTTAATGATTTTTTACCAAAATTACGGAACTTCATTAAGTCGTTCTTATTGAAAGACACTAAATCACCTAATGTATCAACTTCAGCCGCTTTTAAACAATTTAATGCTCTAACAGATAAGTCCATATCAACTAATTTAGTTTTCAACAGCTGTCTCATGTGAAGAGATTCTTCATCATAAGACTCAGTTTGAGCAATTTCATCTGCCTCAAGAGTAATTCTTTCGTCAGAGAACAACATAAAGTGATGGATTAACGTCTTAGCAGCCTCAGTTAAAGCATCTTTAGGATGGATAGAACCATCTGTAATGATTTCAAAAACTAATTTTTCGTAATCTGTTTTTTGTTCCACACGGAAATTCTCAATAGTATATTTTACATTCTTTACAGGTGTGTAAATAGAATCTGTAAAGATTGTTCCTATTGGAGCGTTTGATTTTTTGTTCTCTTCAGCAGGAACATAACCTCTACCTTTTTCGATAGATAGTTCCATATTGATAGATGTTTTGCTGTCTAAATTACAGATAACTAAATCTGGATTTAAAACTTGAAAACCAGAGATGAATTTTTGAAAATCACCTGCAGTAATTTTATCTTTTCCAGAAAGAGCGATAGAAACAGACTCATTATCAATATCTTCAATTTGACGTTTGAAACGTACTTGTTTTAGATTTAAGATAATTTCTGTAACATCTTCAACCACACCAGAGATAGTAGAGAACTCATGTTCTACACCTTCTAATCTAACTGATGTAATTGCATATCCTTCAAGAGAAGAAAGCAAAACTCTTCTAAGTGCATTACCAACAGTCAATCCGTAACCAGGTTCTAAAGGTCTAAATTCAAATTTACCTTCAAAATCGGTTGAATCGATCATGATAACTTTATCGGGCTTTTGAAAATTAAATATTGCCATACTTTCGACTAAAGTCAATTATTATTTGTTATACAACTCAACGATTAGTTGTTCTTTAATATTTTCAGGAATCTGAAGTCTTTGAGGTACAGAAACAAAAGTACCTTCTTTAGTATCATTGTTCCATGTAATCCAATCATAAACTTGAGAAGAACTTGCTAAAGAACGCTCGATAGCTTCAAGAGATTTTGATTTTTCACGTACAGCAACTCTATCACCAGCTTTTAAGTGGTAAGATGGTACATTAACAAGTTCACCATTAACAGTGATATGTCTGTGAGATACAATTTGACGAGCTGCTCTACGAGAAGGCGCAACACCCATTCTGTAAACTACGTTATCTAAACGAGCTTCACATAATTGTAATAAGATTTCACCTGTTACTCCAGAAGCAGCAGATGCTTTTTTGAATAAGTTTCTGAATTGTTTTTCAAGAATTCCGTAAGTGTACTTAGCTTTTTGCTTTTCCATTAACTGAACTGCATATTCAGATTTTTTACCTCTCTTTTTAGCTAAACCATGTTGCCCTGGAGGGTAATTTCTTTTTTCGAAGGCTTTGTCTTCTCCGAATATTGCTTCGCCAAATTTACGAGCAATCTTAGTTTTTGGACCAGTATATCTTGCCATTTTAAAAAATTAAAAAAGGTAGGAATTATGAATTCAGGTCTATATCCTTCGATAATATTAAACCTACCTTATGTTATACTTAAATTATACTCTTCTTCTTTTCGGTGGACGACATCCGTTGTGAGGCATTGGAGTTACATCAATGATTTCTGTAACTTCAACTCCAGAATTATGAATTGATCTGATTGCAGATTCTCTTCCATTTCCTGGTCCTTTTACATAAACTTTTACTTTCTTTAGTCCTGCTTCAAGAGCTACTTTACTACAATCTTCTGCTGCCATTTGAGCTGCATAAGGAGTATTCTTTTTAGAACCTCTAAAGCCCATTTTACCAGCTGAAGACCAAGAAATAACTTCACCTTTCTTGTTTGTTAACGAGATGATGATGTTGTTAAAAGTAGCATTAATATGTGCTTCTCCCGAAGATTCAACGATAACTTTACGTTTTTTTGCTGTTGCTTTAGCCATATTGTTACTTATTATTTAGTTGCTTTTTTCTTGTTAGCAACAGTTTTTCTCTTACCTTTTCTAGTTCTAGAGTTGTTTTTAGTTCTTTGACCTCTCAATGGAAGTCCAGCTCTATGACGAATACCTCTTTGACATCCAATATCCATTAAACGTTTGATGTTTAATTGAACTTCTGAACGCAATTCACCTTCAATTTTGAAATAAGATACCGCTTCACGAATTGCTCCGATCTCGTCATCATTCCAGTCTTGAACTTTCTTGTCTTCGCTCACTTGAGCTTTAGCTAATATATCTTTAGCTCTGCTTCTACCAATACCAAATATGTATGTTAAAGCAATGATTCCTCTTTTTTGTTTAGGTATATCTACCCCTGCAATTCTTGCCATAATTATCCTTGTCTTTGTTTAAATCTAGGATTCTTTTTGTTAATAACGTATAATCTTCCTTTTCTACGTACAATAATGCACTCGGCACTTCTCTTTTTAACTGATGCTCTTACTTTCATTTTAATAGCTTTAGTATCTATAAGTAATTCTTGCTTTAGACAAATCATAAGGGCTCATTTCAAGTTTTACCTTGTCGCCTGGTAATAATTTAATGTAATGCATACGCATTTTACCAGAGATATGAGCAATTACAATGTGTCCGTTTTCTAACTCTACACGAAACATAGCATTTGATAATGCTTCAATGATTGTTCCGTCTTGTTCAATTGCTGATTGTTTTGCCATAAAAATTAAGCTACTGCTTTTCTATTTTTACCACTTTTCATCAAACCATCATAGTGTTTATTCAATAAATAAGAATTTATTTGCTGAATAGTGTCTATTGCAACTCCAACCATGATTAGTAAAGAAGTACCACCATAAAAATAACCCCATGCACCTTGAACTCCAAGCAAACTTACTGCAACAGCTGGGAACACAGCTACTAAAGCAAGAAATAACGATCCTGGGAAAGTGATTAATGACATAATTTTATCTAGGTAATCTCCGGTTTCTACACCTGGCTTAACGCCTGGTATAAAACCTCCGCTTCTTTTTAAATCATCTGCCATCTTGTTAGTTGGTACAGTAATTGCGGTGTAAAAGTAAGTAAAAATTACAATTAACAAAGCAAAAACTATATTATAAACTAAACCGAATGGATCGTTGAACATTCCTGCAATAGAAAGTGCAGTGTCTGATTCTTTAGCCAAACCAGAAACAGCAGCAGGAATAAACATAATAGCTTGCGCAAAAATGATCGGCATAACACCAGATGCATTTAACTTTAATGGGATAAACTGTCTGTTACCACCCATCATGTCTTCTTCAAAATCCCCAGATACTGTACGTCTTGCATACTGTACTGGAATTTTTCTTACAGCCATTACTAATAAAATACATGCAATTATTACTAAGAACCAAAGTATTAATTCGATAACAATCATCATTACACCTCCGTTTGCTTGAGAAGTTCTAGATGAAAACTCTTGAATAAATGCTTGTGGCATTCTTGCAATAATACCTACCATTATCAATAAAGAAATACCATTACCAATACCTTTATCAGTAATTTTTTCTCCTAACCACATTGCAAAAATAGTTCCAGTTACTAAGATAAGTACTGAAGAAAAGATGAATGTTGGACCAGTTAACATAAATGCTTCACCTGGCAAAGTTCTGTATAAGTTAAAAATATAACCAGGACCTTGAACTAAAGTAATTAAAATTGTTAACCATCTTGTTATTTGGTTAATTTTCTTTCTACCACTTTCACCATCTTTTTGTAATTTTTGTAAATATGGTACCGCAATTCCCATTAATTGAACTACGATAGAAGCTGATATGTATGGCATGATACCCAATGCAAATACAGAAGCTTGCGAAAACGCACCTCCTGTAAATACATTAATTAACCATCCAATACCTTCATCAGTTTGGTTTGTAAGATTTGTCAATTTAGTAGCGTCAATACCCGGAAGGGTAACTTGAGCACCGAAACGGTACACTAATAATAATCCAAGAGTTAATAAAATTCTATTTTTTAACTCTTCAATTTTCCAAACGTTGATGAACGAATCTATAAATTTCTTCATTTTACTAAAGGATTATAAAGTTACAACTTCTCCACCAGCAGCCTCGATAGCCGCTTTTGCAGATGCAGTAAATTTGTGAGCACTTACTTTAAGTTTTGTTTTTAGCTCACCTCTTCCTAAAATCTTTACTAAGCTATTTTTTGTAGCCAAACGAGTATCTACAAATACAGTAAAATCTACTGCATCGGTAACTACACCGTTATCTACTAATAATTGTAACGAATCAAGATTTATACCTTGATATTCTACTCTATTAATGTTCTTGAAACCAAACTTAGGAACACGTCTTTGAAGTGGCATTTGACCACCTTCAAAACCAATTTTCTTAGAATAACCAGAACGAGACTTAGCTCCTTTGTGTCCACGTGCAGCGGTACCACCTTTACCAGAACCTTCTCCTCTACCTACTCTTTTATTTTGGTTGTGAACTGAACCTTCAGCTGGTTGTAAGTTACTTAAATTCATAACTGTATAGTGTTATTTAGTTTCTTCTACAGAAACTAAGTGTTTAACTTTATTTACCATTCCAAGGATAGCAGGATTTGCATCATGCTCAACAACTTGTCCCATTTTACGAAGACCTAAAGCTTCCAAAGTTCTCTTTTGATCAAGAGGACAATTGATTTTACTTCTTACTTGTTTTACTTTTAATTTTGCCATGATTTCCTGTTGATTAACCTTTGAATACTTTTTCTAAAGATACTCCTCTTTGTTTAGCTACCGTTAAAGCGCTTCTCATTTGTAATAAAGCATCAAAAGTTGCTTTTACTACGTTATGAGGGTTAGAAGAACCTTGTGATTTAGATAATACATCGTGAACACCTACAGACTCTAATACCGCACGAACAGCACCACCAGCAATAACTCCAGTACCGTGTGAAGCAGGCATTAAAAATACTCTAGCACCACCAAATTTACCTTTTTGCTCATGAGGAACAGATTGTCCCTGTAAAGGAATTCTAACTAAATTTTTCTTAGCATCTTCCACCGCTTTAGCGATTGCTTCAGAAACATCTTTAGATTTACCTAACCCATGACCAACTACACCGTTTTCATCACCCACTACTACGATAGCAGAGAAACCAAATGCTCTACCTCCTTTAGTAACTTTAGTAACACGATTTACACTCACCAAACGATCTTTTAATTCAAGACCTCCTGGTTTTACAATCTCTACGTTTTTATAATTATGATACATAATTTCTTAGAATTTAAGTCCAGCTTCTCTAGCTCCTTCAGCTAATGATTTCACACGTCCATGGTATAAATACCCACCTCTATCAAAAGAGATTGTTGAAATACCTGCTTTAAGTGCTTTTTCAGCAACTAATTTACCAACTGCTTTTGCAGTTTCAACAGCAGTCCCTTGAGGAACATCTTTATCTCTCGATGAAGCTGCAACTATAGTTGTACCGTTTACGTCATCTATGATTTGCGCATAGATTTCTTTATTACTTCTGAATACAGAAAGTCTTGGTTGAGCAGCAGTTCCGCTTACAATCTTTCTGATTCTGAACTTAATTCTTTGTCTTCTTTCAGATTTCGTTAATGACATAGTCTTAATTTTTAAGCTGATTTACCTGCTTTTCTTCTTAGTTCTTCTCCTACAAACTTAACTCCTTTTCCTTTATATGGCTCAGGTTTGCGGAAACCTCTGATCTTCGCAGCTACTTGACCTAATAATTGTTTGTCGAATGATGATAATTTCACTATCGGATTTTTACCTTTTTCTGAAATTGTTTCTACAACAACTTCGCTTACAACGTCTAGAACGATGTTGTGAGAGAAACCTAAAGCTAAATCAAGTTTTTGACCTTGATTAGAAGCTCTGTATCCAACACCAACTAATTCTAATTGTTTTGTAAAGCCTTCAGAAACACCAATAATCATATTATTGATTAATGAACGATAAAGTCCGTGTTTCGCTCTCTCGTCTTTATGATCTGATGAACGCTCAACGATAACTTGGTTATCTTCGATTTTAACGGTTACATCAGAAAATTCTTGAGTAAGCTCGCCTAATTTTCCTTTTACTGTAACTACAGCTTCTTTAACTTCTACAGTTACTCCTGCTGGAATTGCAATTGGATTTTTACCTATTCTTGACATTGTCTCGTCTTTTTATTAATATACGTAACAAATAACTTCTCCACCAACATTTAATTGCTTAGCTTGTTTTCCAGTCATCAAACCTTTTGATGTTGAAACAATAGCAATACCTAAACCATTTAAGATTCTTGGCAAGTCTGATGAACCAGCATATTTACGTAAACCTGGTTTACTAATTCTTTGGATATCTTTGATAACTGACTCTTTGGTCTCTTTATCATATTTAAGAGCAATTTTGATTGAACCCTGAACAGAATTCTCTTCAAATTTGTAACTTAAGATATATCCTTGATCGAATAAAATCTTTGTGATTTCTTTTTTCATGTTAGATGCTGGAATCTCTACCACTTTATGGTTAGCTCTCACTGCATTTCTAACTCTCGTAAGATAATCGGCAATTGGATCTGTATACATATGTATAAAATTGCGGCTATGGTTTTCAATCCGCCCTCAGCGGATTGAACCTTTAACCAATTAAACTTTTTTATTGGATTGCAAAAGTAATAACTTTTTTCGAGATTACCAAGATGCTTTTTTAACACCTGGAATTAATCCTTGATTTGCCATTTCACGAAATGTTACACGAGAAATACCAAACTGACGCATATACCCTCTTGGTCTACCTGTTAATTTACAACGATTGTGTACTCTAACTGGGCAAGAATTTTTAGGTAATTTTTGTAATCCTTCGAAATCTCCAGCTTCTTTTAAAGCTTTTCTTTTCTCAGCATACTTTTCTACTAATGCAATTCTTTTCACCTCACGGGCTTTCATTGATTCTTTAGCCATGTCTTAATTCTTTTTAAAAGGTAAACCTAGTTCTGCTAATAATGCTTTTGCTTCTTTATCTGTTTCTGCAGATGTTACGAAAGTAATATCAAAACCTGAAATTTTATTTACTTTATCAATGTCAATTTCTGGAAAAATGATTTGCTCAAGTACTCCAAGGTTATAATTACCTCTACCGTCGAAACCTGTAGATTTAATACCACCGAAATCTCTAACACGTGGTAAAGATGATGTAATCAATCTATCTAAGAATTCATACATTTTTTCTCCACGTAAAGTTACTTTAGCTCCAATTGGCATACCTTTTCTTAATTTAAAAGACGCAACGTCTTTCTTAGAAATAGTAGCAACCGCTTTTTGCCCAGTAATTTTTGTCATTTCTTCAACAGCATAATCTACTAATTTCTTATCAGATACAGCTGCACCAACACCACGGCTTACAACAATTTTTTCAAGTTTAGGAACTTGCATAACGTTTTTGTAACCGAATTCTTCTGTAAGAGCTGCAATTACTCTGCTCTTATATTCTTCTTTTAGTCTAGGAATATATGCCATAACTATAATACTTGATTAGATTTTTTTGAAAATCTCACTTTCTTGTCACCTTCTTCTTTGAAACCAACTTTAGTCGTTTCTTTTGACTTTGGGTCAATTAAAGACAAGTTAGACACATGAATAGGAGCTTCTTTTTTAACGATTCCACCTTGAGGGTTTTTTGCACTTGGTTTTGTATGTTTCGAAACCATGTTAACTCCTTCAACAATCGCTTTGTTTTTCTCACGAAGAACACGTACAATTTTACCTTCAGAACCTTTATGGTCTCCAGCAATAACTCTTACGATATCTCCTGATTTTATTTTTAGCTTTATCATTTGTATAAGAATTAAAGCACTTCTGGTGCTAATGATACAATTTTCATGAATTGTTTTTCACGAAGTTCTCTGGCAACCGGACCAAAAACACGAGTTCCTCTCATTTCTCCTGCAGCGTTTAACAATACACATGCGTTATCGTCAAAACGGATATAAGATCCATCAGCTCTTCTCACTTCTTTTTTGGTACGTACAACTACTGCAGTTGATACCGCTCCTTTTTTAACGTTTCCGTTTGGAGTTGCATCTTTAATTGAAACTACAATTTTGTCACCAACAGAGGCATAACGACGTTTCGTTCCTCCTAAAACACGGATCGTAAGAACTTCTTTCGCTCCTGTGTTATCTGCTACTTTTAATCTTGACTCTTGTTGTACCATAATTACTTAGCTCTTTCAATGATTTCAACTAATCTCCAACATTTAGATTTAGATAAAGGTCTTGTTTCCATGATCTTTACTGTATCACCAATGTTACAATCGTTTGTTTCGTCGTGTGCAACGTATTTTTTAGTTTTCAACACGAACTTACCGTATAATGGGTGTTTAACTTTTGTAGTTTGTGACACAACAATAGATTTCTCCATTTTGTTTGAAGTCACCACACCAATTCTCTCTTTTCTTAAATTTCTTTTTTCCATCTTTCAGCTAGTCTACAATTATTGTAACTCTCTTTTAGTTAACTCTGTATGTAATCTCGCAACTGATCTTCTTAAACCTCTTAATTGTAAAGGATTTTGGATTGGCGAAATTGCATGAGCATTTTTTAGGTCGGTATACGTTTTCTTTAACTGACTAAGTTGTTCTTGTAACTCAGCTGCAGATAGATTTTTAATTTCTGATTGTTTCATAATAAATTTTGATTATGCTTCGAAATCTCTAGCAACGATAAACTTAGTTTTAACAGGAAGTTTTTGAGCTGCTAAGCGTAAAGCTTCTTTTGCAACTGATAGAGGAACTCCTCCAACTTCAAACATAATTTTACCAGGTTTAACAACTGCAGCCCAATACTCAACTGCACCTTTACCTTTACCCATACGTACTTCTAATGGTTTCTTTGTAATAGGTTTATCTGGAAATATTTTGATCCATAATTGACCTTCTCTTTTCATGAAACGTGTTGCTGCGATACGAGCTGCTTCAATTTGACGAGAAGTAATAAATGAAGAATCTAAAGATTTGATACCAAACATTCCATTTGAAAGCTCGTGTCCTCTTTGAGAAACGCCTTTCATTCTACCTTTCTGTACCTTACGGTATTTTGTTCTTTTAGGCTGTAACATTTTTCTTTAGTTTAAATAATTACTTTCTTTTGCGTGCGTTTGGCTTATTTCCATCTCTTTTTGGAGCAGAAGATCCTGAAGGTTTAGACTTTTGTTTGTCCATTCCTACTAACGGAGAAAGATCTCTTTTTCCATAAACCTCACCTTTCATTATCCATACTTTAATACCCATTCTACCATAAGTAGTATGTGCTTCAGCTAATGAATAATCAATATCAGCTCTGAAAGTTGACAAAGGAATTCTACCTTCTTTAAAGTTTTCTGAACGTGCCATTTCAGCACCATTCAAACGACCAGAAATTTGAACTTTGATACCTTCTGCGTTCATACGCATAGCAGCAGCAATAGCCATTTTAATTGCACGTCTGTAAGAAATTCTACTTTCAATTTGACGAGCAATACTTGTACCTACTAAGTAAGCATCAAGTTCAGGTCTTTTAATTTCAAAGATGTTGATTTGAACTTCTTTGTCAGTAATTTTCTTAAGTTCTTCTTTTAACTTGTCTACCTCTTGACCACCTTTTCCGATAATGATACCAGGTCTAGCAGTAGTGATAGTAACGGTTACAAGTTTTAAAGTTCTTTCGATAATTATTTTTGATACACTAGCTTTAGATAAACGAGCATGAATATACTTTCTGATTTTATAATCTTCAGCGATTTTATCACCGTAATCATTTCCACCATACCAGTTTGAATCCCATCCTCTGATGATTCCAAGTCTATTTCCTATTGGATTTGTCTTTTGTCCCATCTTAATTAATTGCTTTGTGTGTTATCATTTGATCCTAACACGATTGTTACGTGATTAGAACGCTTTCTAATTCTGTGTGCACGACCTTGTGGAGCTGGACGAAGTCTTTTCAACATCATTCCACCATCTACTGTAATCGTTTTTACAAATAAGCCTGCTTCTTCTAAATTAGCATCCTCGTTTTTCTGTACATAATTATTTATGGCAGATAACAATAATTTCTCTAATTTTCTTGAAGCTTCTTTTTGACTAAATCTTAATATATTAAGAGCTAATTCAACTTTCTGACCTCTAACTAAATCTGCTACTAAACGCATTTTTCTAGGTGAAGTTGGACAGTTATTTAATTTAGCAAAAGCAACATGTTTTTTTGCCTCTTTAGTCTGCTCTGCTCTTTCTCTTTTACGAACTCCCATAGCTTCCTATTATTTTTTACCTTTATTTTTAGCTCCAGCATGACCTCTAAAAGATCTTGTTGGCGAAAACTCTCCTAATTTGTGTCCTACCATGTTTTCTGTAACGTAAACCGGTACAAACTGACGACCATTGTGAACTGCGATAGTTTGTCCAACGAAATCTGGAGTAATCATAGATGCTCTAGACCAAGTCTTAACAACACCTTTATTACCACCTGCGATATTTTCTTGAACTTTCTTCTCTAATTTAAAGTGAACAAATGGTCCTTTTTTTAATGAACGTGCCATGTCTATCTAATTATTTCTTTCTACGTTCTACAATATACTTATTACTCGGGTTAACTTTAGAACGAGTTCTATAACCTTTAGCAGGTAAACCTTTTCTTGAACGTGGATGACCTCCAGATGAACGTCCTTCACCACCTCCCATTGGGTGATCAACTGGGTTCATTGCTACCGGTCTTGTTCTTGGTCTTCTACCTAACCATCTTGATCTACCAGCTTTACCTGATACGATTAATTGGTGGTCTGAGTTAGAAACTGCTCCAATTGTTGCTGAACAAGTTAACAAGATTAATCTTGTTTCACCTGAAGGCATTTTGATTGTTGCATATTTTCCATCTCTTGCCATTAACTGAGCGAAAGTTCCTGCTGAACGAGCGATTACAGCTCCTTGACCTGGTCTTAATTCGATACACGAAATAACAGTTCCTAGAGGAATTTTACTTAAAGGCATAGCATTTCCAATTTCTGGAGATGCTTCAGCACCTGAAACTACAGTTTGTCCAACTTGTAATCCATTTTGTGCAATGATGTAAGTTTTAGCTCCATCAGCGTAATACAATAATGAAATAAAAGCTGAACGATTTGGATCATACTCGATAGTTTTAACTGTAGCTGGAATTCCATCTTTAGTTCTTTTAAAATCGATAATACGATACTTTTGTTTGTGACCACCGCCTGTATAACGCATGGTCATTTTTCCTTGACTATTTCTACCTCCAGAGTTTTTTTTCGGTGCGATCAATGAACGCTCCGGCTTATCAGTTGTAATAGTGTCAAAGCTATTAACAACTCTAAATCGCTGACCTGGGGTAATAGGTTTTAATTTTCTAACTGACATTTTCTATTAGATATTAGTATAAAAATCTATTGTTTCTCCCTCTTTAACTTGTACAATTGCTTTTTTGTAAGCATTTGTTTTCCCACTGATTAAACCACTTTTAGTATATTTAACACTTCTATCAGCTCTATAGTTCATTGTATTAACAGCAACAACACTCACACCAAAAGCAGCTTCAATAGCATTTTTGATTTGAATTTTATTAGCAGTTTTCTCAACTATAAAACCAAAACGGTTAAAAATTTCACCATCTTTAGTTATTTTCTCAGTTATAATAGGCTTAATTATGATACTCATAATCTTATTATTTACTTAAATTAGCTTCAATTACATCTAAAGAACCTTCTAAAAGAACTAGACTTTTTGCGTTTAAAATCGCATAAGTACTTAATTCTGAAGTAGTTACAACGTTAGACGTTTTTAAATTTCGTGACGACAAATATACATTTTTATTTGTATCACCCAACACAAATAAAGATTTTTTATTCTCTAACCCTAAAGACTTCAATACGTTAATGAAATTTTTAGTGTTTGGTGCATCAAATGTAAAATCTTCAACTACCATTAAATTTGACTCTTTTACTTTCAAAGAAAAAGCTGATTTACGAGCTAATCTTTTTAAGTTTTTGTTCAATTTGAATGAATAGCTTCTTGGTCTTGGTCCAAAAACAGTACCTCCACCTTTAAACAATGGATTTTTAGCAGATCCTGCACGAGCAGTTCCTGTTCCTTTTTGTTTTTTAATTTTACGAGTACTTCCTGCAACTTCAGCTCTTTCTTTAGCTTTGTGGTTTCCTTGTCTTTGATTCGCCAAATATTGCTTTACATCTAAATATACAGCATGTTTGTTTGGCTCGATTGCGAAAACTGAATCAGAAAGTTGAACTTTTCTTCCAGTTTCTTTTCCGTTGATATCTAAAACTTTTACTTCCATTACTTCTGAATGATTACATAAGAGTTCTTGTGACCTGGTATACAACCTTTTATTACTAAAAGATTTTTCTCACCTACCACTTTTAAAACTCTAAGGTTTTGTACTGTTACATTATCTCCTCCCATTCTTCCAGCCATACGCATTCCTTTGAATACTCTAGATGGATAAGATGAAGCTCCTACAGAACCAGGTGCTCTTAAACGGTTATGTTGACCGTGTGTTGCTTGTCCAACACCGCCAAAACCATGACGTTTAACAACCCCTTGGAATCCTCTACCTTTAGAAACTCCTACAACATCAACAAATTCACCTTCAGCGAATAAGTCAACAGCGATTACATCGCCTAATTTGTACTCCTGATCAAAACCTTTGAATTCAACGACTTTTTTCTTTGCAGCTGTTCCCGCTTTCTTAAAGTGACCTAACTCAGCTTTAATAGAACGTTTTTCAGCTTTGTCATCGAAACCTAACTGAATAGCAGAATATCCGTCTACTTCATTGGTTCTGACTTGGGTAACAACGCATGGACCACACTCGATTACAGTACAAGGAACATTTTTCCCGTTCTCATCAAAGATGCTAGTCATGCCAATTTTTCTTCCGATTAACCCAGACATATTAAACTAATTATTAATTAAACTCTTATTTATAATACAAATAGTATTTGAACACTACTCATTTTGAGGGTGCAAATATATAAATTATTTTTTAATTATCGCAAAAATAAATAGTTAAGTAAAAAAACCTTTAAAAAAGACATTTTTACCTTCTATAAATGATAAGAAAAAAAACCGTAATGCTTAAAACATTAACGGTTTTTTCTATTATTGCGATTTTTCAATCTAAATCAATTATACCTTGATTTCTACTTCTACTCCGCTTGGTAACTCTAATTTCATTAAAGCATCGATAGTTTTTGAAGAAGAACTGTAGATATCTAACAATCTCTTATACGAACTTAACTCGAACTGCTCTCTTGATTTTTTGTTAACGTGTGGAGAACGTAATACAGTAAAAATCTTTTTGTGAGTTGGTAATGGAATTGGACCCGTTACTACTGCACCTGTACTTTTTACAGTTTTTACAATCTTTTCAGCTGATTTATCAACCAACATGTGATCGTAAGATTTTAATTTTATTCTGATTTTTTGACTCATTTTCTTAAAAATTAAGCGTTACCTTTTGCTTTTTTAATTACAGCTTCTGAAATATTAGAAGGTGTTTCTGCATAATGTGAAAACTCCATTGTTGATGTAGCTCTACCTGATGATAATGTTCTTAATGTAGTTACATAACCAAACATTTCTGATAAAGGCACATCTGCTTTGATAGTTTTAGCACCATTTCTATCACCCATGTCATTTACTTGACCTCTACGACGGTTCAAGTCACCTACGATATCACCCATATTTTCTTCTGGAGTAATAACTTCGATTTTCATGATTGGCTCAAGAATAACTGCACCAGCAGCACGACCTACTTCTTTATATCCCATTTTAGCTGCTAATTCGAAAGAAAGAGCATCAGAATCCACAGGGTGGAAAGATCCGTCTAATAAAGTTACTTTTAAACTATCTACTACATATCCTGCTAAAGGACCTGTTTTCATAGCTTCTCTGAAACCTTTTTCAACAGCTGGAATATATTCTTTTGGTACGTTACCACCTTTTACTGCATTAATAAACTGTAAACCATTAGGAATTTTACCATCTACTTCATCAGCTGGCTCTAATGTAAATACAATATCACCAAATTTACCACGACCTCCAGATTGCTTTTTATAAGTTTCTCTATGTTGTGCAGATTTTGTAAATGCTTCTTTATATTCAACTTGTGGCTCACCTTGGTTAACCTCAACTTTAAACTCACGTTTCATACGATCTACAAGAATGTCTAAGTGTAGCTCACCCATACCTGAGATAATAGTTTGACCCGAAGCCTCATCAGTTCTAACTGTAAACGTAGGATCTTCTTCAGCTAATTTAGCTAAAGCCATACCCATTTTATCTACGTCAGCTTTTGTTTTTGGCTCAATTGCAATACCAATTACAGGATCAGGAAATTTCATTGACTCAAGAATAATTGGGTGTTTTTCATCACACATTGTATCTCCAGTCTTAATATCTTTAAATCCTACAGCCGCTCCAATATCACCAGCTTCGATATAATCGATTGGATTTTGTTTGTTAGCGTGCATTTGGTATATACGAGAAATACGCTCTTTGTTTCCTGAACGAGTGTTCAAGATATAAGAACCTGCATCTAAACGACCTGAATAAGCACGGAAGAAAGCTAAACGACCAACATAAGGGTCAGTAGCAATTTTAAATGCTAAAGCAGCAAACGGCTCTTTTGTATCAGGACGACGTAAAATTTTCTTTTGATCTTCTTCTAATAAGTCAGCATCATCAGGGTGAATTCCTTCGATACCTTCTTTATCCATTGGAGATGGTAAGTATTTACATACTGCATCTAACATGAACTGAACACCTTTGTTTTTGAAAGAAGAACCAGCAATCATAGGAATGATAGCCATATCAATTGTAGCAGCTCTTAAAGCTGTATTGATTTCTTCCTCTGTAATAGAGTTTTCATCTTCCATGTATTTTTCCAACAAGTTTTCGTCGTAAGTAGCAATCTCTTCAATTAAAATTGAACGATACTCTTTTACTTCGTCAACCATATCAGCTGGAATAGGCACGATATCAAAAGTTGCCCCTTGCGTTTCGTCATGCCAAATAATAGCTTGGTTTTTTACTAAGTCAACAACTCCTTTAAAGTCATTTTCTTCACCAATTGGTAAAGTAATTGCAACAGCGTTAGATTTTAACATATCTCTAACTTGTTGACAAACATTTAAGAAGTTAGAACCTTGACGGTCCATTTTGTTTACGAATCCCATACGTGGAACTCTATATTGGTCAGCTAATCTCCAGTTAGTTTCAGATTGAGGCTCAACACCGTCAACCGCACTAAATAAGAACACTAAACCATCTAATACACGTAACGAACGGTTTACCTCAACTGTAAAGTCAACGTGTCCCGGTGTATCGATAATATTAAAGTGGTATGGTAATGTCTCTGGCAATACTTTTCCTTGCTCTGTTGGGAAATTCCATTCACAAGTTGTAGCAGCTGAAGTAATTGTAATACCTCTTTCTTGCTCTTGTGCCATCCAGTCCATTGTTGCAGCACCATCATGTACTTCACCAATTTTGTGTGATTTTCCTGTATAGAATAAGATACGCTCAGTTGTTGTTGTTTTACCTGCATCAATGTGAGCAGCAATTCCAATATTTCTTGTATATTTTAAATCTCTAGCCATTTCTGTACGAATTAAAATCTAAAGTGAGAGAATGCTTTATTAGCATCTGCCATTTTGTGAGTATCCATTCTTTTCTTAACAGCAGCACCTTCTTCTTTAGCCGCAGCTAAGATTTCAGAAGCTAATTTACCTGCCATTGATTTTTCGTTTCTTCTTCTTGCATAAAGAATCATCCATTTGATAGCATAAGAAATCTTTCTATCTGGACGAATTTGCATTGGAATTTGAAATGTAGCTCCACCCACTCTACGTGAACGAACTTCTACGTGAGGCATAACATTTGTTAATGCATCTTTCCATACTTCTAAAGCAGATTTTTCTGCATCTTGCTTTTTAGTTTCAACGATTTCTAATGCATCATAGAAAACTTTAAAAGCTGTTGATTTTTTACCATCCCACATTAAGTTGTTCACAAAACGTGTTACTAACTGATCGTTAAATTTTGGATCTGGTAAAAGTGGTCTTTTTTTGGCCGCTCTTTTTCTCATGTCTTTTCTTTAAAAGATTTTAAATTACTTTTTCTTTCCAGTTGGTGCAGGTGCTTGTCCTGGTTTTGGACGTTTTGCTCCATACTTAGATCTACGTTGTGTTCTTCCTGCAACACCCGCAGTGTCTAATGCTCCACGTACGATGTGGTAACGTACACCTGGTAAATCTTTTACTCTTCCACCTCTAACTAATACTATCGAGTGCTCTTGTAGATTGTGACCTTCTCCAGGAATGTATGCATTCACCTCGTTACCGTTTGTTAAACGAACCCTAGCTACCTTTCTCATTGCTGAGTTTGGTTTTTTAGGAGTTGTTGTGTAAACACGAGTACACACACCTCTTCTTTGAGGACAAGAATCTAAAGCAGCCGATTTACTCTTCTTAGTTATTTGGGTTCTCCCTGTTCTTACTAATTGTTGAATTGTTGGCATAATTAAATACTAAAAATTTTTACTGTTTAAAATTCCCGCTTTTTACGGGGTTGCAAATGTAGGAATTATTTTTTACTTTCCAAATCATAATTTATTAATTTTCAACGCAATTGTATTTTTGTAGTGTTTTGATTGGTATTGAGTTACAAAAAGGAAAGACAAAAATTTTTAAGAATGGCTGCCTTGGATTCTGAAACAATCCCGAAGCTTCGGGATAGAAAGACAAAGTGGATATAAAATTTATTTTACTTTTTTTTCGTTTCTTTACTGCTATGAAATTACTTTTCGGTTTTATTATGTTTTTTTGCTTCCAATTTTCATTGGGACAAAACTTCTATTTAAAAATAACAGGAACATCTGAAAAAGAAAACAAAACCATTGATAGCTTACAATACGAATCAAAACACGCTTCGGTTGCACTGATTATAGAAGAGCAAAAACGTTTTGAAAACAAACTGACTAATCAAGGGTTTTTCGACTGGTTGTTGTTAGAACAGAAAAAAATAAACGACAGTAGTTTTGTATTTAAATATAGTTTAGCGAATTCAATAAAAAGCAACATTATATATATAGGTAAACTTTCCGACGAAGAAAAAACGCTTTTACAATTAGAGAAAGACACTTTAACAATTGCCACAAATGAAGTAGAGAATTTCATGAAAAGCAAAATTGCTCTGTTAGAAAAGAAAGGTTACTCTTTAGTGAATTTACAATTAGTGAATCAACAAAAAATAGAAAATAGTTTGTTTTCTGATTTACAAGTAAAGCTAAACTCAAAAAGAAACATTACCGATATTGTCATTGTAGGGTATGGTAAATTTCCAACAGGAATAAAAAAAGCAATTACCAAAAAAGCAAAAAAAGCAACTTTCAATCAAGATAATTTAAAACAGATTAATAATGCTTTTGAAAAATTACAATTTGTAAACCAACTAAAATATCCCGAAATCTTATTTACCCAAGATTCGACCAAGATTTTCGTTTACGTTGAAAAATCGAAACCCAATAAATTTGATGGTTTTATAGGATTTTCAAACGATGACAAAAGTAAACTAACCTTTAATGGTTATTTGGATTTGCAATTGCAGAACATTTTGAATTCGGGCGAAAAATTCAATTTGTATTGGAAAAACGATGGCAATAGACAAACTTCGTTTAATATTGGAACGGAATTGCCTTATATTTTTAAGACACCTATCGGAATTAAAGCCAATTTGAGAATTTTTAAACAAGATTCTACCTTTCAAAACACTATTACCGATTTGAATTTAGGTTACTATTTCTCATACAATACAAAAGCTTTTGTTGGATATCAAAAAACGAATTCGGTTGATATTCAAAATACAAATTCGTTTAGTTTGAATGATTTTACGAATACCTTTTTAACTTCGAGCTTTGAACATCTTGAATTAAATCCTGATAGTTTTATTTTTCCTGAAAAAGCAAAAGTTTTTGTAAAATTTGGGACAGGAAATAGAACAATTGCATCTCAAAAAACGAGTCAGTTTTTCACTCAGTTGGATTTGAGTTACAATGTGAATCTGAATAACAAAAACAGTATTTTTATAAGAAATCAGACTTTTTATTTACAGAGTGATGATTATGTAATTAATGAGTTGTTTCGATTTGGAGGAATTAATTCGATTAGAGGTTTTAACGAAAACAGCTTACAAGCGAATGCATATAGTGGAATTATAGCAGAATATCGTTATTTAGTTGCTTCTAATTTATATATACATTCCATCACCGATTTTGGTTATTTCCAAGACAAAACTTCTAATACTGAAGACCGATTATTAGGTTTGGGATTCGGATTTGGATTGTTTACAAAAAACGGATTATTAAATCTAGTTTACGGCAACGGAAGTACAAGCGACCAGGCGATAAAACTTTCCAATTCGATTGTGCATATTAGTTTTAAAACGAATTTTTAATTCGGACATTTTGAAACCATCAAAAAATCAAACTAAAATCCTATCTTTGCGCCATGGAAAAAGACAACCAAATATTCGGGATTAGAGCAATAATTGAAGCAATTAACGCTAAAAAAGAAATTGACAAAGTATTCGTTCAAAAAGATGCGCAAGGCGACTTGATGCAAGATTTGATGAAAACAATGAAAAGAAACAACATCAACTTCTCCTACGTTCCTGTTGAAAAACTAAACCGATTAACTCCCAATAATCACCAAGGCGCCGTAGCAACCATTGCTCCTATTTCTTTTGTTTCATTAGAAACTTTAGTAGAAGTTGTTATTGAAACTGGTAAAAAACCTTTATTCCTAATTTTAGACCAATTGTCTGATGCGCGTAACTTTGGCGCTATCATCAGAACTGCAGAATGTACGGGTGTTGACGGAATCATTATCCAAAAACAAGGTTCGGCTCCTGTGAATGGTGATACGGTTAAAACTTCGGCTGGAGCTGTTTTTAATGTGCCTATTTGTAAAGTAGATCATATCAAAGACGCTATTTTCTATTTACAAGGAAGCGGAATTAAAACCGTTGCGGCAACTGAAAAAACAGAGCAACACATTTACGACATCAACTTTAACGAAGGCGTTGCGATTATTATGGGTAGCGAAGACAGAGGTGTAAACCCATCGGTATTGAAAATTGTAGATGAAAAAGCAAAATTACCAATGTTTGGTACAATTGAATCATTAAATGTTTCGGTGGCTTGCGGTGCTTTTTTGTATGAAGTTTTGAGACAGAGACTTAATTAGTCAATTTTCAATGTGACAATGTGCCAATAGCTTTTGAGTAAATTAATTTTAATTGGCTAATTGACATATTGCCGAATTGACTTATTTTTTCCCACCCAAAAACTCATACACTACTTTCATTGAAGAGTTAAAATACTCTCGAATCACTTCTTCAGGTTTTGGTGGTGGATTGAAATTTCCTTTTTCGTCGAAATTTTTCATAAAAGAATCGAGTTCTGGATTGAAATCGGGTTTTTCCCATTCGTAGAAAATTGGTTTTGAAAATTGGGGTGTTTTTAAAACTAAAGCTAAAGCTAATCCCACAACAAATCCTGCTAAATGCCCTTCCCACGAAATCCCTTCTTTTACATTTGGGAACATATACCAAACGCTTCCTCCGTATAAAATTACGATGGTAAATGATAAAGCTACTAATCGGTAATATTTGGTAAAAATACCTTTGAAGAAAATAAAACTTACCAAAGCATAGATTAATCCACTAGCGCCGATATGATAACTCGGTCTTCCTAACAACCAAGTTCCTAATCCTGAAAATATAATTCCTAAAAACAAAACCACAAACGATTGTTCTTTGTAGAAATACCTCAAAATAGGCAACAAGACCAATAAGGCAACCGAATTATTAGCCAAATGCTCGATATCGCCATGTAAAAAAGGACTAAATAGAATTCCTTTTAATCCATACACTTCTCTTGGATAAATTCCAAAATGCGACAAATTATCTTGAAATTGCAATTCGTACCAAAAAACTGACCATAAAGTCAATACAAAAAATAGCGGTAAAAAAATGACCGCTTTTGTAAACTGAAAAGGATTATCGTGCTGTTTTTCCATAGTAAATTGAATTCAAAGATAAAGCCAAAAATATTTCTATGCACATTTGTCAGCACAATCTTGTCATTTCGGCGAAGGAGAAATCACATCAAGTTTTGGATTATGAGATTTCTCCTTCGTCGAAATGACAAAAAAAAGAGAAAAATATGTAATTTTACGTCATGAATAAACCATTAGCCGAACGCATTCGCCCACAACAATTATCGGATTACATCAGCCAATTGCATTTAGTTGGACCTGAAGGCTCGTTAACACAACAAATTGCCAAAGGATTAATTCCGAGTTTGATTTTATGGGGACCACCAGGAACCGGAAAAACGACTTTGGCACAAATCATGGCGCAAGAAAGTAAACGTCCGTTTTACCAACTGAGTGCCATACATTCAGGTGTTAAAGACATTCGTGAAGTAATTGAAAAAGCGAAGCAAAGCAGTGGTTTATTCACAGCTAAAAATCCGATTTTATTTATTGATGAGATTCATCGTTTTAGTAAATCGCAACAAGATTCTTTATTGGCGGCGGTGGAAAAAGGCTGGGTAACTTTGATTGGTGCCACGACTGAAAATCCGAGTTTTGAGGTTATTCCTGCTTTATTGTCAAGATGTCAGGTTTATGTATTGAATGCGTTTACCAAAGACGATTTGGAAGCCTTGTTACATCGTGCTATAAAAACTGATGTTCAGCTACAAAATAAAGACATTCAGTTAAAAGAAACCGGAGCATTATTAAGACTTTCAGGTGGCGATGGAAGAAAATTGTTGAATATTTTCGAATTAGTTATTAATGCATCTGAAAGCGATACCATTGAAATTACGAATGAAAAAGTAATGCAATTAGTGCAAAAAAACACGGTATTGTATGACAAAACAGGTGAACAACATTATGATATTGTTTCGGCTTTCATAAAATCAATACGCGGAAGCGACCCAAATGGTGCTGTTTATTGGTTAGCTCGAATGATTGAAGGTGGCGAAGATGTAAAATTTATTGCAAGGCGACTACTGATTTTAGCTAGTGAAGATATAGGAAATGCCAATCCAACGGCTTTTATCATGGCAAACAATGCTTTTCAAGCGGTGGCAACTATTGGTTATCCTGAAAGTCGTATTATTTTGAGCCAGTGTGCGATTTATTTGGCAACTTCAGCAAAAAGTAATGCTAGTTATATGGCTATTGGAAAAGCGCAACAAATGGTGAAACAAACAGGCGATTTGCCGGTTCCTATTCATTTACGAAATGCACCAACCAAATTAATGAAAGAGTTAGGTTATGGAGAAGAATACAAATACTCACACGATTTCCCTAACAACTTTGCCGAACAAGAATTTTTACCAACAGAAATATCCGAAACTAAATTCTTTGAACCAGGCGAAAATGCTCGTGAGAAAGAATTACGTCAGTTTTTAAAGAATCGTTGGAAGGATAAGTATGGATATTGATTCAGTGTTCAGTGTTCAGTGTTCAAAATTAAAACTTAACCTCCACTTTTTCTGAAAGTAATTTTTCTCCTTCGTAATATTCAAAAAACCAATTATCGTTTTTCTTAATCAAAACACCTGATTTGTCTGCTTTTTGAGCAATAAAAACATTTTCAAGTGACGAAGCTTTTACTACCATAATAGTTTTAGGTTCTGAATCTACTAATTTAAAACCATTTGGTGTTGGAATAGCAAAAAGTTGATTATCACTTACTACAATTGTTTGTTTAGTTTCCGGTTTATTATCTGGAACAACTACCACAACAGGAACTTCTTCTGATTTAACAACTTCTGATTCTGTTTGTTTAAAATCTAAATGCCCCCTCATGCTTACTAAGGCAGTTCTAAATGATTCTTTGTATGCCTTTTCGTAATCTTTATCTCTAGACTCACCTTGTTTACTGTTTAAAATCGTTTTATTTTTACAATCTTTTATTTCAAAAATTATTTTGGTATATAACATATTGCTCTTTTCTAAAACATTTAAGTATAAACCAGAACATCTATTTGCAGCTAATTCAGACGGAAATTCTTCGGTATCGTAAATAACAGTAAAACCTTCATTTTCAAAGAATGACTTAGTTATTGCATTTAAATTATATTTGTTTTCTTCTTTAAAAAAATCAAACTTTTTAGGTACAATAACATATTTATAATTATCCTGAGCAAAGGAAAAAGAGTAAATAAACAAAACCAACAATAAAAAAATTTTCTTCATAACTATAATATATTTTTTAATTCTAATAAATGATTCACTTGTAAAACAGGCTTTTCAACAGTAATGTTATGTTCGTTGAAAAAAACCGCTTCAATTCCTGCTTCAATGGCTCCAACAACATCCGCCTCATAACTATCACCTATCATAATACTTTCCTCTTTGGAAGCATTTGCCAAAGATAAAGCAAAATCAAATATATCTCGATGTGGTTTTTTTACACCTGCCATTTCAGAATTTGTAATCGTTTCAAAATAATGTCCAATATTGGAATTTTCAAGTTTTCTTGTTTGAACCGATGCAAATCCGTTAGTTATAATATGTAATTTATATTTAGGCTTAAGATACTCTAACAGTTCAATCGCCCCATCAAATAAATGATTGTATTCGGGTAAATATTTGATATATTTATCGGATAGTAGATCAATCAATACATCAGAAACCTCCAATTGCAATGCATCAAAAACGTCTTTTAAACGATAATATCGTAAATCCTCGTGTGAAATTTGATTTACTTGATATAATTTCCAATAATGCAGATTGCGAGGAATATATATATTTAGAAAATCAGATAAATTAATATCCAAACCTTGCTGTTTAAAAATCGTATCAAACGCAAAAGCAGAATTTTTATCGAAATCCCAAAGCGTGTGGTCTAAATCGAAAAAGAGATGTTTTTTATGATGGAATGATTGCAATGCTAACCTATTTGAATGATTAAAAAAAGCCCAAATGATTGGGCTTCTAACTTATTTACTTTGAGAAATAATTTCGGCATTTTCGATGTGGTAAATCCAATCTTCCACATCGGTTTCGTTGTATCTAAAAGTTCCTTTTAAAGTTACATACGTATCTGTTTTTAACTTTGGAAAAGCACCCCCTTTAAACTTAATTCCCGCAATTGTTTCTGGTCCTGATTTCCCACAGAAGAAACAAGCAGCAAATACATTTTTACTTAACGCGTAATTTTTGTTATCAATTGGCACAATGAATCCGCTCATAAAAACGGTTTTCTTTTGCATCATTTTCAACTTCATATTCACTTGCGGAAATTCGACTTCACCATAAGTTGCGTGTTTTTTTCGAACGTATTTGATATCTCCTAGCAGTTTCCACGTTAATGTATCTGCTGCTACTGATGTTTTAGTAGAGGCTTTTAAAGTCGAAGTTGTACTATCTGAAAAGCTCATCATCGAAATAAAAACGACTAAAGCTAAACTTAATTTAATATAATTACGCATTTGCTAATGTTTTTGAAATATTTAAATTGTATGCTTTTACGGCAGGAATTAATGCTGCAATAAAGCCCACAAATATAGTTAGTAAAAATAAAGTTCCTTCTTTCTCCCAAATAAATTCATATGGATTAAAACTCATTTTAAAATCTTCTTCGGCTGAATTGGACAACAAACTTAATCCTACTCTTCCCAAAATCGTACCAAAGATAAATCCAACTACACATAAAAGCAAACTTTCAATCATTACTACTTTTAAAAGCTGTAGTCTTTTTGCTCCGTTGACACGCATTAAGGCAAATTCATTTTCACGTTCTTTCAATGTATTATAAAGTGCAATGAAAATCGAAATTCCTGAAATCAACATGATTCCGTAGGCTAAATATTGCAAAGCTGAGATTCCAATTCCGAATAAAGAAAACAAACGATTTACTTCGATAGCTGGAGAAGCGACTTGCATTTTAGTATTTTGTGCGATGATTCTTGGCCAAGTTACAATTCCCATTTTATTACGAAATTTTAGCAAAACAGCTGTTATTTCCATGCCAGGTTCATCTAAAGTCATATCAGCTGCTTCTTGATGTTCTTCTCCCTCTACATGAACATGACCTTCTTCGCCATGCGCTGGATTTTCTTCTTCACCATGTCTGCCGTGCATTTGCCAAACACTAGGAATCGTACATAAAATCAAATTATCCACTACTTTTCCGGTTGGTTTTGCAATTCCGACAACTTTATATCCGTAGTGGTCGTGTACTTCACCTTCAGCCGCATCGCCATGCGAACCAAAGAATTCATCACCAATTTTCAAACTTAATTTTTTTGCAATATCACTTCCGATTACGACTTCAAAATTCTTTTCAAATAGTTTTCCTTCTGCAATTTTTGCTCCATATTTTTCTAAATAATCGGGTGTTGTCCCCAAGATTTTATAACCTCGATAGTTATCCCCAAAAGCTAACGGAATCGCTTTTTGAACAAACGGATGTTGCATCCAGACTTTTGCCGAATCATAGCTAATATTTCCCGTTGGAGAATCCACTTGATAAACAGAAGATAAAATCAATTGCAACGGACTTCCTTGAGCGCCCATTACCAAATCAACGCCGTCAATATTGCTTGAAAACTTTTCTTCAAATTGCTTTTCGACTAAAACTAAAGTCGTAATAATCGCTACACTTGAGGTTAGCAAAACAACACTCAAGATGGTGTTTAATGGTTTGAACCATATATTTTTCCATGCTAATTTTGCTATCATATCAAGGTAATTTTATTGATAAACTTTTCTTTGATTCTACCATCATGAGTAACAATTAATAATGCCGCTTTGTATTCTTTTGACAAAGAAGTTAGTAATTCTATCACTTTTTCTGCATTTTTATCATCTAAACTCGATGTTGGTTCATCTGCTAACAAAACTTTTGGTTCGTTCATTAACGCGCGCGCAATTGAAACGCGTTGTTGTTGCCCAATACTCAACTGCGAAGGCAATTTAGACGCTTGATTTTCGATTCCTAATTGTTCTAATAATTTCTTTGCGCGTTTGGTATGTTTTTTACCTGTTGCCAACCAACTTGCCATTTCTAAATTTTCCAAAACCGTCAACGCACCAATAAAATGCGATTTTTGAAAAACCACTCCAATATGTTTTCCTCTGAATTTATCGGTTGCCTTTTCTGAAAGTGCTACGATATCGGTTTTATCGATTTCAATTTCCCCTTTAGCAGTTTTTAATAATCCTGCTAGAATATGTAAATAGGTAGTTTTTCCTTTACCAGAATCGCCGGTAATTAACAAGGTGCTCCCAGCTTCGCAATACAAATCTGGAAAGATAAATTCTTGCTCTTTACTGTATGAAAATCGTATATTTTTAGTGCTTATCATTATTGTTTCAGCATTAATTTAATGTTGCAAGATAACAAATTCGTTTAAAAAAATTCTTAACTATTTTGTAACAAAAAAACCTTGCAAACAATTAATTTCACAAGGTTTATTTGCTTTGATTTTAACTATTATTCTTCGTCATGTGTACACAATCCTACGATTGTATGAAAAGTATCATGTAAACCGTTTAAAGCCTTTGTTATTTTATCATCAGATGCTTTCGCTTTTACTAATTTATCCAATGTTTTACTGTCTTTAGCTAATTTATTAACTGAAGCCACAATTTCTTTTTTATTGAATTGAGCTGGAATTTTTGCCATTTTTAAGGTATTTGCTTTATCAGCCATTTCACCGCTTCTTTCTTTAATTGGTTGTAAGTTTCCTTCTTCACTTGGGTGAAACGTTTGTGACATTACTTTGTGAAACGTTTTGATTTCTGGCCATGCTGCAAAAGTATCTGGTTTTGGCATTGCTGCTTTGTATCTTTTACTTACTTCTGTCCAGTTTACAACATTCCATAAAGCGGATAAATAATCTGCGCGTTTGTTTTGGTATTTTAAATAATATGCGTGTTCCCAAACATCGATTCCGAAGATTGGTGTTCCTTTTACTTCAGCTACATCCATTAACGGATTATCTTGATTTGGCGTTGAACTAACAACTAATTTTCCTTCTTTAGTTACAACCAACCAAGCCCAACCTGAACCAAAACGACTTGCTCCGGCAGCGTTTAACTTTTCTTTCAACACATCAAAACTTCCGAAAGTTTCAATCATAGCTTTTTCTAAATCAGCCGACATTTTTGTGTTTTTCTCGGGAGTTAAAACCGACCAAAATAATTCGTGATTATAATGTCCGCCACCATTATTTCTAACTGCTGGTGTCATTGTAGAAACTTTTGCAAAAATTTCGTTTAAACTTAATTTTTCATCAGCTGTTCCTGCTAATGCTGTATTTAGATTTTTCACATAAGCAGCATGATGCTTACCGTAATGTATTTCCATAGTTTGAGCATCTACAAATGGCTCCAATGCGTTAAATGCATAAGGTAATGCTTTTTGTGTAAACTGAGCCGAAGCTGTTAGAGTTACTAAAAGTGTGGCAACTAAAAGTTTTATATTCTTCATGATATTTTAATTTTTGATAAAAATACGGCTTATCGATTAGATAAAAAATTAAGAATTCTTAAAATTTACATAATTGTTGGTTTTAACGCAAAGAGCACAAAGATTTTTCGCAAAGGAATTAATTTTTAAAATTCTTTAATCAGTGTCCCAAAAAAGCGAAGCGTCTATAAGGATCTCTCTTAACATTAAGTTATTCAAAAAAACTCTGTGTATCTCTGTGTAAAACTTTATAATTTGGAAACCATGTGACTCCTATGTGTTTAGAAAAAATCAAAAAATCCCTTCATCCTGAAAACTCAAATAACCATTTTCTGTGATGATGATGTGGTCTAAAACCTGAATTTCTAAGGTTTGACCTGCTTCTTTAATTCGTTTTGTGATTTTTAAATCGGCTTCACTGGCGATTAATTTTCCTGAGGGATGATTGTGTGAAAGAATTAATCCTGTTGCATTTTGTTCGAATGCCATTTTGAAGATTAAGCGAATATCTACTACAGTTCCAGTAATACCGCCTTTTGAAAGTTGGGCTTTGTAAATAACTTTATTGGAATTATTTAGATACAATACCCAAAATTCTTCGTGAGGCAATTCGCCAATAATGGGTAGCAGGATATCGAAAACGGCTTTACTGGAAGTAATTTTTTTGAGTTCGATAGCATCTTCAGCTCTGCGTCTTCTTCCTAATTCTAAAGCCGCGGCGATGGAAATAGCTTTGGCTTCTCCTATTCCTTTGAATTGCATAAGTTGGGAAATTGACATTTTGCCTAAGGTATTCAAATTGTTTTCGGAAGAAGCTAAAATGCGTTGGCACAATTGCACGGCACTCTCGTTTCGAGAACCGGAACCAATTAAAATAGCAAGTAATTCGGAATCAGATAAGGTGGATTTACCTTTAAGAAGAAATTTTTCACGTGGGCGATCGTCTTCAGCCCATTGATTGATTGGCGTGTACATGAAATTTTATTTTGGCGTTTATAAGAACAAAAATAATTGAAAAAATTGAAATGGCAAAATTATTGATGGATGATGGGTGTTGGATAATAGATGATGGGTGAAGGAAGTTGGAAGTTGGAAGTTGGAGGATTTTTTTTAATTTCAAAAGGATTGATACTAAATTCAGTTGAAAATACGTTTTTATAAAAAATTAGCACATGAAATTTACAGGAATTATTTTATTGTCTTTTTTATTTCTGAATTGTAAAAAAGAAGCGATTAAAACAGAAATAGCGCAACAGATTGAATTAAAACCAAGAACTCAACTCATAGAAAACCCAACTGATTTTTATGAAAAACTATCCAGTGCAGCGATTTCGATAATTGATCCTGAAGTGGTTTATACTCCTGATTATGTTGGGATAAAATATCCAAATGGTGATGTTCCTGCAAAAACGGGAGTTTGTACTGATGTTGTGATTCGTGCTTATCGAAAATTAGGAATTGATTTGCAAAAAGAAGTACATGAAGACATGAAAGCAAACTTTTCTTTGTATCCGAATTTAAAAAAATGGGGTTTAAAAACTACTGATAAAAACATCGACCATAGAAGGGTACCTAATTTAGAAGTTTTCTTTGCTCGAAAAGGAAAAAATTTACCAATTTCACAAAACCCAAAAGATTACAAAACAGGCGATTTAGTCACTTGGATGATTGGAGATAAATTACCACATATTGGTATTGTAACTCACATAAAATCAAGTAATGGAAACCCAATGATTTTGCACAACGTAGGAAGCGGACAAGTTTTAGAAGATTGTTTGTTCAGTTGGAAAATTGTTGGGCATTTTAGGTATGGAAAATGACTATTCTAAACTATCAATATAATCAGTCATAAAAACATCAATATCTTGTTGAAAGTTTTTGTAATTAAAATCTTTAGGCTTTTTTTTCATTCTATCAATTCTTTCAATAGAATTTAAAAACTCGTACTTAAGTAAAACTAAAGCCTTTTTTTCTTCCAATTCATTGAAAGTTATCCAATCAAAATTAGAATTTACGACTAACCACTTAACTGAAAACTTCCAACTCTCAATATCATTTCTAAAAAACTGAGCAAAACCACCATCAAACTTAAACAACTCAAATCCCCAAAAAAACTTTACTACAGATTCTCCATAGAATTCATCTTTTAGACAATTGATAAGATAATCTTGCAATTTCATTAGATCAACTTTAAAATTTCCATCTGGAAATTCATTAGTCATTGTGATTTTAATTTCAAAATCCATAAAATCTAACTTATCAACCCTTTCACCTCATCAAAATTCAATCCGCCGTAATTACCTGAACTCATTAATAGTAAAGCTGAATTATCTAAATTTTGGCTGAATAAAAAGTCTTTGAATTCAGTTGGATTGGTGTAAATGATTAAATCTTCTCTTTGGAACGATTGGGCAATTTGGTCATAAGTTACTTCTTCCAAACGTTTGATTTTTACTGCATCGGGCGAATAGAAAACTACGGCAACATCCGCTGCATCTAAAGCTCCTTGGTATTCTTTTAAGAATTCGGCATTTAAACTACTATACGTGTGCAATTCTAAACAAGCGATTAATTTTCTATCTGGATATTGTGCTTTTACCGCTTTTGTAGTAGCAGAAACTTTACTTGGCGAATGCGCAAAATCTTTATAAGCGACTTTATTCGAACTTTCGGCAATTTTTTCTAATCGTTTGGATGCGCCTTTGAAACTTGCAATGGCTTCGTAAAATTCGGCTTCGTCAACGCCCATGCATTGGCAAATCCATTTGGCACCAGCTAAATTGCTTAAATTATGTGCGCCAAACACTTCAATTGGCATTGGGCCTTCTAGTGTGTCTAATAAAGTGGTTCCGTTTTCAACGGTGTAACTTGGTGTTTGATACGCAATTTTTCGGATTTGATTTTCGGTTTCTTCGGCTACTGATTTTACGGCTTCGTCTTCTTCATTGTAAACTAAAATTCCGCCACGAGTGATTTGGTTAGCGAAAATTCTGAATTGTTCCACGTAATTATCAAACGTTGGAAACACATTGATGTGATCCCAAGCAATTCCTGACAACAAGGCAATATTAGGTTGGTACAAATGGAATTTTGGTCGCAAATCAATTGGAGAAGTCAAATATTCATCGCCTTCCAACACAATAAAATCGTTGTCTTCAGTTAAATGTACCATCGTATCGAAACCTTCCAACTGTGCTCCTACCATATAATCCACTTCGATATTGTGATAATGCATCACGTGTAAAATCATCGAAGTAATCGTAGTTTTTCCGTGCGAACCACCAATAACTACTCGGGTTTTATTTTTCGATTGTTCGTATAAAAATTCGGGATACGAATATATTTTCAAGCCTAATTCTTGCGCTTTTAACAACTCAGGATTATCAGCTTTGGCGTGCATTCCTAAAATAATCGCTTCAATATCGGTTGTAATTTTTTCTTGAAACCAACCTTCTTCGGCTGGCAACAATCCTTTTTTCTCCAAACGCGATTTTGAAGGTTCAAAAATAGCGTCATCGCTACCCGTTACGTGATATCCTTTGTTGTGTAATGCTAATGCTAAATTGTGCATGGCCGCTCCGCCAATGGCTATGAAATGTGTTCTCATCTTTATAGTTTATGAGTTGAAAAGTTTGTGAGTTTAAGAGTTTAGACACATTGCCTTTTAAACTATAAACCTGTAACCTTTTAACCTATTTTTCAAATTGTTCTCTTAATTTAGATGCTTTCGCTTTGTCTTTTAACTTGTTCAAATATAAGTCATATAATTTTTCGAAAGTAGTTTTTGAATTACCAATTTCGTGCGCTTTTTTATAATGGTTTTCCGCTTTTGCATAACGCTTAAAATACACATCAATATATCCTTTTGCTAAATACCCATCCACTTTTGAAAGCGTCATTAATTCATCGGCGTATTTTTGTGCTTTTTTTTCGCTTCCGCCAATCATTGCAGGCAACTCGATGTATAACATGACTAATGCCCAGCGGGTTTCAATATGTTTTGTATCTAATTTAGCAGCGGTTAAAAATGATTCTTCTACTTCATCAATCATTCCTAAAGCTTTAAATTTATTGGATTCTTTGGCTTTCATTCCGAGAGCACCACCATATTTGTACCAATAGTTAGCGTTTTTTGGAGAAGTTACTTTCAGCTTTTTATAATACGTAATCGCGGCATCCCAATCTTTTTGATGACCCGCAATATCACCGAGATATTCAATGGCTCTTGTGTGATTGGGTTGCACTTTTAAATGTTCGGAAAATAGTTTTTCGGATTCAGTATACTTTTTTTGAGCATACAATTTCTCAGCCTTTTCAAACGTTGATTGTGAAAAGACTGAAAACGAAATCAATAGAAAAAAGATTTGAATGTTTTTCATATGTTTTAATAACATTTTCATAGGTAACATATGGTATCGCTTTTTTATTATTGGAATTTACTTACGCAAACTTTTTTAGTGGCGATTTCATTTTCCAAAAATAGTGAAATGATTTTGGATTTTTCGCATAAAAAAACGACTTGATTGCTCAAGTCGTTTTAATTTTATTGCATTTGAAAATTACTTTACAATTGTCATTTCGTCTACAATGTGTTTAGCTCCTGAGAAATTCTCAATTACCCATAACACGTAACGAATATCAACGTTAATTGTTCTTTGTAATTTTTTGTCAAAGATTACGTCACCCGCCATAGCTTCGATGTTTCCGTCGAATGCTAAACCGATTAACTCACCTTTTCCATTTAATACTGGAGAACCTGAATTTCCACCTGTAATATCATTATCAGTTAAGAAACAAACGTGTAAAGAACCGTCTTTATCTGCATAACGACCATATTCTTTTTTAGCGCTCATATCTAATACTTTAGTAGGTAAATCAAATTCTAAATCACCTTTTTTGTATTTTTTAACCTGACCCGCTAATGTAGTGTAGTTATTAATAGTTGCATCATTACGTTTGTCTGCAGGTAAAGAACGAACTTTTCCATAAGTTAAACGCAACGTTGAATTTGCATCTGGATATTTGATTTCACCAATTTTAGATTCTCTTAATCCTTCTACTAATAAACGGAAAGACGCACCAAAATCGTTTTGTGCTTTCATTAACTCTTCACTTCTTTTTCCAAAATGAGTGGTTAAATCATTAGATAAAGCATATAATGGGTCATTTGCTAATAAAGTTTCAGATGGTAAATCTAAAAATGCTTTTACTTTTTCTTTTGAAGTAAAAATACTTAAATCGAAAGCATCATTTACATATTTAGTAAAATCTCCATTGTTCTCTTTAGCTAATTTTTCTACCATTGGAGCTAAAGTATAACCTGCTTTTTTGCTATACAAACTTAATTGTGCCGCTAAAATGTCTTTCTCAGCTGGAATGTGTAATTCTTTGTACATTTCATCAACCATTTCTAAAATAGCTGGAGCCATTTCAGCACGTTTAGCAGCATCTGCTTTAACGTAAGCATCGAATTGTCTTCCTAAACCTCTACTAACAGTTCCAAAAGCAGAAGTTCTGAATAATTGTTGTAAATAATTGTCATGACGCGATTTTTCATTCGTCATAGCATAATATTTATTGATTGTAGGAACTACATTACCATATTTAGCTTTGTTAGCTGGTTGGTTAGCCCATTTGTCGAATTTAGCTTCTTGAGCTGCTTTCGTTTTAGCTGTACCAAATTTTGATAACGCATCAATCATACCTTGACGGTTTTTCCAGTAGTTAGCTACTCCTGCAAATTTAGAAGCATATACAAGGTTTAAAGCATCCGATTGAACCATGTATTTTTTCATGTTGTCCATTCCTGTTTTAGAACCTTCAACCCAAGCTGGGTAAGCAAATTTTACGTTTTGCTCAATTCCACCTGCTGGCATCCAACGGTTAGTTCTACCAGGATAACCTAAAATCATTGCGAAGTCATTTTCTTTAACTCCACCTAAATTAACTGGTAAATGGTGTTTTGGTTTTAAAGGAACATTGCTTGTAGAATACTCCGCTGGATTTCCGTTAGCATCAGCATATACTCTAAACATAGAGAAATCTGCTGTATGACGTGGCCATTCCCAGTTGTCTGTATCACCACCAAATTTTCCTAAACTTTCTGGTGGAGTTCCTACTAAACGAACATCTTTATAATCTTGGTAAACAAAATAGTAATATTCGTTTCCTTGGAAAAACGGACGAACAGAAACTGTATATTTTCCGCCTTCGTTGTTTTCTTTTTCAATTTTTGCGATTTCAGCATTGATAGCTTTTTCTCTATCTGCTTCGCTCATACTTGGATTAACTACAGACAAGATTCTTTTTGTACAATCGTCCATACGAACAAAGAAACGTACATATAAACTTGATGGTTTTAACTCATCTGCTTTTGTTTTTGCCCAATAACCATCTTTTAAATAGTTTTCTTCTGCAGAAGATAATTCTGCAATTGCATCATATCCACAGTGGTGATTGGTTAAAACTAATCCGTCTTTAGAAATCATTTCAGCAGTACATCCACCGTTAAATTGCACAATTGCATCTTTTAAACTGTGATTGTTAATGCTATAAATTTCTTCGGCTGTTAATTGCAAGCCCATTTTTTGCATGTCGCGGTGATTTAAACGCTCAATGAACATTAAAAACCACATTCCTTCATCTGCTTTTACCGAAGCTGGTACAAGCATTATAGCAGAAACGACAAATAATAATAATTTTTTCATAATAAATATGTGTTCTTTTGATTTGTGGGGCGAATATACTCAAAAATAAGATTTTGATAAAATTATCATATAAAAATCAAGTTCATTTGAATCAATTTTAACTTTTTATTACGATATCTGTATTAAAAACAAAAAGCACCTCCAAATATAAAGATGCTCTTGTTGTAATATTTTAGGATGAATTATTTCTCCTCCACATTCAACATTTGCCACAATTTGTCTTTCAACTCTTGTAAACCTTGTTGTGCTACTGAAGAAATAAATAAATAAGGTGTCCCTTTAAATCCTTTGTCCAATTGTTTTTTTAATTCTGCCTTTAATTCATCGTCTAACATATCACATTTTGAAATCACAATCAAACGATCTTTGTCTAACATTTCTGGGTTGTAACGACGTAATTCATCTAACAGAATTTCGTATTCTTTCTTAATATCATCCGCATCAGCTGGAACTAAAAACAACAACGTTGAATTACGTTCAATGTGACGCAAGAAGTAATGTCCTAATCCTTTTCCTTCCGCAGCACCTTCAATAATTCCTGGAATATCAGCCATTACAAACGATTGAAAATCTCTGTAAGCCACAATTCCCAAATTAGGCTTTAAAGTAGTAAATGGATAATCAGCAATTTTTGGCTTTGCCGAAGTTAAAACTGAAAGTAAAGTTGATTTTCCAGCATTTGGAAAACCTACCAAACCTACGTCTGCTAACACTTTTAATTCTAAAGTAACATCTACTTCCTTTACAGGCATACCTGGCTGTGCGTACCGAGGTGTTTGGTTGGTTGAACTTCTGAAATTCCAGTTTCCTAAACCTCCTTTACCTCCTTCAGCAATAATTTTAACCTCATCATGCGCTGTAATTTCGAATAAAATATCTCCTGTTTCTTGATCTTTTACAACGGTTCCTAATGGTACTTCAATGTATTTATCTTCCCCATCATGTCCAGTACTTCTTGAACTTCCTCCATCACCTCCGTGACCTGCACGCATGTGTTTCAAAAATTTCAAGTGAAATAAAGTCCAAAGGTTTTTATTTCCTTTAATATATACGTGTCCACCACGGCCACCATCACCACCATCGGGACCACCTTTTTCAATAAACTTTTCTCTGTGTAAATGCGACGACCCTTTCCCTCCCTTTCCGGAAGAAACATATATTTTTACGTAGTCTACAAAATTTCCCTCTGTCATTTTTTCTTAATGTTCAGTCATCAGTGTTCAGTGATTTTTTAACCTTCAAAAACAACTTTTCTGATAACAATTTGTTATTATCAATGAACACTATTTAGAACTGATTACTAAATACTGAACACTGAATACTTTCTTTTTATTCTTTTAAATTGGTAATTAAAATTTTATCAATTTTAACACCATCCATATCAATAACTTCGAACTCTAATTTGTTCCAAATTAATTTTTGTCCTTGTTTAGGGATTATTCCTAATTCTGTTATGATTAATCCACTAACTGTTGTTACTTCGTAATCTCCTATTAACTCATCCATATCGAAATAAGTTAAGAAATCGTGCAATGAATAATGTCCGTCAACTAACCACGAACCGTCTTCTCTAGCTTCAATTTTAAATTCGTCATCATAGAAATCAGCCGCATCTCCTACTAACGCTTCTAAAATATCATTCAATGTAATTATCCCTTGAAAAACACCGTGCTCATCAGTAACCAAAGCATAGTGTACTTTTGAAAGTTTAAAATTTTCTAATGCTTTGTACGCCGAAGTATGCTCAATAAAATAAACAGGTTCTCTGGTAATTGCTTTTAAATCGAAATTGCCTTTCTCGAAATTAGAAAACAAATCTTTTAACAAAACAATCCCTTCCACATCATCTAGATTATCCGCACACACGGGATAAACCGAATGCAATTCATCTAAAACTTTTGCTTTAATTTCTTCGATGGAATCTTCATACGACAAATACACAATCGAATTTCGGTGCGTCATTAACGAATTTACTTTTCTATCGCCAATATGAAAAACACGTTCTACTATATTTTGTTCAATTTCCTGAACTTCTCCTACTTCAGTTCCTTCTTTTATAATGGCTTTAATTTCTTCCTCAGTAACTTTACCATCAGCGGTTGGTTTTATTTGAAGCATTTTCAATAAAAACTCAGTTGATGTAGTCAACAACCATATAAAAGGCATCGTAATCGTAGAAACCAATTTCATTGGAACTGCAACTGCTTTGGCAATTCCTTCAGGATAATTTAAACCAATTCTTTTGGGTAATAATTCTCCTAAAACCAAAGAGAAAAAAGTTAACACCACAACAACAATTCCTACTGCAACAGAATTTGCATACGGTTTTAATGCTTCAAAAGTGGCCACAAAATTTTGAACATCTGTAGTGATTTTGTCACCTGAATAAATACCCGTTAAAATTCCGATTAAGGTAATTCCGATTTGAACCGTTGATAAAAATTCGTTGGGCGAATTGGCTAAATTTAAGGCTGCTTTAGCATTTTTGTTCCCTTTTTTAGCTGCTGTTTCTAAACGATTTTTACGTGCTGAAATCAATGCGATTTCCGACATAGAGAAAACACCGTTTAAAAGAATTAGAAAAAGAATGATTAAAATTTCCATAGTTAAAATTATAAAAAAAGAGCTAAAATCCCAAATTACGGAAATAGCTCCTTTTCTGTGTGCAAATATCGAAAAAAAAATCGAAAGCCCGAAATTTATCTCAAAGGCTAATTTTTAGATTAAAATGTATCTAAAACTAAACTTAATCTTTCAGTAACTTCATCAATAGCTCCGATACCATCAACGGCATAAAACTTGTTTTGCGCTTTGTAATAATCCATTAATGGCGCCGTTTTTTCGTTGTATTCTTGGTATCGATTTCTGATTTTTTCTTCATCTTGATCGTCTGGTCTACCCGAAGTTTTTCCTCTTTCTAACAAACGTTGAACTAAGATTTCATCATTTGCTTCTAAAGCAACTGTGGCTGTAATTTCTTCGTTTTTACTAGACAAGAAAGCATCCAAAGCTTCTGCTTGTGCAATAGTTCTTGGAAAACCATCAAATAAAAACCCTGCTGCTTGTGGATTTTTATCAACTTCACTTTGTAACATTTTAATAGTTACTTCATCTGGAACCAAATCGCCTTTATCCATAAAAGTTTTAGCTAATCTTCCTAATTCTGTGTCATTTTTAATATTAAATCTAAAAATATCACCAGTTGATAAATGAACTAAATTGTATTTATCTTTTAAAAATTCGGCCTGAGTTCCTTTTCCCGCTCCTGGCTTACCAAATAATACGATGTTAATCATTGTTTTATGTTTATTGTTTGTGGTTTGTAGTTATTGTTCTAAATATTCAAAAATTGTTATTCTGAAAGTTGATATACGTCTTTCAAATTTCTTCCTAATCCATCATAGTCTAAACCATATCCAACAATAAATCGGTTTGGAATTCGAATCCCAACATAATCCAACTTAATGTCTTTTTTATAGGCTTCTGGCTTTAAAAATAAGGTTGCAATTTTAAAATGTTTCACGTTATGTTGTTTTAAAATTGCTTTTAATTCTTCAATAGTATTTCCTGTATCTACAATATCTTCCACAATAATTACAGAACGACCTTCAAGATTTTGATTCACTCCTATTAATTGTTTCACTTCGTTTGTAGTTTGCGTTCCTTCATACGAAGCCATTTTTACAAATGAAACTTCGCAATTGTGACTGTATTTTTTCAACAAATCAGCCACAACCATAAAAGAGCCATTCAAAACTCCAATAAAAACAGGCACATCATCGCAAAAATCGTCTTCAATTTGTTTAGCCATGTTTTCAATGGCGAAGTTAATTTCTTCTCCCGAAATAAAAACTTCAAATTTTTTATCGTGTAGTTGTATCACTTTGGTTAGATTTAGAAATAAACAACAAATTTACTAAAGTGCTAAGGATTTCAAATAAAGTATTTTGACTTTTTTGCAAATTTGATATATTTACCAAATGAAAACTGATTTAGTAAATAAAATTAATCAAAGTACTGCTCACCGAAAAAGTCGTGTTTACCTTAGTAATTACATTATTTGCCACGAAGAATTACTAAACGAATTCATAGCAATTGCATTTGACATACAAAACGAAAATCACGTAAAAGCTTTTTGGAGCTTAGAATTCGTTTGTGAGAAAAAATTAAAACTTTTTATCCCTTATCTTGATTCATTTTGCGAAGTGTTACCCAAATTAAAAGACGATTCTGCCGTAAGACCCGCTACTAAAATTTGTGTGTTTTTAACCAAAAGCAATCATCGAAAAAACGGAATTTCACTCACTCAAGAACAAGAACACCATTTAATAGAAGCCTTAATTGACCGATTGATTCAAGACGAAAAAGTAGCTGCAAAAGTGTATGCTATGAAAGCGCTTTTTGTTTTGGGAAAAAAATACGATTGGGTTCACGAAGAATTAAAAACCATCATCGAACAAGATTATTCAAATCATACCGCGGCTTACCAAGCGGCCACTCGAAATCTTTTGAAAAAACTCAACAAGTAACAAATTGTTAATTATCAATTGTTAATTATCAATTGTCTGAGTATCTTTGCGCAAACAACAACTACACCAAATGAATTATTTTTCTTCTGATTTTAAATTAGGAATTTTAGGAGGAGGTCAATTAGGAAAAATGCTTTTGACCGAAACTCGAAAATTTGATATCCAAACTTTAGTTTTAGAACCAAGCGAAGAAGCTCCAGCACGATACAGTTGCAACGGATTTTACAAAGGCATTTTAATGGATTTTGACACCGTTTACCAATTTGGTAAAATGGTCGATTTGTTAACTATAGAAATTGAAAATGTAAATCTAGACGCTTTAGATAAATTGGAAGAAGAAGGATTACCGATTTATCCTTCGCCAAAAACCTTACGTTTGATTCAAAACAAAGGAAAACAAAAAGATTATTACGTTTCAAACGACATTCCCACTTCGCCACACCAACGTTTTGTTGACTTAAACGATTTGAGAAACGCTTTAGCAAAAGACGAATTAGAATTTCCATTCGTTTGGAAATGTGCGCAATTTGGTTACGACGGAAATGGCGTTAAAATTTGTCGCTCAGCATTAGACTTGGTAAAATTACCAGATGTAGAATGCATTGCTGAAGAAATGGTTCCGTTTAAAAATGAGTTAGCTGTTATTGTAGCGCGTTCTGTTTCTGGAGAAGTGAAAACGTATCCTGTAGTAGAAATGGAATTTCATCCCGAAGCGAATCAAGTAGAATATGTAATTTGTCCTGCTCGTATCGATGAAAAAGTAGCACAAAAAGCTACCGAAGTTGCTTTAAAAGTTTCAGAAGCATTTCATCATGTTGGATTATTAGCGGTTGAAATGTTCCAAACGGAAGACGATGAAATTTTGGTAAACGAAGTCGCGCCAAGACCACATAATTCGGGACATTATTCGATTGAAGCAAGTTATACTTCGCAATTTGAAAACCATTTACGTGCGATTTTAAACTTACCTTTAGGAAACACCGATAGCAAAGTTGCCGGAATTATGGTAAATTTGGTAGGTGAAGAAGGGTATTCTGGACAAGTAGTTTACGAAAACATAGAGAAAATCATGGCAATTGATGGCGTAACACCACACATTTACGGAAAAAGAGAAACAAGACCTTTCCGAAAAATGGGACACGTTACAATTGTAAATGAAGATATGACAGAAGCGAGAAGAATTGCTGAAGAAGTGAAGAATTCTATAAGAGTAATCAGTATTCAGTCACAGTAATCAGTCGAAGTCGGTAGTTTTGAAAACTAAATTAACTTGAAACCTTAAACTTGAAACAAATGAGCAAAGTAGCAATAATAATGGGAAGCATTTCGGATATGCCAGTAATGCAAGAAGCCATAGACATATTAAAAGGATTTGATATCGAAACTGAAGTAGATATTGTTTCGGCACACAGAACACCTGAAAAATTATTTGATTTCAGTAAAAACGCACACGAAAGAGGTATTTCAGTAATTATTGCTGGTGCTGGTGGTGCAGCCCATTTACCTGGAATGGTTGCTTCTATGTCGCCACTTCCTGTAATTGGAGTTCCTGTAAAATCGAGTAATTCTATAGATGGATGGGATTCTGTTTTATCGATTTTACAAATGCCTGGAGGTGTTCCTGTGGCAACTGTTGCGTTAAACGGAGCTAAAAATGCTGGAATCTTAGCCGCACAAATTATCGGAAGTTCTGATAAATGTGTATTGGATAAAATCATCGCTTACAAAGAAGGTTTAAAACAAACTGTAATTAAGGCTTCAGAAGGATTAAAATAAAAATAGAAAACCCCGAATTATTGCTAATTCGGGGTTTCTACTCACAATTAAGTGACAACTATAAAAAAATTCTACTCTCTCTGTTTGGGACAAAAAGGATGTTTTTACATCATTTCGTCGACAAAATTACACACTTTATCGATAAAAACAAATTTTTATGAAACTTTTTTTAAAAAAATTTACAACAAACCACAATACAGCACCTTTTAGTAAGATTAATCATTCAGATTATAAAGAGGCTTTCGAAAAAACTATCGAACTCGCTCGTACTGAAATCGATAGCATAGTAAATAATACAGAAATACCAACTTTTTCCAATTCAATTGAAGCTTTGGATTATTCGGGAGAGCAATTAGATCGATTGACTTCTATATTCTTTAATTTGAATTCGGCTGAAACTTGCGATGAAATGCAAAAAATAGCGCAAGAAGTTTCACCTTTACTAACAGACTTTAGTAACGATATTGCTTTGAATGAAGAGTTGTTCAAACGAGTTAAAGCCGTTTATGATCAAAAAGATAGTTTGACATTAACTACAGAACAAGCAACTTTGTTATATAAAAAATTCAAAGGATTCTCTAGAAATGGAGCGTTACTTAGTGAAGAAGACAAATTAAAGCTACGCGAAATTGATACCGAATTAGCCAAAACAAAACTAACATTCGGCGGAAACGTTTTGGCGGAAACCAATAATTATCAATTGCACATTACCAACGAAGCCGATTTAAAAGGTTTGCCTGATGGAACTAAAGAAATGGCGGCGAGTTTGGCAAAATCAAAAAATTTGGAAGGTTGGGTTTTTACTTTAGATTTTCCAAGTTATTTGCCTTTTGTAACCTATGTCGAAAATCGTGAATTACGAAAAGAAATAGCTATCGCTGCAGGAAAAAAAGCATTTCAAAATAATGAATTCAATAATAAAGAAAATGTAAAACGCATTGTGGAATTACGTCATAAACGTGCAAACTTGTTAGGTTATGAATCCCATTCGCATTTTGTTTTAGAAGAACGAATGGCGCAAAATCCTGAAAAAGTGCAATTGTTTTTGAATGATTTACTAGAAAAAGCAAAACCGGCGGCTCAAAAAGAATTTGCTGAATTAACCACTTTCGCAAAAGAACTAGACGGAATAGACCAATTAGAAAAATGGGATGGTGCCTATTATTCAGAAAAATTGAAACAAAAATTATTCAGTTTAGATGATGAATTATTGAAACCTTATTTCAAATTAGAAAACGTATTAAACGGTGCTTTCACAATCGCTGAAAAGTTATTCGGAATCACGTTCAAAGAAGTTTTTGATATTGACAAGTATCACGAAGATGTTCAAACTTTTGAAGTATTGGATTTCGAAGGAAATTTGGTTGCTATTTTCTATTCGGATTTCTTTCCGAGAAAAGGAAAACGAAATGGCGCTTGGATGACATCCTACAAACCACAATATATTAAGGACGGAATCAACGAAAGACCACATGTTTCTATCGTTTGTAATTTCACACCACCAACTGAAACGAAACCATCGTTATTGACTTTTAACGAAGTAACGACATTATTTCACGAATTTGGACACGCTTTACATGGCATGTTAGCCAATACAACTTATCCAAGTTTATCAGGAACTTCGGTGTATTGGGATTTTGTGGAATTACCGAGTCAAGTGATGGAAAACTGGTGTTACGAACCGGAAGCCTTGGCTGTATTTGCGAAACATTACGAAACAGGAGAAATTATTCCGCAACAATATGTAGAAAAAATCAAAGAAAGTGCGAGTTTCTTAGAAGGAATGGCAACTTTACGTCAATTGAGTTTCGGAATTTTAGACATGACCTATCACGGAAAATCACAAACTATCGCCGATGTAAAAGCTTTTGAAAAACAAGCAATGGAAGGCACAAGTTTGTATCCAGATGTAGCCGAAAATTGTATGAGTACTTCGTTTTCACATATTTTTCAAGGTGGTTATTCTTCGGGATATTACAGTTACAAATGGGCGGAAGTTTTAGATGCCGATGCATTTGCCTATTTCCAAGAAAAAGGAATTTTTAATACAGAAGTAGCAACCAAATTCAAAGACAACGTACTTTCAAAAGGCGGCACCGAATTACCCATGGAATTGTATAAAAAATTCAGAGGTCAGGAACCGAAAGTGGAGGCGTTGTTGAAGAGAGCTGGGCTTTTATAAAATATCAACTCCGGCAGAATTCAGAACTCTGTCGGAGTTATTTAAAATCTACTTCAAAAACGCTCTAAAATTTTCCTTATTCACCACCAAAAAACTTGGATTATAAGCCTCCGAAAATGATTTTGGTAATTTCGCTTTTTTAGTGGTAGCCCATTTGAATTCAAAAGCATTTATATTATCTGCATTGACTTCGATATAATCAATTTCTTGTTGGGTTGTAGTTCTCCAAAAATAAGGCTTAGCTGTACTTTGTGTATAAGATAATTGCTTCATTCGTTCGGAAACCAAAAAATTTTCCCACAATGCACCTTTATCTTGTCTAAATTCTAAAGTATTGAAATTACCAATTATCGTATTCATCACACCATTATCGTAAAAGTATATTTTTTTGTTGGCTTTAATTTCGTTTCGAATATTCTTTGAAAAACTTGTCAAACGGAAAATTACAAAACTTTTTTCTAACAAATCGATGTAATTATTTACGGTGTTTTTATCTACTCCAACCAATTGCGCAATTTCATTATAACTTACTTCACTTCCTACTTGCATGGCGAGAGCGCGTAAAATTTTCTCTAAAATATCTGATTTTCTAATTCCTGCCAAAGCTAAAATATCTTTGTACAAATAACTCGAAACCAAGTTTTTCAAAATTTCATATTCGGCACCAAAATTATTAATTACATCTGGATACATTCCGTATAATAATCGAATTTCAAGTTGTTGTTGAGCTTTCATGTAACCAACACTATTTTCAAACTCGTTCCAAGAAACAGGAAACATATGAAATTCGAATTTTCTACCTGTTAAAGGTTCTTGCGTAACATTATTTATATCTAAAGAAGAAGATCCACTAACGATAACTTGTACATCTTTTAGTTGATCTACCATAATTTTCAACTTCAAGCCAATATTAAGAATGCGTTGCACCTCATCAATAAAAACATATTTATGATTTCCAATAATGCTTTTCAAAATTTCTGTGTTAGCATTAGCTAAAGTTTCGGTTACAGTATTATCATCCCCATCCAAAAACAAATACTCTTTATCTTTCAAAATGGAATTGATTAAAGTTGTTTTCCCTACTTGTCTTGGACCAATTAGCACAATAACTTTTCCTTTGTGCAATTTTGCTTCCAAATTAGCTGCTAAATCTCTAAAAATCATATCTTAAATTTTAAACAAATTTATATATTTTATTTATATTCACCAAATTTATATATTTTTTGGTGATTATATTCACCAAATTTATATATTTTTCGGTGATTATATTCACCAATATCAAACTTTTTACAATTTAAAAAAACAAAATTTCATTTTTTTTTGAAACTTTAAAAACTTTTAATTAACTTTGTCCTATCAAAATGAAATAACATTTTAAAATGGAATTCAAAGAAGCAAAAAATAAATTCGTACAAACCTGGGGAGCTTTAGGTTCTCAATGGGGTATTAACAAAACCATGGCACAGATTCATGCGTTGTTGATGGTTTCGCACGAACCTGTTTCTATGGAAGACATTATGGAAGAATTACAAATTTCGCGCGGTAATGCTTCTATGAATTTAAGAGCTCTAATGGATTGGGGCATCGTGTACAAAGAATACAAAGCAGGCGAAAGACGTGAATTTTTTACCGCTGAAAAAGATTTAGACGAATTAGCTGTAAAAATTTCAAGAGAACGAAGCAAACGTGAAATCAAACCTGCGTTGAAAGTTTTGAAAGAAGTTTCATCTATAAAATCAGACAACACAGAAGCAGAAAAACATTTCGTAGATCAAACCACCAAATTGTACGACTTCGTATTAAAAGCCGATAATGTTTTGGATAAAATCACAGAATACAAAGACAATTGGTTGGCAAAATTAGTTATTAAAATAATGAAGTAAAAAAAATTAATCAAAACTTTCAATTATTTCTGAAAGTTTAAAATAATAGATAATATGGAAAATTTAAAATTAACTAATTCAATTGCAATCATAATTCCATTATTCCTTGGAGTTTTGGGAATTGTAGAGCCAATCAGTTTATATTTTGCAGCCTATTCAACTATGCTAACAGGTTTGCTACAAATTATTGTTGGAATCATTTTCTGGACTAAACATAGAGAAAATATCTACATAAAAATATATTTCCTATTAGTATTGACTTTTTTCAGTTTATGGTATTACAACGTGAATGTAAACTATATCGATGCGCTGACTTGGATATTGCTTTTTACACCGTTGACACTTTGCATTTATGTTTCTACAATAATTTATTCTCAAAAAGAAAAACTATGAACCTCAACATCATCGCCTATCTAATCTATTTTAGTATCACAGGTGTTATCATTGTAAAAGTTGGGAAAATCTGTTATCAAAATGGAAACATTTTTGTATCGCAATTGATTCCTAACCATGAAGACTTGTGCCACAAAATAAATCAATTGCTTTTGGTGGGTTATTATCTCTTAAATATTGGTTATTGTGCGATGACGATAATTTCATGGGAACAAATTGAAAGTATCACGCAACTCATTGAAGTCATAACCTCAAAATCGGCTTTCATTATTATTGCGATTGCCGTAATGCATTACATCAACATTATTTTATTAACTAATTACATCAAAAAATTAATTTAAACACACGTATTATGGAAACTACAAAAATTTTAATCGGTTATGCAATTTATCTTCCAATTGCTTTATTTTTAACCTACTATGTTTCAAAAACACTTTTTAAAAACAGTAAAATTTACATGTTAGATATATTTAGAGGTCGAGAAGAAATTGCCAACGCCACCAACAAATTATTCGAAACAGGATTTTACTTATTGAATTTAGGTTTTGCACTTATGATTTTAGAAATTTACTTGTACAAAGACAGTTATCAAGAACTGATTGAAAAACTGAGTTATAAGATTGGTGGATTTTCAATTTATTTGGGTATCATGTTATTCTTGAACTTATTTTTCTTCTTTAGAGGAAAACGAAAAGCTAATGAAACGCAAGTTGAACAAAGAATGGTGATTAATGGGTAATTTCAGAATCCTGACAGGTTTTTGAAACCTGTCAGGATTAGCAATAACCACCACAAAATAGGCACACTTTCTAACCAAAACGAAGCGTAATATCTAGAACGGTTTTCATTCGCAAAAAAAAGAAAAACTGCTATTGTTCCACAAACTAAAAGTTTGAAAAAAAGTGGTAAAAAGTGATGATTATTCGTGTAGAAAAACTCTAAAATCAAAAGTAAAAACAACAAGAGATAACCTAGTTTTTTTGTCAACTTCACTCCTATTTTCTGCGGAACGGTTTGTAAATGAATGTCATCGTGTTTTACATCTACAATATCAAACACCAAAACTATTGAGAACACTAATAAAAAACGTTGCATCGCCATTAAAAGCACATCGGTAGAAAACGGAATTTCAGCTGCTGCTAATGGTAAAATCACGGTTACGCCTACCCAAGTAATTCCGACCATATAAATTTTCACACCTTTCCAATTTCGAGCGTTTGGTTTGTTTGGAAAAAAGGGTAATGTATATAATAAAGTCAATCCTAAAAAAACAAAAGCGCTACATTTGGCAAACCAATTCAATTGCAGAAAAAAGTAAAAACAAGCTAGCAAAGAAATAAAACTCAAAAAAACAATTCCTTTCAGTTCCTTTTTGATTTCTTTTTTGTTTAACCTAGCTAAGGCATCGAATTTTACAAAATTATACCCTACAACGGTTCCAAAAAAAGCAAAGAAACTTACAGAAGAATCACCGTTTATACTGAAAAAATAGTGCGTCATGGATACCAAAGCAAAAGCGGATAATGCCACATGCAAACTACTATTGATGTAAAAATCGATAATTTTCTTTAAAACAACCATTCAACAAAAATAATCAATCTGTTAATAAGACTCGATTTTAGTTGATAAAATCACAAAATTTCACATTTTAAAAACAAATTATTACAAGATTAATAATTACTTTTGTAGTCCAAAACAACACGAAATAACACACATATACATTTTTAGTAAATGAGAACAGATGCATTCGCTTTGAGACATTTAGGCCCACGTAATAGTGACTTAAATTACATGTTTAAAACGGTTGGTGTAGAATCTTTAGACCAATTAATTTTTGAAACTATTCCAGATGATATTCGTTTAAAAAACGACTTAAATTTAGACGCTCCGATGACCGAGTATGAGTATTTAACTCACATTCAAGAATTAGGAAAGAAAAATAAAGTATTCAAATCATACATTGGTTTAGGATATCACCCAGCGATTGTTCCGGCGGTTATTCAAAGAAATATTTTTGAAAACCCAGGATGGTACACGGCTTACACACCTTATCAAGCCGAAATTGCACAAGGTCGTTTAGAAGCGATTTTGAATTTCCAAACTACGGTTATCGAATTAACAGGAATGGAAATCGCAAATGCATCTTTACTTGACGAAGGAACGGCTGCTGCTGAAGCAATGGCATTATTGTTCGACGTTCGTTCTCGTGATCAAAAGAAAAACAACATCAATAAATTCTTCGTTTCGGAAGAAATTTTACCACAAACGTTATCGGTTTTACAAACGCGTTCTACGCCATTAAATATTGAATTAGTAGTAGGAAATCATGAAACATTTGATTTTTCAGCAGATTTCTTCGGTGCTATTTTACAATACCCAGGTAAATATGGTCAAGTTTATGACTATGCTGGATTCATCGCAAAAGCAGCAACAAGTGAAATCAAAGTAGCGGTTGCGGCTGACATTTTATCTTTAGCAAAATTAACCTCTCCAGGCGAAATGGGCGCTGCAGTTGTTGTAGGTACTTCACAACGTTTTGGTATCCCAATGGGTTATGGTGGACCTCACGCTGCATTTTTCGCTACAAAAGAAGAGTACAAACGTTCAATGCCAGGAAGAATCATTGGTGTTTCTATCGATGTAAACGGAAACCGTGCGTTACGTATGGCATTAGGAACTCGTGAACAACATATTAAACGTGAAAAAGCAACTTCAAACATTTGTACAGCACAGGTTTTACTAGCAGTTATGGCTGGAATGTATGCCGTATATCACGGACCAAAAGGTTTACAATATATTGCTAATAAAGTACATGCTTCTGCAGTTACTACTGCTGATGCTTTAAATAAATTAGGCATTTACCAAACTAATACAGCTTTCTTCGATACGATTTTAGTAAAAGTAGATGCTCAAAAAGTAAAAGCAATTGCTGAAAAATACGAAGTAAATTTCTTCTATCCAGATGCTGAAACGATTTCGATTTCATTTAACGAAACAACTTCTGTAAATGACATCAACCAAATCATTGCTATTTTTGCTGAAGCTACTGGAAAAGATAAAATTATAGTTAATCAATTAGCGAATGAAGAAATGGTTCCTGAAAACTTAGTAAGAAAATCAACTTTCTTACAACATGATGTTTTCAACAATCATCATTCAGAGTCGCAATTGATGCGTTATATCAAAAAATTAGAGCGTAAAGATTTATCGTTGAATCACTCAATGATTTCCTTAGGTTCTTGTACCATGAAATTAAATGCTGCTGCTGAAATGTTGCCGTTATCAATGGCAAATTGGAACAGCATTCACCCTTTTGCTCCTGTTGAACAAGCAGAAGGTTATCAAATCATGTTGAAAAAATTAGAGCAACAATTGAATGTAGTAACTGGTTTCCAAGGAACAACGTTACAACCAAATTCGGGCGCTCAAGGTGAATACGCTGGTTTAATGGCCATTCGTGCTTACCATTTATCAAGAGGTGACAACCACAGAAATGTGTGTTTAATTCCAGCTTCTGCTCACGGAACGAATCCAGCTTCTGCTGCTATGGCAGGAATGGAAATCATCGTTACAAAAACTATGGACAATGGTAATATCGATGTTGAAGATTTAAGAGCAAAAGCAATCTTACACAAGGATAACTTATCTGCTTTGATGGTAACTTATCCATCAACACACGGAGTTTTTGAAAGTGCTATCATTGAAATCACGAAAATTATTCATGATAATGGTGGTTTAGTTTATATGGACGGTGCGAATATGAATGCACAAGTTGGATTAACAAATCCTGCAACTATTGGTGCTGATGTTTGCCACTTAAACTTACACAAAACGTTCGCAATTCCTCACGGTGGTGGTGGACCTGGTGTTGGACCAATTTGTGTGAATGAAAAATTAGTTCCATTCTTACCAACCAATCCAGTTATTCCTACAGGAGGAAGCCAAGCTATCACAGCTATTTCTTCTGCACCTTATGGTTCGGCTTTAGTTTGCTTGATTTCTTACGGTTACATCACGATGTTAGGTGCTGAAGGATTAACCAATGCTACTAAATATGCTATCTTAAATGCAAATTATATGAAAGCACGTTTAGACGAATATTATCCAGTTTTATATTCTGGAGAGATGGGAAGAGCGGCTCACGAAATGATTTTAGATTGTAGAGCTTTCGAAGAAAAAGGAATCAAAGTAACGGATATTGCAAAACGTTTAATGGATTATGGTTTCCATGCGCCAACGGTTTCTTTCCCAGTAGCTGGAACATTAATGATTGAACCAACTGAATCAGAAGATTTAGCAGAATTAGATCGTTTTTGTGATGCGATGATTTCAATTCGTAAAGAAATTGAAGCTTCTTCAAAAGATGATGCTAATAACATTTTAAGAAACGCACCTCACACTTTAGCAATGGTTACAGCTAACGAATGGGTTTTCCCTTACACAAGAGAACAAGCGGCATTTGCTTTAGATTATATTGCTGAGAATAAATTCTGGCCAACGGTTCGTCGTGTTGATGAAGCGTATGGTGATAGAAATTTAGTTTGTTCTTGTGCTCCAATTGAAGCGTATATGTAATTCAAAGTACGAATTACTAAATAATAAAGGCTCAAGTTTTTAATTTGAGCCTTTATTAATAAATTATACTATGAAAGACATTGAAAACAGAGAAAACATCCTACTCATTATGCGAAAATTTTATGATAAACTTTTAGCGGATGATTCTATTAATTTTTTCTTTACGAAAGTAACAACGGTTGAACAACATTTGGAAGCGCATTTTGAAATTTTAGCGACTTTTTGGGAGCAATCTCTGTTTTTAAAAGGCGGCTATTTCAATAATATGTTCTCGATTCATAAAGAGGTTCACGATAAACAGGCTTTTACAAAAGAACATTTTGAAACTTGGTTAACTCATTTTAATTCAACAATTGATGAACATTTCTCAGGCAACTATGCCGAGCAAATGAAAACACAAGCGTTAAGTATGGCAACAATTATGCAGATAAAATTTCCGTAAACACCTCTAAAAAAGTCAATTTCGTATTTTTTTTAGCTTAAACTGACAATTTAATAATTAGCGTAAAAAAAATTCCGTTTTTAATATATGTTAAGAAATAATTAATAATTTCGTTACATTAACAATAACTATTATGAATATTAAAATAACAGGTTCAGGAAGTTATATTCCAACAAAAAAGGTAACTAATTCTGATTTTGCTCAACATGATTTTTTAAATGAAGACGGTACTGCGTTTAATATGACAAATGATATTATTGCAGAGAAATTTGTTGAAATTACCGGAATTATAGAACGACGCTATGCGTCTGATGAAATGGTGAATTCTGACATGGCATTTATTGCCGCAAAAAAAGCTATTGAAAAATCAGGGATTGACCCTGAGACACTCGACTATATTATATTTGCACATAATTATGGTGACATTAAAAGCAACACCATTCAATCAGACACTGTTCCAAGTTTAGCTACTCGTGTTAAATATTTATTGCAAATTAAAAATCCGAAATGCGTAGCTTATGACCTGCTTTTTGGCTGCCCAGGATGGATTGAAGGAGTTATTCAAGCGCAAGCCTATATTAAAGCCGGAATGGCTTCTAAATGTTTAGTTATTGGCTCTGAAACTTTATCAAGAGTAGTAGACAAACACGATCGCGACTGCATGATTTATTCTGATGGTGCTGGCGCAGCTATTATTGAAGCAAATGAAAAAGAAGGTGGAATTCTAGCTCATGAATCAGCTACTTTTTCTTTTGATGAAGCTAAATTTTTATATTTTGGTAACTCTTTCAACAAAGAAGAAGATCCAAATATTCGCTACATCAAAATGTATGGAAGAAAAATTTATGAATTTGCTTTATCTAATGTTCCAAAAGCCATGGCTGCTTGTTTAGACAAGAGTGGCATTGCTATTACAGATGTAAAGAAAATTTTAATTCATCAAGCAAATGAAAAAATGGATGAAGCCATCATCAATCGTTTTTACAAATTATATAAGATGGAAACTCCAACAGGAATTATGCCAATGAGTATTCACAAATTAGGAAATTCGAGTGTAGCAACAGTACCTACATTATTTGACCTAATTGTTAATAATGAATTAGAAGGTCAAACTCTTAACAAAGGCGATGTTATCATTTTTGCATCTGTGGGTGCTGGAATGAATATTAATGCAATTGTGTATCAAATGTAAAAAAGTTGGAAGTTAGAAGTTAGAAGAAAAAAGTAAATTTGTACTCCAATTTTATTTCAATGTACGAAAAAACATATCCAAGCAAACGATTCAATATCACTTTAGATTTTCTAAAAAAACATATCAAAACTTCTGAAACCATTTTTGATTTAGGCGTTCCAAATCCTTTTTCTAAAATTATGGTTGATAATAATTATACTGTTCTTAACACAAAAGGTGAAGACATTGACAATGATCAATCGGCGCTTCAAAATGAGAGTTATGAAGTGTTTACTGCTTTTGAAATTTTCGAACATTTACTAAATCCTTATACTGTTTTACAAAACGTAAAAGCAGATAAAATTTTGATTTCGATTCCTTTGCGTTTATGGTTTTCGCCAGCTTACAGAAGCAAAACGGATATGTGGGACAGACATTATCACGAATTTGAAGATTGGCAATTGGATTGGCTTCTTGAAAAAGCAGGTTTTAAAATTGTAGACCGTGTAAAATTTACGCATCCGGTTAAAAAAATCGGTTTTAGACCTTTGTTGAGATGGTTTACACCGAGATATTATTTGGTATACGCGGAAAGAGAAAAAAGATAAAAGAACATAGAAAATAGATTTTTTCTTATGAAATATTACATTATCATTCCAGCCTACAACGAAGAAGCTTTTATAAGTTTGACTTTGCAATCGTTAGTAGAACAAACCGTTTTACCAACAAAAATTGTGGTAGTGAATGATAATTCCACGGATAAAACTCCAGAAATAGTTTTGGCTTACGCCGAAAAGCATCCGTTTATTACTTTAGTGAATAAAAAATCAGATGCGATTCATTTGCCTGGAAGTAAAGTAATCCAAGCGTTTCATGAAGGAGAAAAACACATTGATGATAATTACGACATCATTGTAAAAGTCGATGCTGATTTGATTTTCCCAAACAACTATTTCGAAACCATTATCAAACATTTTGAATCTGATGAGAAAATTGGAATGGTGGGTGGATTTTGCTATGTTGAGAAAAACAATGAATGGGTTTTAGAAAACTTAACCGATAAAGATCACATACGTGGAGCCTTAAAAGCGTATCGAAAAGTAACCTACCAACAAATTGGCGGATTAAAACCTGCTATGGGTTGGGACACGGTTGACGAATTGCTTTGTAAATTCTACAATTGGAAAGTTGTAACTGATGAAAGTTTACACGTAAAACACTTAAAACCAACAGGCGCTAGCTACAACAAAGCCGCTAGATATAAACAAGGTGAAGCTTTTTATAGTTTGGGTTATGGATTTATTATTACCGCTATTTCCTCCATAAAATTGGCAATGCGAAAAGGAAAACCACTTTTATTCATTGATTATTTAATGGGTTTTTGGAAAGCAAAATCATCTGGTAAACCTTTATTTGTAACACCTGAGCAAGCTAAATTTTTCAGAAACTATCGCTGGAAAAAAATGAGAGAGAAGTTGTTTTAATACAAATATTTATGAAATTTACTCATTTATTTTTTCTGCTTTTTTTTATTTCGAGCATCGCTCAATCAAAGAAGCTAACTATTTCAAAAAAATCAAAAACACCTATACCTGATGCTTTGCTTATAATTGAAAACACTCCTAGATATATAACCGATAGCACAGGAACCGTTTATATTAAACCTTCTGATTATAATAAAGATAACTATCCGACATATAAATTGTAAAATTCAAAAATTCAATAATTGGAGTTCTCAAGATACATTATTTTTAGAAGAAGAACTCACTCAACTTAATGAAATAGAAATAGTTTACAATAAAAAAAAACAAAAAGATGCTAGATATTATCCTAAAAGCTCTCTAAAGAATATTTTACCCGAAAATTTCGGAAAAAGTGGTTCATTAAATAACAATATGGAGTTAGCTCTATTTTTTCCGAATGAAAACTACAAAGATAAAATTATAAAAAAAATATATATTCACACTAATGATTATAGGATAATTCAAGATTTAAAAAAAGTAAAGTCAATCAAAATAAAAGGTGCTAAAAACTGCCCAATAAAAGTTAATTTCTATTCTGTTGATTCTATTTATTTTGTCCCAAAAGAAAAAATTTTCAAAGAAGACTTTATAATTGCATGTCAGAATAATGAGGAATTTGAATTATTAGAGCTCTCAATTGATGAGGAATTTGAGTTTCCATTAAATGGGATTTTTATATCAATAAAAAATCTTACTCAAGATGAGTATAATAATCTAGGTATTGATTTTCCTCCGGGAATTAAATTAATTGGAGTTTCAAAAGAAAACAAAATAATTCCTTACTTCCGATATTTACACCAAGGAGATGAAGCTTTATGGCAAAAATACCATTATTTAATTGAAAGAGGCAACACTTATAAAGTTGGAATTGAATTTAAAAATTAACCCATTTTAAAAATTCATATTTTTATTCAAACAAAATATAGTATTTTTACTGCATACTAGAAACTGATCACTGAACACTTAATAATATGATGCTCATTCGCTACTTATCGCAAATAGGAAAATACTTCATCATGTTGAAAGAAATTTTCAACAAGCCTACTAAATGGTCGGTAATGAAACAATTAATTTTAAAAGAAGTAGATGATTTAATCATTGATTCGCTTGGTATTGTTTCCTTTATTTCGTTTTTCGTGGGTGGTGTTGTGGCTATTCAAACAGCATTAAACTTAACTAATCCGTTAATTCCTAAATTTTTAATTGGTTTTGCTACACGACAATCGGTAATTTTAGAATTTGCGCCTACGTTTATTTCTATCATTATGGCAGGTAAAATGGGTTCATTCATTACCTCAAGTATTGGAACCATGCGCGTTACAGAACAAATTGACGCTCTTGAAGTTATGGGAGTTAACTCGTTAAACTATTTGGTTTTTCCAAAAATTATTGCCTTACTTTTATATCCGTTTGTAATTGGATTAAGTATGTTTTTAGGCGTTTTTGGCGGATGGATGGCTGCTGTTTATGGCGGTTTTACAACAAGTTTCGAATTCACAACTGGACTTCAAACCGAATTTATTCCGTTTCATATTGCCTATGCATTTATAAAAACAATTGCATTTGCTTTACTTCTAGCAACAATACCTTCTTTTCATGGTTATTATATGAAAGGTGGTGCATTAGAAGTAGGTAAAGCGAGTACAGTTTCTTTCGTTTGGACATCAGTAGTAATTATTTTAGTGAACTTTATATTAACCCAACTCTTATTAAGCTAATGATTGAAGTAAAAAACATCGTAAAAAAGTTTGGCGAACAAACTGTTTTAAAAGGCGTTTCTACTCGTTTTGAAGCTGGCATGACCAATCTTATTATTGGGCAAAGTGGTTCGGGAAAAACTGTTTTCTTAAAGTCATTATTAGGGTTACACACTCCAGATAGCGGTACCATTTCTTTTGATGGTAGAATATATTCTGAATTATCAAACGATGAAAAAAGAACCTTAAGAACTGAAATTGGAATGGTATTCCAAGGTAGTGCTTTATTTGACGGAATGACAGTAGAAGAAAATATTGGATTCCCATTGAAAATGTTTTCAAATAAATCTGCCAAAGAAATTAAAGAACGTGTAGATTTTGTAATTGACAGAGTACATTTAGTAAATGCACATCACAAGCGCCCTTCAGAAATTTCAGGAGGAATGCAAAAACGTGTTGCTATTGCTCGTGCCATTGTAAATAATCCAAAATATCTTTTTTGTGATGAACCAAACTCGGGTTTAGACCCAAAAACAGCTATTGTAATTGATAATTTAATTCAGGAAATTACGCAAGAATACAATATCACCACCGTAATTAACACGCACGATATGAACTCTGTAATGGAGATAGGAGAAAAAATTGTATTCTTAAAAAATGGCTTATTAGAGTGGGAAGGTTCTAACAAAGAAATCTTCAAAACCGACAACGAAGCCGTTACCGATTTTGTGTATTCTTCTGAATTATTTAAAAGAGTTAGAAAAATGTACTTGGAAGATGATGTAAAATAGTGTTTATTTTAATTTAGAGACTATTTGTTTAATATCTTGTTCTTTATTTTTTGGATAAATAAGTAAAACATCATCTTTGTCAACTATAATATAATCTGTTAAGCCATCAATAACGACTAATTTTTTACCTTCAGTTCTAATGATGTTATTGGTTGCATTTTCCAAATAAACAGTTGCATTTACCACAGCATTTTCTTGCTCGTCTTTAGGTAGTTTATCATATAAGGAACCCCAAGTTCCTAAATCGTTCCAATCAAAAGTAGCTGGTAACACATAGACATTTTGCGCTTTTTCTAAAATAGCATAATCTACAGAAATATTCTGAGCTAAAGGATAATTATCCTTGATAAAAGCTGCTTCTTTATCTGTATTTAAAGTTTCATAACCGTTCATGAAATGAGCAAACATAACAGGCTGAAACTCTTTATAAGCCGCTAAAACGGTTTTAGCACTCCACACAAAAATTCCAGCATTCCATAAAAAATTTCGGCTTTGGATAAACTTTCTTGCGGTTGCATAATCAGGTTTTTCACGAAATTGTTTTACTTTTTTGATTGGTCGTGAATCTAATTTATCAAATTCAATATAACCATAACCCGTGTTTGCATATGTGGGTAAAATTCCCAATGTCATTAAATTTTCATCGCGCTCACAGAAATCAAAAGCGTGTTGCAAATTAGAACAAAACTGCACTTCATCTTCAATCCAGTGGTCAGAAGGCGCTACTACCATTACTGCATTTGGATTTTGTTTTTTAATCTTTAAAGAAGCATACAAAATACATGGCGCAGTATTTCGCATTACAGGTTCTAAAATAATTTGCTCTTGTTTTACCATCGGCAATTGCTCTAAAACAATACTATTATAATCTTCATTGGTAAGAATTAAGATATTTTCTTTAGGAATAATTAGAGAAAGCCTGGTAAATGTTTTTTGAATTAACGTTTCTCCAGTTCCTAACATATCATGAAATTGCTTAGGAAATTCAGTTGTACTAACAGGCCAAAAACGAGAACCAACTCCACCAGCCATCAATATTGCGTAATAATTTTTGTTCATTTCTTTTTTAAATCTAAAATCGTTAATCTTCCTTCTAAAATCAACTTGGCAACAATTCTACTTCAGCATTGGGTTGAAACAAATACATACGTCCAGAACTTACTTCCATACATTCATATCGTTTAACACGCAAGGCTATTTTTTTAAAAATTTTTCCATTATGAATTCTAAAATGACTTCCAAACGGTATTTCAAAGATATAATTTTTATCGGTTTCTTTTTGATCGAATTGTTTTAATGCTAAAGCTAATTTTGCATCCGTATCACTACTGGCTTTTGGATTTCTGAAATGCTTTGCCAACAAGGGCAACAATTGATTTGGAAATATTTCTGGACGAATAAAAGGCACCATCAACCGCTGAAAAGTGAGTTTCCATTCTTCACCATGGGGTTTTATGTTTCGACCATATTTTTCAAAAGCTACCAAATGTGCAATTTCATGAATTAATGTAATTAAAAAACGGTATTTATTCAAACTTGCATTCACTGTAATTAAATGATATCCTTGCGCATCTTTTCGATAATCACCATGACGCGTTTGGCGTTCGTTGACAATTTTAAGATGCACATGATTAGCTTTGATTAACTCAAAACAATGATGAACTGCATGTTCGGGAAGATATTTTTGTAAAACTTCGCTCATTATTTTTTATTCTTTGAGCTTTTAGACTTTAATAACAACTTAGCATTCGAACTTGTAACCACTTTTTGACCAGTTTTAGCTTCTAATTCTTTTCTTGCAACATTAGCAACATTTCCACCTTGTTTGGCAACTTTTTTACTTTCTTCAAACGATTCAGGGTTTACAGCTTGTGAAATATCTTTGGTTGAAGCTTCGGCTAACATGTTTAAAATCAATTCGGTATTAGTCATATTATCCCTAAGATTTTCTTTTTTCAACCCTTTTAAAATTTTATATTCTTTCGTGGTTTTTCCTGACCAAGATTTTGAAATAATATCGGTTAAAGTGGCAAATTGTTGTCCTTCTGTTAATCCTCTATTTTTCCATTCGTCGGTTAATTCTTTACGAATTTCGATGCTTTTTAATCGTTGATTAATCCAGTTTTCGGAATATCCTAATTGTAAATATTGCTCTAAAGCTCTATCAATAGTAAGTTCTGGATCTTGCATTTCATCTAATCTTTCAGATGCAATTTTAGCTAGCCACAATTTAAAAGGTTCTGCTTTTTGTGATGGAATTGTTTGAATTAATCTAAAAAGTTGCTCTGTATCAGCCACATCGGTTAAACGCATTTTTCCATCAGGTGCTTGCATTTTCAACCCGTGACAATTCGTCACGGTTTCATTTCCTTCTGCTTTAAGTCGTTGTTTAAGCTTTCTCCAATAGGCATTTGCATCAACACTTTCTGTTAATACAGCAATTACATCAATAATTGAAACATACCACTTTTCTTGTTCAGCATCCCAAATGGTTCTTACTTTTTTGTCTTCAAATAGCTGAATGGCGTTTACTTTTGTCATGGTTATATAAATTTAAATGAAATTACAATTTACAAAAATTATGGTGTAGTTGATGAAACTTGCAATACTTTTCCGTTGTAATATTTGTTTCCGGTTAAAGCAAAATTGAAAATATAATCTGCCATTTCTTTAGCTGAAAGTGGTGCTTCGTAACCAGGAAAAGCTTCTTGCAACATTTCGGTATTAACCGCTCCAAGTGCTAAAACATTGAAAGCAATTCCTTGTTCTTTGTATTCTTCGGCTAATAATTCTGACAACGTAATCACGGCACCTTTACTTGATGAATAAGCTGCTAATCCGGCAAATTTCATACTGCCTTGAATACCTCCCATAGAACTAATTGTAACTACATGACTTCCATTTTCCATGAATGGAATACAAATTTTTGTTAATTCGGCAACCGCAAAAACATTGACTTTGTATATGTTTTGAAATTCTTCTGAAGTAATTTGCGTGAATTGTTTATGCAACAAGCTTCCAGCATTATGAATTAATACATCAACCTTTTTCCAGGTTTCAGTGATAAATTTTTCCACTTGAAGTAATTCTTCTGGATTTGAAATATCAATTGATAAACACGTTATGTTTGAATTTTCAATTAAGACCTGAGGTGTTTTGCGTGAAATTGCTAAAACTTGATGTCCAGCATTTGCAAATTGCAAGGCTAATTCGTAACCTATTCCACGCGAAGTTCCGGTGATGATGATGTTTTTATTTTTCATTTAACTTGATTTCTTTCGTAGGTGCATTAATCATTTTTTCTAAAACTGGAATTGTTTTTGAAATTACCTGAGCCATGTGTTTTGTATCCATCAATTCAAACTCGTCATCAGGTTGATGATAAAATTCAAAATTTTCAAAATCAAAAGTAGAAACGGTTTGCGCTGGCACATTGAACTCAGTGAAAAACGGATAATTATCAGAAGCTCTAAACAGCATATATTTGGTTTCAATTGGTAAATATCCAATCAATTTTTCTCCTGCATATTCATTTATTTTGGCTGCCATATTAGTTTTTCCAAAACCTGTTAAATAGAAATCCATTCCTTTGTCTTTCATTGGAACACCAATCATTTCAATATTGAACATGAAATACAAATCCAATTTTTGTTCTTTCAATTTAGCAGCTAAGTGTCTTGAACCTAAAAGTCCTTTTTCTTCTGCTGAAAAGAACACGAAAAGAATACTTCGCTTGTTGCTTTTAAACTTGGCAAAATATTTAGCCACTTCGGTTACAGCGGTTGTTCCAGAAGCGTTATCATTTGCCCCGTTTCCAATATCATCCCCATTTACAGAAGCAATTTTACCAATATGATCATAATGGGCACCAATGATTACAAATTCATTTTTTAATTTTGAATCGGTTCCTTCGATATACCCTACAACATTATATGACATTTTATTGTAGTTCGACAACGTATCGCGATAGGTTTTAAAATATGGCTTAATTCCGTTTTCTTTCAGTAGATTTTCAAGATAAATCGAAGCTTTTTCTATTCCTTTACTCCCCGAATCCCTTCCTTCCAATTCATCAGAAGTTAAGTAAGCAAGCGTTTTTATGACATTATCTTCGGAAACGTTATAATTCGTATTTGAAATACCTTTTGAAGTAACATTTGTTTGTGCTTGAAGCGACAATCCAAAAAAAGTAATTAAGTAAATTAATTTTTTCATAGCATTTAGTTTTGAGTAAAAATAAAAAAATCCCGACTTAAATCGGGATTTTGTATGATAAATTTAACACATATTATGCTAACATTGTAACTGGATTTTCCATAAACGCTCTAAACGTTTGTAAGAATTGGGCTCCTGTTGCTCCGTCCACTGTTCTGTGGTCGCAAGCTAAAGTAACTGTCATTGTGTTTCCAACTACAATTTGTCCATTTTTAACTACTGGTTTTTCAATAATAGTCCCAACAGATAAAATAGCTGAATTTGGCTGATTGATAATAGAAGTGAAAGATTGAATTCCGAACATTCCTAAATTAGAAATAGTGAACGTACTTCCTTCCATTTCAGCTGGTTGGATTTTTTTTGATTTTGCTTTTCCAGCTAAGTCTTTTACGTTAGCGCCAATTTGAGTCAAACTCATTTGGTCTGTAAATTTCAATACTGGAACCATTAAACCATCTTCAACAGCTACTGCTACTCCAATATTCACGTGATGATTGATTACCATAGCATCTTCTCTCCATTGTGAATTTACTTGTGGATGTTTTTTCAATGCCATCGCACTCGCTTTGATTACCATATCGTTGAAAGAAACTTTCGTTTCTGGTAATCCGTTGATCATATTTCTTGAAGCAATTGCATTGTCCATATCTAACTCAATAGTTAAATAATAATGCGGTGCTGTAAATTTAGATTCTGATAATCTTCTCGCAATGGTTTTACGCATTTGCGAATTTTTGATTTCTTCTTGAAAAACTTCTCCTGCTGGAACAAATGGTTTTACAGCCGCAACAGCATTTGAAGCTTCTGCAACGGCTTGAGCTGGAGTTGCAATCGCTGAAGGTGAGAAATTCTCAACATCGCTTTTTACAATTCTTCCATTTTCACCAGAACCTTTTACTTGAGACAAGTTGATTCCTTTATCTTGAGCAATTTTTTTAGCTAATGGAGAAGCGAAAACTCTACCTTCTGAGTTAGAAGTTGGGAGTTGGGAGTTGGGAGTAGCTTCAGTTTGAGAAATCGCTTTTTCCTCATTCTTTGGAGCTTCAGCTACAGCGCCAACTTTGTAGTTAGCCGCAATTCCTGAAACATCAGTTCCTGCTGGACCTAAAATAGCTAAAATTGTATCTACTGGAGCAGAATCGCCTTCTTGCACTCCGATATATAATAAAGTTCCTGCATTGAAAGATTCGAATTCCATCGTAGCTTTATCTGTTTCGATTTCAGCTAAAATATCCCCTTCTTTTACAGCATCTCCTACTTTCTTTAACCAAGTAGCTACGGTTCCTGTTGTCATTGTATCTGACAAACGAGGCATAGTTACTACTTTTACACCTGCTGGTATTTCAACAGTTGCAGAAGTTGTTTTTGCTTCTTCAATTACTTTTTCTTCTTTAGCATCAGCAACAACTCCTCCACCTAATAAAGCAGAAAAATCTTCACCTTCTTTACCAATGATTGCTAATAAAGAATCCACTGGAGCAGATTGTCCTTCTTGAATTCCGATGTGCAATAAAACACCGTCATAAAAAGCCTCAAATTCCATTGTTGCTTTATCAGTTTCAATTTCGGCAAGAATATCACCCGTTTTGATTGTATCACCCACTTTTTTTAGCCAAGTAGCTACAACTCCTTCAGTCATCGTATCACTCAAACGGGGCATTGTTATAATTTGTGCCATAGTTTTTATAATTTATGTGGGATGAAAGGATAATTTTCTTGTTCATACACTACGTCATACAATTGTTGTGCTTCTGGAAATGGAGAATCTTCAGCGAATTTCTCACATTCAGCTACTAAATCAGCTACTCTTTTATCGATTGTTTCGATTTCAGCCTCTGTAGCGTAGTTATTTTCTTTAATAATATCAAGAACTTGAGTAATTGGATCGATTTTTTTGTACTCTTCCACTTCCTCTTTTGTTCTATATAATTGTGCATCAGACATTGAGTGTCCTCTGTAACGGTACGTTTTCATTTCTAAGAAAGTTGGCCCGTCTCCTCGACGTGCTCTTTCCATTGCTTCATGCATTGCTTCAGCTACTTTCACTGGATTCATTCCGTCAACTGGTCCACAAGGCATTTCGTATCCTAAACCTAGTTTCCAAATATCTGTATGATTTGCGGTTCTTTCTACAGAAGTTCCCATTGCATAACCGTTATTCTCAACGATAAAAACCACTGGTAATTTCCATAACATTGCCATGTTAAAAGCTTCATGTAATGAACCTTGACGTGCAGCACCATCACCAAAATAAGTTAAAGTAACGCCACCTGTTTCAAAATATTTATCAGCAAAAGCCATACCTGCTCCTACTGGAATTTGTGCTCCTACAATTCCGTGACCTCCGTAGAAACCATGTTCTTTAGAAAAAATATGCATAGATCCACCCATTCCTTTTGAAGTACCTGTAACTTTTCCATACAATTCTGCCATTACTTTTCTTGGATCTACACCCATTCCAATTGGCTGAACGTGATTACGGTAAGCGGTAATCATTTTATCTTTAGACAAGTCCATTGCGTGTAAAGCTCCAGCTAAAACTGCTTCTTGACCATTGTATAGGTGCAAAAATCCTCTAACTTTTTGTTGGATATAAACAGCGGCAAGTTTATCTTCAAACTTTCTCCAAAACAGCATGTCTTCATACCATTTTAGGTAAACTTCTCTTGTAATTGGTTTCATTTTTGTTTGTTTTATAATACAATTGTACTGTAAAAGACACTATTAGTCATTTACAATTTTACGAACAGCAAAAATACTACATAGAACCTGATTGAAAAAATTATATTCCACGATTTTTGTATTTTTTATAACAAATTTGATAAAAAAAGTTACGAAATCGTTATAGATGGTTTTTATCAAAAACAAATGGCAGTAGATTTTTTAACGAATCTGATTTATAAATATCGCCTTTAGCTCCCATAAAGAAAATTTCAATGGAAACATCTTGTTTAAACTCGTATTCGGCAATAGCTTGACGACAACTTCCACAGGGCGGAATTGGCAATTCTAAATCTCTATCTTGCGGTGAAGCTGTAATAAACATTTTTACAATTTTTGAATCTGGATAATTCGCCCCCGCATAATAAATAGCCACTCGTTCTGCACACAAACCCGAAGGATAAGCCGCATTTTCCTGATTAGAACCCTTAACAACAACCCCATTATCCAAAAGAATTGATGTACCTACCGTAAATTTAGAATAAGGCGCGTAAGCTTTACTACGGGCTTCAAAGGCTTGATTTTTTAAATCTAACTCTATTGCGGTAAGTTCCTGTTCCGTTAATATAGTAATTGTTGAATGTATATTTATTTGCTTCATATATTGAGGAAAAAAAATCCAAATTCTAAAGTAAGAATTTGGATGTTAGTATAATTTATTTTCTTTATTTAAAGTTCATCGTAATTTTCTCCAAAATTAAATGTTAAAGAAAAACGCAATGTGTTTTCCAATGGATTTCTAACTTTAGAAGCCGAAAACAAATAGGATACATCAATTTTAACAACATTGTACTTAAAGCCTGCTCCTAAGGTAAAGAATTTTCTTGCCCCTTTATACTCGTTCTCGTTAAAATAACCTAAACGAAGTGCAAATGAATCTTGGTACCAATATTCTGCCCCTAAAGCCCAAGTAAATTCTTTCAATTCTTCTGAAATTCCATCTGGAGCATCATTAAAAGATTTAAAAATACCACCTGTCCAACTTGTTTTTCTGTAATCTGAAAGCGCTTGCGCATATGCATCCTCAGCTATTTGTTCTTCGGCAGCATCTATAGAACCACTACCATCAGCATCAACTGGCGCAACAATTGCAGGCGGAGTTGGAACTAACAATTTAGTAACTTCTGCAGTAACACCTATTTTACTGTATTCGTCAAATATAAAATCAAAACCACCACCTAATCGCATATTAGCCGGCAAAAAGTTATTATTTAAATCATCTTTATCATAGCTAATTTTAGGTCCTAAATTCTGAAAATTAAATCCTGCTCTCCATCTTCCATTAAAATCATCATAAGCTACTTCTTCCGATTGATAATAACCCGCAACATCAACTGCAAAAGTTGTTGCCGCTGAAACATCATTATTCAAATCTGGCACTCGTAATGCCGAACGAATAAATCTTCCTGCAACCGCCATAGAAAAACGATCACTAAGCTTTAAGGAATAAGAACCATCCAATGCTAATTCATTAGGATTCACGTTTCTGACCGCTTCATTTGGATCTGCCGTTTGTCTTAATTCAATGTCTCCTAACCCGAAAAAACGTAGAGATCCTGCAAATGCACTTCTATCATTTATTTTATTATAATAAGTTAATTGCCCTAGAGAAATATCATTAGCAATACTAGACAAATAAGGTGTATAACTCACCGAAAAACCTTGCTTTTGAAGCGAAAAAGCAAATTTAGCAGGATTAAATTGTTGTGAAAAAGCATCTGCCGAAGTAGCTACTCCCATATCTCCCATACCAGCAGAACGTGCATCAGCTGCAATTAATAAAAAGGGAACACCTGTAGTTATCACTCTATTTTCTTGTGCTTTAATGTTCTGACTTACAGTGAACAAGATTAATAATATAGCAATTTTTTTCATTGTTTTTATAAAAATTAATTGAACAAATATAGTATTTTATTATAGTATTACAAGTTTCTCATATTTTTCGACCGTCTTTCCTGTCGTAGTAGAACGTACTTTTATTTTATAAACATACACTCCTTTTCCAAGCTTATCTCCAAAATCATCTCTTCCATCCCAAGTAATTTCCCTACATAAAAATCCCTCTGTTGATACTTGTTGATTTATCGTTTTCACCAATTTACCTGAAATATTTAAAATTTGCACTTGAACATCTAATGGTTCAAAAGGCATATTATGGGTAAACCAAAACTCGGTGTAGCTAACAAACGGATTTGGATAATTCAAGACTTTTTCCAACTGTAACCCTTCTGAAGAACAAATAGCATTGAATTGAATTTCTGTAGTTATTAAATTGTTATAAACATCCCAAGCTTTAAATAAAATTGTATGCATCCCAGGCGCTAAATCCCTAAAAGGGAATCGAACATATCCTCTTGTATAATCATCATTTTCCGTTTCATAATATTCGTTTAACACATAAGGATTTGACTCATCACCGTCTAATATTGCTACAATATCATGTCCAATTCCACTTGCGGTATTAATTCCGTTTTCATCCGTTAAAAAAGCTAATAAAATTGGCGAACAATTTGTAATACCTCCAGAAACAAAACCTTCATCATTCATATGCAATCGAACTATTGGTGGATTTGTATCGCTTACAGGATTTACATTGACACCTCCTATTTGAATGGTTCTATCATATCCTGTTTGGTTATCTAAATTAGGCACATTACGTTTTGCATAAAAACTTATTTTTCCATTTCCAACGGGTATTCTAATATCTTGCGGGACTACAAAACTAAATTCGAATTGTCCATTTACTACTGATGCATTACCTCTAAAAACAGTTTCGCCTAAAGTAGTAAAATTCATAACAATTAATCCGTTGGAATCAGAAACACCATTGTTTCCTAAAGTAGAACGATTTATATCTTTATCAAATATTTGAACTGCTAAATCGCCATTATAGCCCGACAATAAAACATCATTTTCATCCCTTACTTCTCCTGTAATCTTTGTTAAACTTAAGGCTTGTAAAACTGGCAATGGTTGATTGGTTGGCACATCATTTACTTTTGTTAATACAATTTTAGGCTTTGGAATTGCCAATTTTAAAGCTGGATCACCAATATAAAAAACTACTCTCCTATTATCAGACCCAGTACTTAGTTTAGTCAAACGTAATGCTTCCGCAATAGACGGATAATTATTCGAACCAAAAGCATATAAATCCTCACTAAATAAATTGTTCATTACAAAACCAGTTGTAACTCCAATTTGACGTGTAGTTGCGATTAAACTGATAGCCCCTCCATTTTTATTCCAATACATATATTCACCTCCGGTAAAACGATTTGGGTCATCAAAACGAGTAAATTCACAGGTTATTGTTATAAAAAGTGGATACCTGTAACGATTGGTTAAATTTTGAGCATCTAATTTTTCAAAAAGTCTTTCTCTTGCTAGTGATTCTTCGCCACCATGTCCAAAATAATTAAATACTAAAGCGCCAAGTTCTATAGCATCTAAAAAATCTTTTTTAGCCTCAGGGTATCGTTCTCCTCCTGCCGCAACTTGCTGTAAATAAGAATCAGTATGGATTTTTTTTACATTTACAAATGGTTTTTGAGCTGTTAATGTATTTGCTAAATTATCTAATCCAAACTGAAGAGTTGCATCGGTAGAATTATCGGCATCATCTGAATAAATAACATAATTATTACGCCATCTTCCATAAGATTTTTCGTCATGATAATCAATTACCTTATCTACCATTTCTTTAGCTTGACTAATTGATGCAACTAACATTCTTCCTACAGCAATATCAATTCCATCAAAAGACCCCAACATTTGACCTTCACCATCATCCATCAAACCAAAAAAATCATCCGACATAAAAGTGGAATACAATGAAAAATTGGAAACATTATTAGTTTCAGTAGCTAACGGATTAAAACCGTGAAAAACAGGAACAATATTCGTATTATTAAATAATCTGCTTTTATAATCATAAGAAGCATCTCCAAAAAGGTTAACATATTTTACTCTTTTATCGGGTGTAGAAGCATTCCAATATACATATTTAATAAAATTACGAATAGCAGCAACATCTTGCTTTCCAGAAGAAAATTCTTGGTAAATTTTTTCAAGTGTTACTACCCTAACCACCAAACCAGAATTACTTCTGTGGAAATTAGCTAATCGTTCTGCTTGTGTTGCTAAAAACTCAGGCGTAAAAATCAAATAATCAATATCTTGAAAATTTCCTTGAGAATCTTTAAAAATAGACCCTTTTAAATTTTGATTCACAACAATTGCGCTTGATTCACGAAGCGGCGCAAAAGTGTCTGATAAATCTATAGCAACATATTTTTTTGCTCTACCTAAATTCACTTTAAAATTAAAGTCAGTGCCAGATGTATTTTCATAGGAAGTTACATTAAACCTGTCTGAAACATCCCAAACTTGAGAAATACCAGTAGCATTTGTAATTTTATATTCCCCAATTCCAATATTAGTTTCTTCTAAATCATTAGAAAAAAAGAATTGCTTTGAAAAACCGGTTAAATTGCGTTTAACTTTTAATCTTATAAAATCTAAGTAACCATTTGAACTTGGAACACCCCCATTATTATAAGCTAATGCAATTGATATTGAAGAAGATGTTGCATTAAAAATTGTATTTAAAGCAGATTCATAGCCCTCAACTCCGGTTCCAGATGTTAATTGAGGAAAAACTAATGTTCCTAAATCAACGGCATTAGCTTTTATGTTAAATGAAGAAGTGCCAAATGACTTAGAAGCTGTATTTACTTTAATTTGAACAGGAACAGTTATATCAATATTTGGAATTGAAAAATCAAAATTTTGTAATTCATCGATATTAAATTGTTCGCCAAACCATCTTCTACCAACTTTACCAGGGTTTACTAGATCTTTTTCATAATACAAGACATCATCAAACTGTGTAAATGATACAGATGAAACACTGACTGGCTGTACAGCTTGCTCAATTCTTTTACCTGAAGTACCTCCTCCAGAAGTAATATAATAATAGGACTTGTCCGCAAAAAGATTCACACTAGTTAAACTTTCAGTATTCCAAGTATCCACTCCCTCTGCATAAAACAAAATGTAATCGCTGTTATCAAAAACACCATCTTCTTGACCAATAAACTGAATAGCATTTTCGACCAAATCATCAGAATATGGTATCGAATTATTTAATGGAAGCATACGACCGCCATTGCCAAAGATTTTAATATTTCTTGGATCAATATTTACATTAAAACCTAAGCTTTGAAGAAAAGATTTAGTTATTTTATAAACTCCTGATTTTTCAACATAAAAACGATACCAATTACCTGTAGCTAAAACCGAATTAGAAACCGCTTGAACTACATTTTGATTTTGACTTCTATTCAATTGTTTATCCTGGTAACTATACGTAAAGGAAATCACTTTTTTAAATTCACTTCCTACTTTAATAATAGGATTTAAAATTAAAATACCCTTATAATCCTCTCGAACACGAACTAGTTCTATTGAAGCTTGAATTTTATTTGAAATAAGATTAGCATCTAAATCATAAAGTTCAGATTCATTTATAGATTGATATGTCACATTAGAGATAACCAAAGTAGAAACATCTGTTTGAGCTGTAACTGAAATAAGTTTTCTATATTGAATTTTTCGCTGTGAAACATCAATATTAAAAAATTTAAAATCAAATTGTGGTACTTTAATAGAAGCGTCAGCGGCGCTGAAGTCAACCTTAGAATACCAATTAATAGAAATATTATCCGTCTGCTGACCAAAAGTAAACAGAGAAAATAGTAACAACAAAAATAAGACAGCCTTTTTCATTAACTTTAAAACGTGTTTAAGACATATATATTACAAAGAGAGAAAAATAATTTATTTTAATCTAATTTTTTACAATAAAACTTAATATAAAACGTTGTTAGAGAAAAGAATTTAATATAAATTATTTTTTTTTTACAAAAAACTAAAAACATGTTGCATTTTAATTCATTATTATTATCTTGCGACACGAAATTTATTACCTACTAAAGTATGAAAATTAAGAAAATTATGGCTTTAAAAGTGCTAGTAGTATTAGCGCTAACATTAGGCTTTACAGGTTGTAGTAAGAAAGGAAGCACTAAAGGTGGATCTACAGCTACAGGATGGAAAATCAATGACAAAAAAGGTGGATTCCAATTTAACGACAAGTTTAAACAACAAGAAACACCTCCAGGAATGATTTCTATTGAAGGTGGAACGTTTACGATGGGTAAAGTTCAAGACGATGTTATGCACGATTGGAATAATTCTCCAAACCAACAACACGTTCAATCTTTCTTTATGGATGAAACAGAAGTAACTAATAAAATGTACTCTGAGTACTTGTTTTGGGTAAAAACTGTTTTCCCTCCAACAGAAGAAAACTACAAACATATTTATAATGGAGCAATTCCAGATACTTTAGTATGGAGAAATCGCTTAGGTTATAATGAAACAATGACTAACAACTACTTAAGACATCCAGCTTATGCTGATTACCCAGTAGTAGGGGTTAATTGGATTCAAGCTGTAGAATTTAGCAAATGGAGAACTGACCGTGTAAACGAAAACATCTTAGAACGCGAAGGATACCTTAAAAAAGACAATAAAATTAAATTAGGTTCTGATGTAACTGCTGAAAATTCTTTTAGTACAGAAACTTATATCAATACTCCATCAAAAGCATTTGGAGGTAATGAAGAAGTTGTATTGAAAAAAGAAATGGGTGGTGGAAGAAGACCTGCTGCTGATACTGCCAAAAATGTATACGCTCAAAGAAGTTCTGGTTTAATTTTACCAGAATACAGACTTCCTACAGAAGCTGAATGGGAATATGCTGCAGTAGCTTTAGTTGGTAACAGAGAATACAACATTTATAAAGGACAAAAGAAATATCCTTGGAATGGTCAATATACACGTTCTTCTAAAAGACAATATAGAGGCGACCAATTAGCCAACTTTAAACAAGGTAAAGGAGATTACGGTGGAATTGCAGGTTGGTCTGATGACGGTGCTGACATTACAAACAAAGTAAAAGCATACGCACCAAATGATTTTGGTTTATATGATATGGCAGGTAACGTAGCAGAATGGGTACAAGATGTTTACAGACCTATAGTTGATGATGAAGCCAATGATTTCAATTACTTTAGAGGTAATGTTTATATGAAAAATAAAATTGGTGAAGATGGTGTTGTTGAATTAGTAACTTCAGACAACATTAAATATGACACCTTAAACAATGGTAGAATTATGGCTAGAAACTACCCTGGTCAAATTGCACAAGTTCCTGTTGATGAAAATGAAACTTATTTAAGAACTCAATTCTCAACTTCTGACAATAAAAATTACAGAGATGGCGATAGACAATCTACACGTTTCTATAAGTTTAATGATTCTGAAGAAGGTGGAGCTACTGGTGATCAAAAAAGAATGTACGAATCCCCAATACATCCAAAGATTATAGTTGATAGCTTAGGTAAATTGAACAAAAAATTTGACACTAAAAACACAAGAACAACTTTAATAGACGACAAAGTTAGAGTTTATAAAGGTGGATCATGGAGAGATAGAGCTTACTGGTTAGACCCAGCATCTAGAAGATTCTTCCCACAAGATATGGCTACGGACTACATCGGTTTTAGATGTGCAATGTCTAAAGTAGGTCCTAAGTCAAACAAAAAGACTCCAAGAGGAAATCCAAAACAATAATTTTCATTCAAAATACTTTAAAAAGCCCTTTCAAACGAAAGGGCTTTTTTTTATCTTCGTCGCTATTTAATATATCGCACATGATAACAATAGCTTCATTACATAATTCATTTTTAAAATGCAAAAGTGTCTCTACAGACACGAGAAAAATAGAAAAAGACTCATTATTTATAGCTCTAAAAGGCGATAACTTCGACGCTAACACATTTGCTAAAGAAGCAATAGAAAAAGGCGCTAAATACGTTATAATTGACAATCCAAACTACACAATAGACGAGCGCACGATTCTTGTAGAAGATTCTCTTATTGCATTACAAGAGCTAGCAAAATATCATAGAACATATTTAGGAATAACTATAATTGCATTAACAGGAAGCAATGGAAAAACCACTACAAAGGAGTTAATTCATGCTGTACTTTCTAAAAAATATAATACCCTAGCAACAATTGGTAATTTAAACAATCATATTGGAGTACCGCTTACACTTTTACGTTTCACAAAGGAAACCGAAATAGGAATTGTTGAAATGGGCGCCAATCACCAAAAAGAAATTGAATTCTTATGCCAAATTACACAACCTGATTACGGTTATATTACTAATTTTGGAAAAGCACATTTAGAAGGATTTGGTGGAGTTGAAGGCGTAATCAAAGGCAAGAGCGAGATGTATAATTTCCTCAAGAACAACAATAAAATTACTTTTGTAAATTTAGACGACACAATTCAAAAAGAAAAAACAGAAAATATAAAAAAATATACTTTTTCAACAAAAGCAACAGATTCAGATGTAAGTATTTCAAAAATTGAAGCTAACCCTATGGTTAAGATTACTTACAACAATCAATCGATAAACTCACATCTAATCGGAATTTACAATGCAAACAATATCAATGCAGCTATAACAATTGGCAACTATTTCAAAGTTTCCGATGATTTAATCAAAGAAGCAATTGAAAACTATATTCCCGAAAATAATCGTTCGCAATTAATAGAGAAAAATGGCAACGAAATTATATTAGACGCTTACAATGCAAATCCAAGCAGCATGTCAGCTGCTATAACAAATTTCATACAATTAGAAAAGAAAAACAAAATCGCAATACTTGGCGACATGTTTGAACTAGGAGAGGAAAGCCTGATTGAACATAAAAAAATTATCGAATTATTAGTTAACGAAACTAACATAAAGACTTATTTCATAGGAAAAGATTTCTATAGTAATCGAATTCAGAACTCGCATATAAACTTTTTTGAAGATTTTAAGTTGTTTTCAGATTTTTTAAAGTTGAACCAACCAAATAATAGTTTACTTCTAATTAAAGGTTCGCGAGGTATGGCATTAGAAAAAACATTAGAAATTATATAAAATAAAAAAGCACTTCAAATGAAGTGCTTTTTTTGTGGGCGATGAGGGGTTCGAACCCCCGACCCCCTCGGTGTAAACGAGGTGCTCTGAACCAGCTGAGCTAATCGCCCCAATAAGACACAATACTATTACCGTATTGCGAGTGCAAATATACAAGGAATATTTGTATCTGCAAGTGTTTTTTGAAAAAAATTACACAATTTCCGCCACCACAAAAGTACTTCCACCTATATAAATAAAATCACAATCCATAGACAAATCAGAAGCAGCTTCATAAGCTTCTGAAACAGAATCAAATACTTTTCCTACCAACCCAAAATCAATCGCTTTTTCTTTTAATATTACTGGATTTAGCCCACGAGGCACATTAGGTTTACAAAAATAATAGTAGGCATTTTTTGGAAACAAAGGTAAAACCGAATCTAAATCTTTATCATTTACGAAGCCTAAAACTATATGAAGTTTTTCAAAATGATGATTTTGAATTTGATTTAATACGATTTTTAATCCGTGACTGTTATGAGCCGTATCACAAACGGTAAAAGGTTTATGATTTAAAATTTGCCATCTACCTAGCAATCCTGTGTTTTTAACAACATTTTTAAATCCTAACTTAATATGACTTTCTTCTAATTTAAATTGTGATTGTAATAATTCTATTGTTTGAAGAACCGTTTTCTTATTATGTACTTGATAATCTCCCAACAAGGCACATTCGAAAGTAACTTCAGGGTTATCTTGAGCAAAATAAATTGGGGCAATTTCTAATTTCGCTTTATCTATAAAAACAGGTTTTGTTTCTTCTGAATATTCTCCTATTACAACTGGAATATTAGATTTGATAATTCCAGCTTTTTCAGCGGCTATTTTAGGCAAAGTATCACCTAAAAACTGAGTGTGATCAAAACCAATATTTGTAATTACAGAAACTAAAGGCGTAATAACATTGGTAGAATCTAATCTTCCTCCCATTCCAACTTCAATAACCGCTACATCCACTTGCTCTTTTGCAAAATAATCAAACGCTAAACCAACTGTCATTTCAAAAAAACTTAACTGATTGTCTTCAAAAAAAGGCTTATTTAGATATACAAAATCAACCACAAATTCTTCAGAAATCATTTCACCATTGATTCGAATTCGTTCTCGAAAGTCTTTTAAATGTGGTGAAGTATACAACCCAACTTTATAACCTGCTTCTTGCAAAATTGAAGCAAGCATAGAAGAAGTTGAACCTTTACCGTTAGTACCCGCTACGTGAATTGATTTGAACTTGGTTTCGGGATGTTGCAAATGTTCTACCAACAACAAAGTATTGGTCAAATCCTTTTTATAGGCTGAAGCGCCTTGCATTTGAAACATTGGTAACTGGTTAAACAACCATGTTGTCGTTTCTTGATACGTCATTTTAAATGGAATAAGAAAGATTTATTCTCCTAATTGGAAATTCACTACCACAAAACCAATTTGGGTTTCTGGAGCATTAGCATCTGGTTGCCATTTAAAGGTTTTGGCAGTTTCAAGTGCTGGATTTACCAAACAAGGATTGGTATTGGTTGTCCCTTGAGAGCGTTCGGCTTTAATTACATTTCCTTGGCGGTTAACCCAAATTTTAACAACCACTTTTCCAGATTCATTACAATCCTGAACTTTTTTGTTATTTCCTGCTAACTTTCTCCCTGACAATCCCCAACCTGTTCCTTTTCCAGTACCTTTACCGTCTCCCGACCCATCTCCATAAAAACTATTGGAATATAAACTACCATCTATCCTACCTTTATCTCCACCTTCAGTATCATCGCCATGACCTGATTGTGTTGTGCCGTCATTTTTTGGACCTTTCAAAATACTATTCAAAGCACTATTTGTTGGCTTTTTTGGCGGAATAGTTGTGGCAGTTGTAGTTGTTTTTACTTCTGAAGTTTTTATAACTGCTGCCTTTACATTTGTTTGAGTAACTAAATTTTTAGCAGGTGTTTCAACTATTTCTTTAACTGCAGGCTCAGGAGCTGTTTGCACTTGTTCTAAAGGCTGAACATCACCCATTCCAACATCAGATGTACCAAAATTAATTGCAATTTGCCCACCTTCAAAAATTTCTGGAATTTTTGGATCATCTTTTAAAATATAGAAATAAAAACCCATAAACAAGAATATGAATACAACCAAAGTTATACCAAAAGAACGCATCTCGTATTTAGTTTCTATAATCATTATTTTGGTGATACTGCTAAAACAATTTTATATTGATTTCTATAAGCTATATCCATAACTTTTACCGCATTTTCTATAGGAACATCTTTAGCCACATGTAAAACAATACTTGGCTCTTTTTGACCTTTCAATTTTTGTTGTAATGCAATTTCTAAACCTTCTATAGGAAGTTTCTGTTTATCCATATAAAAGTTGAATTTTTCATCAATACTTACAGAAACAGTTTCCACCTGATCTGACTGGCCAGAAGAATTTGGCAAAACCAAATCTAAGGCATTAGTATTCGTCATTGTAGTAACTGCAATCATAAAGAATATCAATAACAAGAAAACAATATCTGTCATTGACGACATATTGAATTCTGCATTTACTTTATTTCTTCCTCTTATATTCATAATGTTATACTGGCTCGTTTAGAACATCTAAGAAATCAACAACATTAGCTTCCATCATGTGTACAATTTTATCAGTTTTGCTCACCAAGTGATTGTATCCAACATAAGCTATAATACCAACAATCAAGCCAACAACAGTTGTCATCATGGCCGTATAGATTCCTTCCGCTAAAACACTCATTTCAATCTTATTGGAACCACTTGTAGCCATCTCATGAAAAGCCATAACCATACCAACTACAGTACCTAAGAAACCCGTCATAGGACCAGCTCCAGAAAGCGTAGCTAATAGGTTTACATTTTTTTCTAATTTATAAACCTCTAGTTTTCCAGCATTTTCAATAGCAATATTAATATCCTCTAAAGGTTTTCCAATACGAGAAATTCCCTTTTCAATTAATCTTGCTACAGGAGAATTTGTTGCAGCACATAGCATTTTGGCATTATCTACTTTACCTTGTTGCAAGTGCATTTTTATCTGAGTCATGAAATTCTGATCCATCTTAGAAGCCGCACTAATAGCCATTAACCTTTCCAAGTACAAATAAATAGTTAAGAATAACATAATAAAAATGGTTCCCATTACTATTTGACCGATAATTCCACCACTGAAAATTATCTCCATTAATGTTAGTTCTTTTTTTGTAACAACATTTTCTACAACTGAATTTGTAGCCGCTGCAAGTGAATCTATTTGAAGAAAAATACTCATAAAATTGTGTTTAAATATAAAACGAATAAAAAATACATTTATTGTTATCTAATATAATGTTCAATAAATAAGAATACCAATGCTCCTGACATAAAACCAGCAAAGGCTAGCCAAGTAATCTTTTTAAGATACCAAATGAAATCAATCTTTTCCATACCCATTGCAGCAACACCTGCTGCAGAACCAATAATTAACATACTACCACCAGTTCCTGCAGAATAAGCAATAAAATGCCAAACTGGGTGATCCATTTCATAGGTATACATTCCCATAGAAGCAGCAACTAAAGGCACATTATCAATTACAGCGGACAAAACTCCTAAAAAAATTATAACAATGTCCATATTAGGTATTGCATTAGAAATACTTTCAGCAGCATAGCGTAATGTTCCTGTTTCCACACCATTAATTGAACCAAAAACCAAGCTTTCTAAAGCAGCTACAGCCATTAAAATTCCCAAGAAAAACAAAATACTGGATATTTCAATTCTTGATAAAGCTTTATTGGCTGAATATAAATGTTTTCTACTCTTATCAAAATTATCTTCGGGTTGAATATATTCTGACACTAACCATACTACAGCTAAACTTAACATCATCCCAACATAAGGGGGTAAATGTGTTAATGTTTTAAAAATCGGAACAAAAACAATAGCTCCTAATCCAAGCCAAAGCATTGTTTTACTACTCAATAATCTTTCATTTTCTTGATAATTTTTTTCTTCTATTAAAATATTCCCTTTAAATATTTTCATTCTAGAAGCTATAAAATAAGGCACAACAAAACAAATTACAGCAGGAATAATTATATATTCTGACAAACCACCAGCTGAAACCTTTTTAGCAATCCATAACATTGTTGTAGTAACATCACCAATTGGAGACCAAGCTCCTCCGGCATTAGTAGCAATTACAATTAAAGATGCATACCAAATTCTTTCTTCACGAGCATGAATTAATTTTCGCAACAATGAGATCAAAACTATTGTAGCGGTAAGATTATCAATAACTGAAGACAATAAAAAACCAACAATACCAGTAATCCATAAAAGCCCGATTTTACTTCTAGTTTTTATCATCTGTTTAAAAACATCAAATCCCTTGTGTAAATCAATCAACTCAACAATTGTCATTGCTCCAATAAGGAAAATCAAAATTTCAGCCACTTTACCTATATGATGTAAAAGCAAGCCTTCAAAACCATGCTCTTGTTGGTGAACATCACCAGAATCAATATTAAAAACTGTTCCATTTCCATCTACCACAGAAAACCATCCTTGATGAAATCCGACAGATAATAAAGCCCACATTAACGCAGCCATTAATAAAGCTGGAACTGTTTTATCTAACTTTAAAGGGTGCTCTAAAGTAATAGACAAATAACCAATAACAAACAGAAGTATTAATATTGATTCCATGATTAAGTATTATTAAACAAGTTCTTTTAAAGCAATCTCGAAAGCTGTAGCACTAATGTTCTTTTTATCTGAATTCAACGCATGCGCTTTTTGAATTGCATTTTTGATTCGTTCTGAAGTATCTGCAAAAATAGCTTCATCTGTCATTTGTACTTTTTTCTCCATAAAATAAGCAAAAACTCTTGCCATTCCACAGTTTGCAATAAAGTCAGGAATTAAACTTACTTTTTTATCCGTTTCTTCCATAATAGGTCCAAAGAAAATTTCTTTATCTGCAAACGGAACATTAGCCCCACTTGAAATAACTTCTAATCCAGAAGCAATCATACTATCAACTTGATCTTTAGTAACCAATCTTGAAGCCGCACAAGGAGCGAAAACTTGAGCACCCATTAACCAAATCTTTTCATTGATTTCAGCAAAAGGAATCATATTTTCTGCAACTAATTTATTTCCGTCTTTATTTAAGAACAATCTTTTGATTTCTTCAAAAGAATATCCGTTTTCATTGATAATTCCTCCATCTCTATCAATAATCCCAACTACTTTAGCACCCATTTGAGCTAAATAAAAAGCAGCTGCAGAACCTACATTTCCAAATCCTTGAACAATTGCTGTTTTTCCAACAATACTTCCTCCGTAAATATCATAATAATGACGAGCTGCTTCCGCAACACCATAACCAGTAATCATATCAGCAACCGTATATTTTCTATTTACATCTGGAGAAAAATTAGGATTTTCAATCACTTTTATAACTCCTTGACGTAATTGTCCTATTCTGTTAATTTTATCAGCCTCTGTAGGTCTAAAATGCCCATTAAAAACACCTTCTTGTGGATGCCATACCCCACAATCTTCAGTCATTGGAATTACTTCATGAATTTCATCAACATTTAAATCACCACCTGTTCCGTAGTAATTTTTTAATAACGGAGAAACCGCTTTATACCATCTCTCTAAAACTCCTTTTTTTCTTGGGTCATTTGGGTCAAAGTTAATTCCCGATTTAGCACCACCAATTGCTGGTCCAGATACAGAAAATTTAACTTCCATAGTTTTTGCTAACGAAAGTACCTCATTCATATCCAATCCTTTACGCATACGTGTTCCACCTCCGGCAGCTCCTCCTCTTAATGAATTAATCACTGTCCACCCTTCAGCTTCTGTTTCCGGATCTTTCCAATTAAATACTATTTCTGGTTCTTTGTTTTCAAATTTTTGTAATAAATCTTTCATTGTGTTGGTTAAATTTTATCGTTTTACAAATATACATATTCTGTTTTTAGCTTAGAAGCCAAAAGCACTTTTTTTATTTACAATAATTCATTATAAATTGTTCCTGAAGAATGATTTACCTTAGCTCCTGTAACCGAAGAAAGCACATTAACTTCATCTCTTAATTTCAAAACCCCCAAAAGTGCAAAAATAAGAGCCTCTTTAAATTGTATTGTCTTATCATCAGGAATTACAACATCAATTGCGGATAAATGTAGTTGTATTCGTTCCATTAAAAATCGGTTATAAACACCTCCGCCTGTAACAAATAACTTTGCATGGGGTTTCAAACAAACCGCAGCTATTTGAATAACAATATGTTCTACGAAAGTGCGTAATTTATCATTGGTAGGAATTGAAAAAGAATGCATCAAAGGAAAAATAGTATGATTAACAAATTCCATCCCTAAAGACTTTGGATAAGCCGCCTTATAAAAATCTATTTGATTCAATAAATTTAATAAATCCTCATTAATATTTCCCGATTTAGCTAAATTTCCAGCATCGTCATAAGGAAAACCAAGTTCGTTAGCATAGTAATTCAAGACCGTATTCACGGGAGAAATATCAAAAGCTAATCGTTTATCTTTTTCTTTAAACGAAACGTTTGAAAAACCTCCTAAATTCAAACAATAATCATAATCTGAAAATAAAATTTCATCCCCAATTGGAACCAATGGCGCACCTTGTCCTCCTAATTGAACGTCTTGAACTCTAAAATCACACACTATTTTATAATTTAACAACTCTCCTAATAATGGAAGATTTCCAATTTGAAGTGTCAATCCATTTTGAGGTTGATGCAAAATAGTATGTCCATGACTACAAATAGCATCAATTTCTGATAATTCATGTTTGATGATAAACTCTGAAATTATAGACGCTAGATATCTTGTATATTCAAGATTTAATTCATTTAACTCATCAGTAGTAAAATGAATGGCGTTATTTAGTTCATCTTGCCAGTTATCTGGGTAAGAAATGGTTTCTGTTTGACAAATTTCGAAAGTCCAACGTTCTGAAATATTGAATTTTATGCAAGCTAAATCCACTCCATCTAACGATGTGCCCGACATAACCCCTATAACGTTGTAGTATTCTTTAAACATGGGTTAAAATTACAAATTGTTATTGAAAATTTCCTAATAATTAATTACATTTGAATTCATTAATTAAAAAATAATCAAACATTACATCTAAATAATATGGATTTTAAATTAACCGAAGAGCAAATTATGATTCAGCAAGCTGCACGCGATTTTGCTCAAACAGAATTATTACCTGGAGTTATTGAAAGAGATGAACATTCAAAATTTCCAACCGAACAAGTAAAAATGATGGCCGAACTTGGTTTTATGGGAATGATGGTCGACCCAAAATATGGTGGTGCTGGATTAGATAGTTTATCATACGTTTTGGCAATGGAAGAAATTGCAAAAGTAGATGCTTCAGCAGCAGTTATCATGTCTGTAAACAACTCTTTAGTTTGTGCTGGTTTAGAAAAATACGGATCAGAAGAACAAAAAATAAAATATTTAACTCCATTAGCAAAAGGTGAAGTAATTGGAGCTTTTTGTTTATCTGAGCCAGAAGCAGGTTCAGATGCAACATCACAAAGAACCACAGCTATTGATATGGGCGACCATTACTTAGTAAACGGAACAAAAAACTGGATTACGAATGGTGGAACTGCCTCTACATATTTGGTAATTGCTCAAACTGATGCTTCAAAAGGACATAAAGGAATTAACGTTCTTATCATGGAAAAAGGAATGCCAGGTTTTGAAGTAGGTCCAAAAGAAAAGAAAATGGGAATTCGTGGTTCTGACACACATACCTTATTATTTAATGATGTAAAAGTTCCAAAAGAAAATAGAATTGGTGCTGACGGATTTGGTTTTTCATTTGCAATGTCAACTTTAAATGGCGGAAGAATTGGAATCGCTTCTCAAGCATTAGGTATTGCTCAAGGAGCTTATGAATTAGCTTTAAAATATTCACAAGAACGTGTTGCTTTTGGAAAACCAATTTTCAATCACCAAGCAATTGCTTTCAAATTAGCTGATATGCATGTTAAAATTACATGTGCTAGATTGTTAATTCACAAAGCCGCAACAGAAAGAGATAACGGTGAAGACATTGCTCATTCTGGCGCGATGGCTAAACTGTACGCTTCGGAAATCGCATTAGAAGTAGCAAACGAAGCAGTACAAATTCACGGAGGAAATGGGTACGTAAGCGAATACCACGTAGAACGAATGATGCGTGATTCTAAAATCACACAGATTTACGAAGGTACTTCAGAAATTCAAAGAATTGTAATTTCAAGAGGTTTAGTAAAGTAGTCTGAAAAATAAATTATTAATGAAAGGGGTTCAACAAACAAGTTGAACTCCTTTTTTTATTACCTTTAAAATAAAAAATGTTATTTGAGAATTGGAAAGAAAATCTAAAACCATTAATTGAGAAATATAAAGGTAGAAAACATCCTTTACACTACAATAACACGTATCAATTATTAATAATGGTTATTTTGTCTGCACAAGATTCGGATGCCAATATTAATAATATCACTATTCCCTTTTTTGAAAAATACCCTAATCTTGAGAGTATCTCAAATTCAAGTATTGAAGAAATCACACCATATTTTACGAAAATTAAAAATTATCCCACAAAGACAAATTGGATAATTGAATTAGCAAAATTATTAAAAACTGAAAGTAATATTCCAACGAAGTTAACAGATTTAATAGCTTTAAAAGGCATTGGAAGAAAGTCTGCAAATGTAATATTAAGAGAAACCTATCAAAAAGCAGAAGGAATTATTGTCGATTTGCACGTAATTCGAGTTGTGCCAAGAATTGGTCTAACTCCAAAATATGAAGATGGAAATAAAATCGAAAAACTATTAACGCAACAGCTTCCCTATGAAATTTGGAACGAAATAGGAATGGCTTTCTCCTTTCTAGGAAGAGAAATTTGTAGACCAACTAATCCAAAATGTGATGATTGTCCAATAAATAAACATTGCAACTATTTTAAAAATTTAAACCAATAAAAACCACCCTATTGAGTTGTATTTGTTATAATTAGAGTCTCGCAGAGGAGCTATATTGGTGAGTTGTCCTAAAAAAGGTTGACTCGTTAATAATTTAAATATAGTTAAATCGTAACAGAATTAATTCTGTTACGATTTATTTTTTTCCATTGTTTTAAATGTATTGTTTTTTGTTGATGCGCTTGG